>Ga0114129_10007441_pt1 | contig 15596 bp, 10 predicted proteins | sample RhiMetdeltSRZDD1_FD_80071 | JGI IMG/M metagenome (GOLD analysis project Ga0114129, IMG submission 80071) | Populus rhizosphere microbial communities from Tennessee, USA - Rhizosphere MetaG P. deltoides SRZDD1 (version 2) (version 2) | ecosystem: Host-associated > Plants > Roots > Rhizosphere >...
AAGGGCAGGAAGGGCAGGAAGGGCAGGAAGGGCAGGAAGGGCAGGAAGGGCAGGAAGGGCAGGAAGGGCAGGTTCGTTAAAAGGATCCGTTAGAAAGATCCGAGGTCGATATGCGACGGTTTGCGTCCGGTCTTCTTCTGGCGGCGACGTACACGCTACTGCTCACATCGCCGGGTCTTCGTGGCCAGAACGTTCCGCCGCCGGCGTTTCAGCGCGCGCCGGATGCGCTCGAGCGCGTCACGTGGCGGACGCGCACGCTCGTCGGCGACGAGCGGCTCACGCAGTGGAAGCTCGCCGTGCCCGCGACTGGCGTCGGCGTCGCGACGTTTCTCGACGCGATCGTGCGCGCCGATGCCGCGATCGTCGATTACGTCGAGGGATCGAGTACGCAGCAGGTGAGCGCCGACATTCCGAAGCCGCTCGACTTCGACCTCACCGCCGACGAGCGCGCCGCGATCCGCAAGCGGATGGGCGCGATCAGGATGGTGACGTACCGGACCGATTTCCCGGCGGATCCAGCGCTGCACCGACGCATCTTCCAGTTCGCGAAGGACATGGGCGTCGAGACGATTCTGACCGACGTGAAGCGCGATCTGACGCCGTTCGACGCGCTGGCCAACGAGTTCGGCGTCAACCTCGCGCACACGTATCAGGCGGGTGATCTCGCGGACCGCCAGAAGGCGTCGCCCTTGAGCAAACGTGTGGGCATCGGCATCGACACGGGCGTGTGGGCGCAGAACGGCGTGTCGCCACGCGAGGGCCTTGCGGCGGTCAGGGATCGGCTGTTGTACGTGCGTTTGCGCGATCGTTCGGCTCGCGGCGAGAACGCGCGCAACGTGCCGATCGGCAAGGGCGTCGGCAACGTCGGGGAGCTGTTCCAGGAGCTGAATCGACTCAACGTCCGCCCGCTCGTCCTGACCCTCGATACCGCCGGCATCGTCAGCGCGCCGGGCGATCTGTTCGCCGCGATCGACGCCTTCGAGAACACGGTGCAGCCGGCGTACGGCGCGTACTTCACCGAGTTCTCGAAGACGAGGCCGGTTCGATGGGACGTCGCGAAGCCGGCGCGCGGCGAGACGCTCTCGCCCGCGGAGATCGAGAAGCGCGCCGACGATGTGCGGCGCCGGATCGACGCGGCGATTCCGCGACAGCCGTACGCGACGCCGAGGAAGCCGCGGCGGATGCTCGTCGTCGAAAGCCTGCACGGTATGTCGCACGACACGATTCCGCAGACCAACTACCTGATCAAGCGGATCGGCGAGATCACGCGTGCGTGGGACGCGGAGTTCAGCAACGATCTGAACAACCTGAAGTACCCGGCGATCAAGAAGTACGACGGCATCTTCCTCAACGACATCGTCGGCGAGTTCGCCGCAGATCCCGCGGTACGCGACGGGCTCTCGCGGTTCGTGCGCGAAGGCGGCGGGATGGCGGGCATCCACGGCACGCCGTGGGCGTCGCGGAACTGGGGCGAGTTCGCGGAGATGATCGGCGCCCAGAGCGCGCCGCATCGGATCGAGCAGGGGATCATGCACGTCTACGATCGATCCAGCCCGATCATGAAGCCGTTTCAGGAGAAGGATCTGAACTTCAGGGAGGAGTACTACCGGTTCAACACCGAAGGGCAGGGGCGGCTGCGCTGGGACAAGGTGCGGGTGCTGATGACCGTGGCGCTCGACGACCCCGCGGTGGAGCCGCGGCCGTGGACGGGATATAAACGGCCGGACAATATCTATCCCGTGAGCTGGATTCGCAGCTACGGCAAGGGCCGCGTGTTCTATTCATCGCTCGGCCACATGGCGGAGACGTTCATGACGCCGGAGATCGTCGGCCATCTGTTCGCCGGCCTGCAGTTCATGCTGGGCGACCTCGAGGCCGATACGACACCAAACCCGCGATGAACACGAGGCTTGCTCATGTACAAAACTTGCTTCGTGCGCTTCGTGCGACTTCGTGGCTTCGTGATAGACAGTCGGTGATACGAGCTCGAGGTATAGGCGATGAAAAAGATCTGTTTGCCGATCGTGGTGCTGATCTCCGTCGGAACGGTCCTTGTCGCGCAGGAAGCCCGCGTCCGCCCGCTGCCGGCGCAGATCGCGTCGATCTCCCAGCGGCCGACAGGCTCGAGCCTCGGCACGATTCGGGTCGGTGCGGCCGACAAGAACATCTGGTTCGACTGGCGCGTCGGCGTGCCCGCGTCGGCGCTCCGGAACATGACGTTCTCCGACGCGCTGCCCCGGTACGATCTCGCCAGCGTCGCCAGCGTCGAGCTGTCGAGCGCGCAGATCGTCAGCGCCGAAATCCCGAAGAAGATGGATTACCGCCTGCAGCCCGGCGAGCGGAACGCTGTCGTCTATCGCCTGAAGGAGCTGAACGAGCAGGTGCTGGCGTATCGGGCCGATGCGCTTCCCGCGGACGCGACGACGCGTAGGAAGGTATTCGAGTTCGCGAAGGCGATCGGCGCGCCTATCATCATCGTGAACGCGGACGCCGGATCGCTGGCGGACCTCGACACGCTCGCCGGCGAGCTCGACGTGAACGTCGCCGTCGAGAGCAAGAGCGATCCAAAAGCCCTGGCAGCGCTGTCGACCGCGCTCCAGGCGCGCAGCAAGCGCGTCGGCGTTGCCGCGGATCTCGCCGGCTGGACGCAGGCCGGCGTCAAGCCAATGGAGGCGCTCGCCAGCGTGAAGGATCGGCTGCTGGTCGTCAGCGCCGCGCCGGCCGGCGCCGGCGCCGCGGCGCTCGGCGACTTCTTCCTCGAGGCGTACAAGGCCGGCGTGAAGCCGCTGTCGATCTCGATTCAATCCGCCGGACCGGCGGAAGCCGATCTGCTTCGGACGCTCACGGCTTTCGAGCGCGTGATGTGGCCGGCGATGGCCGAGCGCGTGCGGCAGATGCTCGCGTCGCCGGCGGGCAAGATCCGCGGGCCGGATCGTCTGAAGCCGGAGGAGCGCCAGCAGATCGAGGCGGCGGCGCCGCGTCAGGCGATCGTCAAGCCGAAGAAAGCGCGCCGGGTGCTCGTGACCGACATCCAGATGTACTCGGGCCACAGCACGATCCCGCACGGCAACCTGCTGCTCGAGCTGATCGCGAAGAACACGGGCGCGTTCGAGCCGGTGTTCAGCAACGACCTCGAGCTCCTGAAGTATCCGAAGATCAAGGAATTCGATGCGGTGTACCTGAACAACGTCTGCGGCATGGTCTACAACGATCCGGAGGTCCGCGAGGGGATTCTCCGCTTCGTACGTGAGGGCGGCGGGATCGGCGGCCACCACGCGGTGACGTTCGCGAACAACAACTGGCCGGAGTTCGCCGACATGATGGGCGGCTGGGCGGGCGCGCACCACGTCGAGAAGCAGATGATCAAGGTCGACGATCCGAACAGCCCGCTGACGAAGCCGTTCGGCGCGGCCAGCTTCGAGCATGTCGACGAGTTCTATCAGTTCCCGCCGTCCTCGCCGTATTCACGCGAGAAGCAGCACGTCCTCCTGAGCATCGACGTCGAGAAATCGGATCGCGCGACCGACAGCCGGTTCTGCGCGCAGTGCACCCGGCCGGATCAGGACTACGGGCTCGCGTGGATCCGGACGTTCGGCAAAGGGCGCACGTACTTCACGCCGCTCGGCCATACGAGCCTCTTCTACACCGACAAACGCTGGACGGAGCATCTGCTGGCGGCGATCCAGTACATCCTCGGCGACCTCGACGCCGACGCGACGCCAAGCGGGAAGGCGAGGGCGACGGCGTCGAACGGGAAGTGACGCGCACCGGGCGGCACCACGGAGGTCCGCTACTTCGGCGGCGGACAGAACCCGGCGTACGGCTTGAGCGGGACGATCATGACCTCGAGCATGCCGGCGCGCACCAGCGGCAGCGTGCTCAAACGCTCGCGCACCTGGTCCTCCGAGTCGGCTTCCACGATGATGCAGGCGCCGCCGACGTCCGCGCGGTGCCAGATCTGGCGGATGAACCCCTGCGCGTACAGCGCCCGCGCCTGCTCGATCTCGCGATTCACGTGCGTGGCGAAGTCGAGGTCCGTGAACTTCTCGGTTCGACGCCGAGAAACCGTCAGAAACTGCATGCGCGCCTCTCAGAATGGATGATGGTCGTCGCCGGGCGGGCGCTGAGGCGCATGATGGACTTTTCGCGCGTCCCGTTCAAGATCGGAACTCGCGCCGGCTAAGCTTTCCCTAAATGCCCGGGCGAGGCGGGACGTTCCTGCGCGACGCGATCCGCGACCCCGATCGCCGCCTCGCCGTTCCGCTCTGGATCGTCATCGCCGTGGCTCTGGTCGTCCTCTCCAGAGGACTTCCGCCGCGTTCGTTCTTCGTCGGCGATCCCGGCGTGAAGTTGATCGCCGCGCGAAACGCTATCGCGCACCCGGGCCGGCCGCTCGACATCGACGTGCCGGCGATCGGCGGACGACAGGTGGACCTGATGGATCCGTTCTTCCGTGTGCACGGCGATCACGCGCACGCGATCACGTCGGAGTCGTTCGTCCTCGCCTCGTCAGCGCTGATTGCGGCGTTCGGCATTCGAGGGGCGTTCATCCTGCCGGCGGCCGGCTTTCTGCTCGCGCTGGCGGCGGTCGCCTCGATCGGCCGCTCGCTGGACTCCCGGCGATCCCGGACCTGGACGATCGTCGTGGCGGCCGCGTGCACGCCGCTGATGTTCTACGCGCTGGAGTTCTGGGAGCATACCGTCGCCGTGGGGACGGCCGCGCTGGCGACCGCGCTGCTCGTCCGCCCCCGGCGCGATCGGCGGACGCTGGTCCTGTCGGGCGCGCTGCTCGGGATCTCGGCGCTGCTGCGGCCGGACGCGGCGTGGTTTGCCGCGGCGCTGCTGGCCGCGTCGCCGTTTCTGCCGTCGCCGCTCACGAGTCGGGAGATTGCCGTCACCATCGCGGGCGCGGCGATCGGGTACGCGCCGCTGGTTCTCTGGTCCATCGTGCACTCGGGACATCTGCTCGGCGCGCACGTGGGCGGCAACCTGCCATCGATTGGCGATCGGTGGAGCGCCAGCCGGCTCGCGATCCTCAGAAGCTGGCTGATGCCCGAGCATAGCCCGCTCGCGCTCGCCGCCGTGGCCTCGATCTTCATCGCGGTAGCCGCCGGCGCCCGCCGATCGGGCGAATTCGCGCTGCGCCTCGCCGGCATCGCAATCGCCATATTCGTGTCGATCGCGGCCGTGCGGCGCATGTTTCCGCCCGCCACGATCTGGTGCGCGGCGCCGGTGGCGACGATCGTCATGGCGCTTGGCTCGCCGCGCGAGCGCGCCGGACGCGCGTTTCTCCTGACGGTGACGGTCGTGTTCGCCGTCTGCGCGATCGCCACGGCTCCGACCGACGGCGGCGGGCAGTGGGGACCGCGCTATCTCCTGCTCGCCTTCATCCCGATTGCCGTGCTCGCCGCCGACGGGATCGAGACGCCGTTCACGGGTCCGTTCGTCGCTCGCCTGGCCGTGACGGCGATCTTGATCGGCGCGAGCCTTCTGATTCAACGGAATGCGTACAAGGAGCTGCAGAGCACCAAGCGCACGTACGGACGCATCGTCGACGCGATCGAGCGAAGCACGCCGGCGGACGCCGTGCTGGTCACCGACGTGTGGTGGGTCGATCAGGTGGCGGCGGCGCTCTATCCGGGTCGAACGTTCCTGTTCGCGGCGACGCCGGCGGCGGCGCACGACGCGCTGGCATCGCTCGCGGCCGCACACACCGGCGACGTGTTCGTCATCAGAAGCCGGTCGGAAAGTACGGCCGCGCCGCTCGCGGAGTGGCTCGCGGGGACAGGCCTGGCGTCAGTCGAAGTCGTGGCGATTCCCGAACGCGAGCTCGAGATTCATAAGACGGTCCGGCTTTCCTATAGTCCCTCGAGCCGCGTCTCGGCGTCGCCGAAGTGATCGAGCGTGATCCCCATGCGGTCCATGATCGACAGGTACAAGCTGCACAACTTCCGGTTCTCGTCGCCCGCGTACAGGTAGTCCAGCGCGCGGCCGGTCTCGAGCGTGCCGCCAAGTCCGCCGGCGAGAACGACGGGCACCTTCATGTTGTCGTGCTTCCAGCCGGCCCACATGTTGGAGAGCCAGAGCAGACACGAGTGGTCGAGCACCGTGCCGTCGCCTTCGGGCATCGCGTCGAGCTTCGTCGCGAGATACGCGAGCTGACCGAGGTGGAAGCGTGAGATCCGCTCGTAACCGTCGGAGAGATCGTCGTGCGACGCGGCGTGGTGCCCCTCGCGCACGTCGAGGAAGGGGTAGGAGAGCGACGACAGATCGCGCGCGAGCAGCAGCGACGCGACGCGCGTCTTGTCGGTCTGGAACGCGAGCGCGATGACGTCGCACATCAGCCGCGCGTGCTCGCGGAGATCCTCCGCCTTGTCCCTCGCGTCGCGCACCCGCTCGACCCGGCGTTCCACCTCGCGCACGCTCGTCAGGTAGTCGTCGAGCGTCACCTTGTCGGTCGCGCTGACGGACCGCGCGAGGCCCTTCGCCCGATCCTTCACGCGATCGAGGATGCTCTGATGCCGGAGCGCGCCGCGATTCTCGAACAGGCTGTCGAACGCGAGCGACGGGTAGACCTCGTTCGGCGCTGGCGACCCGGCGCTCTGCCAGGAGATGTGGGAGCTGTACGCCATCGAGAAGTTCGTCTCGTGGTAACCGGTCATCGGCTGCTCGCACGCGAGGACGAGGCTGGCCTGCGGCGTCTCCCGGCCGGCGTGGTTCGCGATCACCTGGTCCATCGTGATGCCGGATCGCACGATCGGACCTTTCTGGATCGGCACGCCCGACAGCAGGTTGCCGGTCTGGCCGGGATGAATGCCCATGCCGACCGCCGGCTTGTTGAAGAGCCCGTTGATCACGTTGATCTTGTGCTTCAGCGGCTCCAGCGGCGCGAGCGATTTCCCGAGCTTCATCTCCGCGCCGGATCCCTTCGCCCACCAATGGTTGCCGTTGATGCCGTTGCCCATGAAGAGCACGGCGAAGCGTTTCGGGAACGGACCGCTGGCGCCGGCCGTCCAGGGCGTGCCTGTCGTTTCTCCCAGGGCCGGCAGCGATTCCATCCAGGGCAGCGCCATGGTGACGCCGATGCCGCGAAGAACGGTGCGCCTCGAGATCATGATCGTGGTCTCTTCCGGCGCATTCTACCGGAACAGCAGCGGCGAGATCTCATTCAGGTAGCGGCGCCACACCATCCAGGTATGCGCGCCCGACGTTTCTCTGAACGTATGCGTGATGTGATGCGCGGTGAGAAACTCCGAGAAGCCTTTCGACGCCGCGAACGCGCCGTCCTCCTTGCCGCACCCGATCCAGAGCAGCCGCAGCTTCTTGTTCGCGGCCTGCGCGTTGGCGATCAGGCTGGCGTAGGTCGTGGGGAAGTCGGCCCCGCGGCCGAGGCCCGAGCTGAAGCCGCCGACGTAGCTGAACAGATCGAGATGATTCAGCCCGATACCGAGCGCCTGCCCGCCGCCCATCGACAGGCCGACGATGGCGCGATGGTCGCGGTCGGCAATCGTCCGGTACCGCGCCTCTATATAAGGCAGGACGTCTTCGATCAGATCGCGCGCGAACCGCGCGGTGTTCTGGCCCTGACCCTCGGGGCTGTCCGGCGGCACGCCATACCCGAACGGCATCACGACGATGAAGGGCTTCGTTCCCGAGGCGGCGAGCAGGTTGTCGAGAATCGTGTTGACACGTCCGAGACGGTGCCAGGCTGTTTCGTCGGCGTTTGCGCCGTGAAAGAGATAGAGGACCGGATACCGCGTCTGCGTGTCGCGATCGTAGCCGGGCGGCGTGTAGACCGTGAGACGCCGAGCCGCGCTCAGCGAGCGCGAGTGGTACACGTGAGCGTGGATGTCGCCGTGCGGAACCGGCTGCACGTCGTAGAACGCCGGCGCCGCGCCGCGGACCTCGAGGATGCTCGAGATCGTGCTCGCAGTCGATCCGGTCTTCACGTTCGGGTTCGCCGGATCGATCGTCCGCACGCCGTCGATCGTGAGGTTGTAGTTGTAGATCTCCGGCTCGATCGGCCCCACCGTGATCGTCCACACGCCATCGTCATGTTTCTCGAAGCTGCGCGTGCCCGGCATGAACTCGCCGGTGAGGACGACTTCGTGCGCGTGCGGCGCGAGGACGCGAAACGTTACGCGACGATCGGAGGCGACGTCCGGCGAAACAACGCGAGGCGGCTGCTGCGCACTGGCGACTGATGGAGCCGCGATCGGCGCGCCGAGCCGCATCAGGATCAACCACAGAGCCACAGAGCCACGGAGCGCCGCACTTCGGCGGGCGCCGCGTAGCGGCGCGCGGACGGAGCCGGTACACGCAAAAACGAATCGCTTCTGCCGCGTGTCCGATTCGTTTTTGCGTGTACCGGCTCCGTCCGACGTTGGCCGGCTGTGCCGGCCAACCCGCCGAATTGATCGGCGTTCACTTGCGGCTCGGCTCCATAGCGACGACGATGCGCGGACGAAGTAAACGCCGATCGCTTCGACCGCGTGGGCCATGGTCGAAGCGAGGCGCTCCGTGTCTTTGTGTCTCTGTGGTTCGTCTCGTCCGCGCATCATTATTACTACGTGGCCCGTCGGCCTATTCCGCCGGCGGCAGGAATTTCGCGCACACGGGCGATCCGACGGATGCGAACACCCCGGACGGCTTGAGTCGTCCGTTGCCCGCATCGATGCTGCAGACGAGCACGGTGTTCGATCCCTGGTTGCAGATCGCGAGGTGCTTCGCCGACGGCTCGATGCCGAAGTGCCGCGGCGTGTTGCCGCCGGTGCCTTGCTCCTCGACGTACGTCAGCTTTCCCGTCGGGCCATCGATCGTGAACAGCACCACGCTGTTGTGGCCGCGGTTCGACACGTAGAGCCACCTGCCGGACGGATGCACGTCGATTTCCGCCGTGGTGTTCGCCCCGTCGAAGTACTCCGGCAGCGTCGAGACCGTCCGCAGCTCGGTCAGCGCGCCGGCGGTCGCGTCGTACGAAAACGCGGTGATCGTGGAATTGAGCTCGTTCGTCACGTACGCGAACCGACCGTCCGGACGGAAGACCATGTGGCGCGGTCCGGCCCCCGGCTTGATCGATGCAGACGGCGGCGTGTTCGGCGTCAGCTTGCCGCGCGCGGCGTCGAACCGGTACGCCATCACCTTGTCCAGCCCGAGGTCGCAGACGAACACGAACCGGCCCGCGGGATCGAAGGTCGCGCAGTGCGCGTGCGGACCCTTCTGCCGATCCGGGTGCACGCTCTGGCCCGTGTGCTGCACCACGTCGGTCGCCTCGCCGAGCCGGCCGTCGCTCGCGATCGGCAGAACCGAGACGCTGCCGCTGCCGTAGTTCGATACCACCGCGTGGCGCTGATCGTTGTCGAGCACGATGTGACACGGTCCGCTGCCCATCGCGGGCCGCTGGTTCAGGAGGGTCAGCGTGCCGCTCGCGCGATCGATCGCGAACGCGCTGACCGCGCCGCCCGGCTTGCCCTCGAACTGCGAGAGCTCGTTCACCGCGAAGAGCAGCCGCCGTTTCAGATCCAGCGCGAGGAACGACGGATTCGCCGATTCCGCCGCCAGCCCGAGCGGCACGAGCGTGATGTTCTGCGAGACCTCGAGGTTCTCGGTCTGCAGCCGGAACAGATAGATCCCCTGGCTGTTCGCTCCCGTGTATGTGCCTATGTAAACGAGCGTTTCACCGGCCATAGTCAGCGCACATACTACATCCGGACGCCGACGGTCGGCATCATGCGCGTAACGAGGAGGAGCGACGGAAAGGCGTCTCGCTGCACGCGCCGTCATCGTCAGAGCGAACAGGAAAACCGTCGCGCAGTGAGTCCTGCGCGACGGTCTGTCACGAGGTCACGCGGTCCTCACGATTTGCCCGAAGCGGCACTCGTTGATCTGAGCGATGCGGCGAGCTGGCAGGACCGTCGCGCGCAGCGGAAGGGCAGCGAACGGAGCGACGGGTTTCCGCTCTGACGATGACCGCGCACGAAGCGAGATGCGTTCTCGCCGCGGCACACGTCGGATTTCAGGTTGTCGCTGGGGCGACACATCACGGCCGTTCCGCGTCGATCCCGGCGCGGCCGCCGAAGCGCTGCTCGATGAGCCAGCAGAGCGACGCCCACACGAACCCGATAATCCAGCCGCCGATCACGTCGGTCGGATAGTGCACGCCGAGGTAGACGCGGCTCACGCCGACGAGCAGCGTCAGCGTGACGGCGACCGCCAGGCAATACACCTTCGTGAGCCGCCGCTCCGACACGCGCATCAGGATCGCCCCGAGCGTCAGATAGATGATCGCCGACTCCATCGCGTGGCCGCTTGGAAAGCTGGCGGAGTACACGTCGCGGAGGTGAGGCACGACCGTCGGCCGTGTTCGGTTGAACACGTGCTTCATCGACGTCCCGAGCAGCTCGCCGGTGATCGCCGTCGCCAGCACGAACGCGGCGGTGCGATAGCGCGCCTGGAGCAGCAGGAATCCGACCACCGACAGCACGACGAGCGCGAGCACCGTCGGACCGCCGATCGCCGTCAGGTCGAGGAGCGACGACTCGAGCCAGTCGGGACCGACCGGTCTGGCCGGATTGTCCGCGGTGCGCAGGGCGACGAGGATCTTCGTGTCGAACGCGAGCGTATCGCCTTCAGTGACTTCGCCGGCGAGCGCGATGAACAGGAGCAGCAGCATGCAGGCGGCGACGCCGACGAGGAGCCACCGCAGCTCGTGCTGTTCGAGCTTCGCGAAGCCGAGCCGCGACCACCAGCCGGTCCGCGCCATCGGTGAACTATATCGCCCGTGACGGCCTTCTCTGTTAGCATGCGCGGCAACGGAGGCCTGTGATGTGGACTCGACGGACCTTTCTTCGCGTCGGCGGCGCGCTCGGCGCGGCCGGCTGGACGGCGCGCGCGACCGACACGCTCGCGGCCGTGGAAGCGGCGTCCGCGGCGGTGGCCGACCGGACGCCTGACGAAATCGCGCAGGACGAATTCTTCTGGCGCGAGATCCAGGAAGCGTTCGCCCTCGATCGGACGTTGATCAACCTGAACAACGGCAACACGTGTCCGAGCCCGCGGATCGTGCTCGACGCGTGCAAACGCTACATGGACATGGCGAACATGCTGCCGGTCCACTACCGCGGCCAGACCGAGTCGCACCTGCAGACCGTCCGCCGCGGGCTCGCGAAGGAGTTCGGCTGCGACGAGGACGAAGTCGCGCTGACGCGCAACGCGAGCGAGTCGCTGCAGATCGTCCAGACCGGCCTCGATCTGAAGGCGGGCGACGAAGTCATCACGACGGACCAGGACTACCCGCGCATGCTGACGACGTGGGATCAGCGGATGCGTCGCGACAAGATCAAGGTGACCCGGCTGCAGTTCCCGGTGCCGACGACGCAGGACGATCTGTATCAGCGGTTCGAGCGCGCGATCACGCCGCAGACGAAGGTCTTCCACTTCTGCCACATCACGAACCTGACAGGACAGCTCTTCCCGGTCCAGCGTCTCAGCCGCCTCGCCCGATCGCGCGGCATCGTGACCGTCGTCGACGGCGCGCACGCGCTGGCCCACTTCCCGTTCAGGATTCGCGATCTGGAGTGCGACTACTACGGCGTGAGCCTGCACAAATGGCTGCTGGCGCCGATCGGCAACGGGCTCTTGTACGTGAGACGCGAGAACATCCCGAAGCTGTGGCCGATGCAGGCGGTGCCCGAGCGGCAGATGAACGACATCCGCAAGTTCGAGGCGATTGGCACGTATCCGACGGCGATCCGCGCGTCGGTCGCGGAGGCGCTCGCGTTCCACCAGGCGATCGGCGCCGAGCGCAAGGCCGCGCGGCTGCGCTATCTGACGCTGCGGTGGGCGAACGCGTTGAAAGCGAACCCGCGCGTGAAGATCCTGTCGAACCTCGAGCCGGGGCAGACGTGGGGCCTCGCCATGGTCGGCCTCGACGGCATCGACGCGCGAGCGCTCTCGCAGTTCATGATGGACCGCTACCGGATCGTCGTGAACGCCGTCGTCGGCGGCCAACCGCCGGCGCAGGTGTTCGACTACACCGGACTGCGCGTGACGCCGAACGTCTACACGACGCTGCAGGAGATCGATACGTTCGTCGATGCGATGCAGGATGCGTTGAAGAACGGAGTACCGACGTCAACCGGTGGTCGTGGCCGAACGGGCGAGTAGTAGGCCAGCGGCGTTCGGAGTATTTCTGCGAGGTCGAGTTGGGAGGACCGCGATGAGAATCGCCTCACGAGTCGTGGCCGCTTGGCTGGTGATCGCGTTGACGGCGGCGCCGGTGTTCGCCCAGGAACCCGCGACGCCGATCCGCGCGTCCGCGGAGCGAGCGGCGGCACTGGCGGGCCCGGCGACGGCGGCGGCCGAACAATCCGATCACCATCCGCGCGGACGGATGTTCTGGCCGGGCATCGCGCTCGGCGTTGCCGGCGTCACGACATCGGTGCTCGGCGTGACCGTCGCGCGCGTCGAGGACTCCAGCACCGGCAACGCGCCGCCCGGGAGCTATCGCGCCTGCGTCGCGCAGAAAGCCGCCGATCCGATTTACGCGACCAACGATTGCGGCGCGCTGAAAGGCAAGAACCTCGCGCTGCTGTGGAGCGGTGTCACGATCAGTGCCGTCGGCGCCGCGCTCGTCGTCGGCAGCACGCGGACGCGCGCGGAAGTATCCGCCGGTACGTTCGGCGTGTTCCACACGGTTCGTTTTTGATCGTCGTGTTCGTCGAGTGGAGGATGTAATGACCCTTCGGCCGTGCCGTCTGCTGACGCTCGTGCTCGTCGTGTGCGCCGCATCGTCCACCGCCTTCGCGCAGCGGACGACGACGGGAACGGTCATCGGGAAAGTGGTGGATTCGAGCGGCGCCGTGCTGCCCGGCGTGGCCGTGAGCTTGAAGAGCCCTGAGGCGCTCGGCGAGTTCACCGGCGTGACCGACGGCCAGGGGCAGTACCGCGTCACCAACCTGCCGCCGGCGACCTACGACGTGCGCGCGGAGCTCGAAGGGTTCCAGACGGTCATTCGAAAGGCGCCCGTCCGGCTGAACGCGGTGACGGAAGTCGACTTCACGCTGAACGTCGGATCGGTGGCCGAGACGGTGACGGTCATGGCGGAATCGCCGATCGTCGATCCCGAGCGCGCCGGCCTGTCGGTCAACATCAACAATCAGGCGCTCACGACCGTGCCCGTCACCACGAACCGGCGCTTCCAGGACGCGTGGCTCGTCGTGCCCGGCGTGTCGGTGAATCCGGCCACGCAGGAGCTGACCGGATCCGAGCGGCGCACGAGCCTCGACGGCGCGGACGTGACCGATCCGTACGGCGGCGACATCTTCGCGGTCAATCTGAACTACGACGCGATCCAGGACGTCGAGGTGAAAGCGCTCGGCGCGGAAGCGTCGGACGGCTCGAGCATGGTCGGCCAGTACATGAACATCGTGACGAAGAGCGGCGGCAACACCGTGCACGGCTCGGCTGCGCTGTTCGTCATCCCCCAGCGGTTCAACGGCTCGAACGTCGCGGGCATTCCCGCCAACCGGCGCGAAGACTATCAACCCGATCTGACGCTCGGCGGTCCGATCGTGCGCGACAAGATCTGGTTCTTTTCAGCCTATCGCCGCGTGCAGACGAACCAGACGTTCAACAACGCCGCGGTGCCGGTCCAGAAACGGGGCAACCTCTGGTTCTTCAAGGGCACCGCGCAGCTGCGAAACGATCATCGGCTCCAGGTCAGCGTGCAGTACGACCGCACCGTGCAGGCCAACGCGCTGTTTCGCGGAATGGTCGGCACGGGCCGAAGCCTTGGCGTGCTCACGAGCTCGACGACCGCCGGCCTGAGCAGCTCCACGCCGCAGCTCGTCGCGCCCTCCGCGCTCGGCACCTTGATCAAAGGCGGTCCGCTGGCGAGCTTCAACTACAACTGGGTCGCCAGCTCCACGAAGGTGTTCCAGTTCGTCGGCAGCTTCATGATCAACAAGCCGAACGATCTCCAGCCGATCGACGGCCAGGGGCTGACCACGACGAAGATCATTCAGACGAACCCGACGAACAACATCCTCGGGAACCTCACGACGTCCTCGGTGGAGGGCAGCTTCGGGGCGATCGATACCTCGCACCGGTCGATGATCTATTTGTCTCCGTCGATGACGTTCTTCGTGCGCGACAAGCTCGGCTCGCACGAGTTCCGCGGCGGCGCGGATCTCTATCCGAACATTCAAAACCGAACGTCCAGCAACCTCGCGCCGGTCGAGTACTACTTCCGGCCGAACGGCACGACCGGCAGCGCCGACGTCCTGTTCGAGCGCGACATCCTGCGCGGCGCCGACGGCGGCACGACGGTCGCCAACAACGCGTACGAGCATCACTACGGCGTCTACTTCCAGGACCGATGGAAGCCATCGTCGCGCGTCGCGGTCAAGGCCGGCGTCCGCGTGGAAACGACGAGCGTGTTCACCGACGATCGGCAGAAGGTCCTCGGACCGGCGCTGCCGGCGAACTTTCCGACCAACACCGCCGATCGCGAGTTCCATCAGAACGTCTGGATGCCGAACTTCGGCATCTCGTTCGACGCCGGCCATCTCGGCGTCTTCCGCGGCACGGCGCAGCGCAGCTACGAGTGGCTCGACCTCGGCGGCGGCGACGGCACGTCGCACGCGCCGAACTCGCTGGCCACCGACATCTTCCGCGCGAACCCGCGCACGTTCGGTTCGCTGAATCAGGCGCTGGCCGGTGCGTTCCCGCTCGGCGTCAACTTCGGCGACATGACGGACGGCAGCATCCACAACGGCCGCACGTACGTGAACGAGTTCTCGGGCGCGTGGGAGCACAAGCTGCCGCGCACGAGCTCGATCAGCACGACGTTCCTGTGGCGGCGGAACTGGGACTATCAGAACGGCGACGACCTCAACGTGATCCGCGATCCGAAGACCGGCGCGCTGCTCGGCCGGCCGTTTCCGGATTTCGATTCGGTCGTCAACACGTACAACCCGAACTACACGTGGCAGCAGAACCGGTCGGTGCAGGTGTTGTACACGAAGGCGTTCGCCGGCCCGTGGGGCGTGAACGCGAACTACTCGTACATCATCTCCGAACGCTTCCGCACGCGATGGAACGCGACGCGTGACACGCTGCAGTTCTACGGCCTCTCACCGTACGACGATCGACAGACTCGCCGATCGCCGCGCCACCATGCGCGGTTCTCGGGCTTCGTCAACCTGCCGTACGAGGTCACGCTCTCCGCGTTCTACAGCTACAGCCAGGGCAGCCGCTTCGACGTGATGACCGGCGACTTCCCGCTGAACCAGACCGCACCGCGGGTCATCCTCTCGAATGGCCGCGGCGTCGCCGATCCGTTCTTCAACATCGCGTATCCGCGCGCGCGAACCAACGACGTCGACATGCTCAAGGCCGACAATGCGCATCTCGTGAACCTGCGGGTGCAGAAGGGCCTGCCGCTGCCGGGGCGGCGCAAGGTGGAGCTGAGCGGCGACGTCTTCAACCTGTTCAACAACGCGGCCGCGACCGACTTCCTGTCGAAAGACGTCCGCGCGTCGACCTACAACCAGCCGACGAACTACGTTTCCGCGCGCGTTGCGCAGCTCGGGATC
>Ga0114129_10007443_pt1 | contig 15595 bp, 14 predicted proteins | sample RhiMetdeltSRZDD1_FD_80071 | JGI IMG/M metagenome (GOLD analysis project Ga0114129, IMG submission 80071) | Populus rhizosphere microbial communities from Tennessee, USA - Rhizosphere MetaG P. deltoides SRZDD1 (version 2) (version 2) | ecosystem: Host-associated > Plants > Roots > Rhizosphere >...
ATGATGATCTTGTCCTTGGCGCGCTCGAAGTCGTCCATGTCGACCAGGCGCTTGTTGCCGCGCGCGGCGAACAGCGCCGCCTCGTTCACCAGGTTCGCGAGATCGGCGCCCGAGAAGCCGGGCGTGCCGCGCGCGATGATCTCCGGCCGCACGTCCGGCGCGAGCGGCACCTTGCGCATGTGCACCTTGAGGATCTCCTCGCGGCCGCGGATATCCGGCAGCGGCACGACGACCTGCCGATCGAAGCGCCCGGGGCGCAGCAGCGCAGGGTCGAGCACGTCGGGCCGGTTGGTCGCGGCGATCACGATCACCCCGACCTGCGATTCGAATCCGTCCATCTCCACCAGCAGCTGGTTGAGCGTCTGCTCGCGCTCGTCGTTGCCGCCGCCGAGCCCCGCGCCGCGCTGCCGGCCGACCGCGTCGATCTCGTCGATGAAGACGATGCACGGCGCGTGCTTTTTCGCCTGCTCGAACATGTCGCGCACCCGCGCCGCGCCGACGCCGACGAACATTTCGACGAAGTCCGAGCCCGAGATCGAGAAGAACGGCACTTTCGCCTCGCCGGCGATCGCCCGTGCGAGCAGCGTCTTGCCGGTGCCGGGATTGCCGACCATCAGCACGCCGCGCGGAATGCGGCCGCCGAGCTTCTGGAACTTGGTCGGGTCGCGCAGGAAATCCACCAGCTCGGAGACCTCCTCCTTCGCCTCCTCGCAGCCGGCGACGTCGGCGAACGTCACCGTGTTGGTCGATTCGTCGAGCATGCGCGCGCGCGACTTGCCGAAGCTGAACGCGCCGCCGCGTCCGCCGCCCTGCATCTGGCGCATGAAGAAGATCCACACGCCGATCAGCAGCAGCATCGGGAACCACGAGACGAAGATGTTCATCAGCAGCGAAGGCTCCTCTTCGGGCTTCGCCTCGATCTTGACGCCGTACTTGAGAAGGTCGGAAACCAGCCAGATGTCGCCCGGCGAATAACTCGTCACGCGCTTGCCGTCGTTCGTCGTCGCCTTGAGCTGCCGACCCTCGATGACCACCTTGGCGATGCGCCCGCTCTTCACCTCTTCGATGAATTGCGAGTACTCCATCGGCGCCTGGGCCGCCTGGCGGGTATTGAACTGGTTGAACACGGTCATCAGCACGAGGCCGATCACGAGCCAGATGACCAGGTTTTTCAGCATATTGTTCAAGGACTTGCTCCTTTTCGCGGCGTCGCCGTTGCACTGCGATACTACGCGCTTTTGGGACGCTATATAAGACGCCAAGCAAAGATGGGGCCGAACGGCGCCGAATCAATGCATGGATGAACCGATCAGGGCGCGCCAAAAGTGAACCTTGGTCCAGTCCCGCCGAGCTACCGGGACTTGATTCCTGCGCGCTCGGCGAGGCGTACCAGCTCGGCGAGCGAACGAACCTGCATCTTTTCCATGACCCGGGCGCGATGGACCTTGATGGTCTTCTCCACCGTCCCGAGGTCGGCGGCGATCTGCTTGTTCAGCCTGCCGGAAACGATGTGCGCCAGGACTTCGCGCTCGCGCGGGGTGAGCGCCGCCAGCCTGCGTTCGATACCGTCCATTTCGGCGCGCGCCTCGCGCAGCGCCTGCCCCTTGCCGAACGCAGCGCGGATCGCGGCGAACAGGTCCTCGCCGTCTACCGGCTTGGTCAGAAAGTCGACCGCCCCCCGCTTGATCGCCCGGACGCTCATCGGGATGTCGCCGTGCCCGGTCAGAAAGATGACCGGCAGCAGGCTGCCGCGCGCATCGAGCGCCTCCTGCAGCTCCAACCCGTTCAGCCCGGGCATCGCGACGTCCAGCACCAGACACCCGGGCACATCGTCCCGATGGCGATCGAGGAACTCCTGCGACGAGCTGAACGCTTCGACGCTCCATCCTGCGCCCGAAAGCAGCCGGCGCAACGCCTTCAGCACCGAAGCGTCGTCGTCGACGAGATAGACGGTCGGTTGCGCGTCGCTCATGCGACGTTCTGCGCATGCGCGGGCAGCTCGACGCATACGGTAGCGCCCGGTCCAGCATTGTTCTTCGCCCAGATGTGTCCGCGGTGCGCTTCGACGATCGTCTTGCAGACCGACAGGCCGAGTCCCATGCCGTGCGGTTTCGTGGTGACGAACGGTTCGAACACCCGCTCGAGGTCCCCGGCAGGAATGCCCTTGCCCCGGTCCGATACCGAGGCGAGGACCGATCCGCCTTCGCCGCGGCCCGTCCTCACTTCGAGCCGGCGCTCTTCGCCCTTATTGTCGGCCACCGCGTCGCACGCGTTCATGACCAGGTTGAGCAGAACCTGCTGGAGCTGGATGCCATCCCCCAGAACACGAGGCAGGCCGGGCGCCAGGTTCGTATTCCATCTCACGTTCCGGTTCAGCAGGTCACTGCGCATCAACCTGAGCACATCGAGCGCAACATCGTTGATGTCGAGCGCGTGATGCGCCACCTCCTCTTTTCTCAGCAGAACCCGCAGGGCGCGGATGACGGCGCCCGCGCGCTTGTTGTCCTCCACGATGTCGTCGAGAATCTCCCGCACCTCGCCGGGGTACTGCGATCCACCCGCGAGCAAGCGCTGCGCCGCCTGCGCGTTGCTGAGGATCGCCGCGAGCGGCTGGTTCAGCTCGTGCGCGAGCGCGCCGGAAAGCTCGCCCAGCATGGCGACGCGCGACAGATGCGCCAGCTCGCTGCGCCGCTGGGCCGCTTCCATCTCGATATTGCGGCGCTCGGTGATGTCGATCACCGAAGCGAGCGTGAACCTTCCTTCGGGCGTGCTGATCGGGTTCAGGCCGACTTCCACCGGGATTTCGCTGCCGTCCTTGCGACGGCCGTACAAGTCGCGTCCCGCGCCCATCGTGCGCACCGACGGATCGTCGAAATAGCCGGCCCGCAGACCCGGATGCGACGAGCGGAATCGCTCCGGGATCAGCGTTTCGACTGGGTGGCCCAGCAGCTCCTTGCGCGCGTAGCCGAATGCCCTTTCGGCCTGCGCGTTGAGAAGCGCGATATTGCCTTCCTCGTCCACCATGATCATCGCGCTCGGGGAAGCTTCGACGACCAGCCGGAAGCGTTCTTCGGCCACCTTGCGCGCGGTGATGTCCTCGTTTACGCCGGCCATGCGCAGCGCCCTGCCGTTGGCGTTGCGCGCAACCACTTCGCCGCGGGTGTGAATCCACAGCCATTCCCCGGAGGGCGTGCTTACGCGATGCTCGACTTCGTACGCAGGCACGATGCCCTTCAGCGCTTCGCGCAAATGCCGGCGAAGCTCGGGAAAGTCGTCTGGATGTACCATGACGGCGAGCGCGGGAAAGGTTGTCACGAGCGGTTGCGCTGCACCGCCGAGCATCTCCTGCCAGCGGTCGCTCAGGTAGACCTTGCCGCCCGCAATGTCCCAGTCCCAGAACGCGAGTCGCGCTCCTTTCAGCGCAAGGCCGAGGCGCTCCGCGTTTTGCCGGACCTGCGCCTCCCCCGCCGCGACTCGACGCGCAAGCTGCGTCGCATGGAATACGTCCTCAACGAGCTCGTAGCCCATCGCGAACAACGGTGCGAGGACGAGCCAGGCCACCACGTACGGGGTCGTAAGGACTCCCCAATGCGTCGGCAAAATCAGCGCTGCGGAAAAAAATACCAGGAAGGTGAGGCTGCCGCCGATGAGCACCGCGCGGCGGCGGTCGTGGCGCCCGTTGCGGCGCCACAGTTGAACCGAGGCGTCGGCCACGAACACCCCGAACAACGCGTAGCTGAATCCCGCAAGAGCATTCCAGGGATTCGTCACTCCGCGCGCGACCGGCACGCTGACTCCGCCCCAGAGCTCGATGAATTGCAGGCTGTTGATCTCGAGGTAGTTGACGCTCTGCGGAGAGACGAAATTGAGCCCGAGCACCAGCACGCGCAAGCCGACGATCGCGAGCGCGAGCCAGAGCCGACCGGTATTGAAGAAGCTGCGCACGAACCAGATCGTCGACACCACGAGCACGAATACGGGAACCTGCAGCCAGCGTTGCACCGGGCGAAATTCCTCCACGGTCGGAGCCAGCATCATCGCCAGCTCGAACGCGGTGTAGCACGTGACCGAGACCGTGAAGACGAAAAACCACAAGTGGGCGATCGACGCGCCGCGCCGGAACCAGATGAGCAGGTGCACGAACCCGAGCGTGAGGCACGCCGCGCCCATCATGGGCCAGAGAATCGTGACCCAGTTCATGGCATTTGTCGCCCCGCCTCGCCCATGCGCCCCCCCGGGCCGGTATAAGGCAATCCCCTCATCCACGGCCGCGCAATTGGACTTTGGTCCAATCGCGGCGCGGCGTCCACAGGCGATAAGGTCGGCCTGCCCGGAGGTGCCATGGACGAAAAGGCCAGGTGGCGCGCCGCATATCGGTCCGTCGATGCGGCGCAAGAGCAGCTGTACGTGCACTTCAGGAACGGCCCCGCCGGAAAGTCCGAGGCAGGCCGAGCGCTGCTGGATGAGCACCAGAAGGCGATTCGCCGCTGGAGAGCGGCGTGCCGGGCTTTCCTGCGCTCGCAGCGGCGATGACCCGACCCGAGCTGGTCGCGCGCCTCTATCGGCGGCTTCGGCCGCTGTCCATCACCTCAGCCGGGGCGTAAGCCGCGTGCGACCAGGTAGGTCTCGCGCGATTCACCGCGCGAAGCCGCCGGCTTGTTGGCATGCACTTCGCGGAACGTCTCCCTCAGCGCGCTCCGCACGGCCTCGAATTCCTCGCCGTGAAAGACCTTGAGCAGCAGAGTCCCCGACGGTCTCAGGTTTGCAACAGAGAAATCGATCGCGATGCGCGCGAGTTCGGCAGCGCGCGCCTGGTCGGCAGAGGCGATTCCGGAGACGTTCGGTGAGAGGTCGGAGAGGACGGCATCGGCCTTTCGGACTCCGAGAGCGGCGCTCACTTGCGCACGCACGCCGGCGTCGCGAAAGTCGCCACGGATAACGGTCACGCCGGCAATCGGCGCGACCTCGAGCAGATCGACAGCGATTACGATCCCTTGGGGTCCCACCTTCTGCGCCGCCACCTGCGACCAGCCGCCGGGCGCAGCGCCCAGATCGACCACCCTCACGCCCGGTCGCAGGATGCGCTCGCGGCGATCGATCTCCAGCAGCTTGTAGGCGCTGCGCGAGCGGTAGCCCTGCGCCGCCGCACGCTTGACGTACGGATCGGCGACGTGCCTGCGAAGCCACTGCGCGCTGGATTTGGATCTTGCCATCGAGAGCTCAAAAAAAAGGCGCGGGCTTTGACGGCCCGCGCCCTTTTGTTTGCGGATCGGACGAAGCTACTTGCCCATCACGTCGCCGAACAGCTCCCACTGCGTGCCGTTGAACTTCATCAGTTGCACCGATTCGATCGGCGCATAGTCGCCCGACGAAGTATTGATCTTGATGCCCGGGATCAACGTGTCGACGGCAAAATCCTTCAGGTTCGCGGCCTGCTTCATGACGTTGTCGCGCGTCAGATTGTCGCCTGCCTGCTTCAGCACCTGGTGGAGCGTCGAAGCGACGGTGTAGGCGTACATGTTCGACGGGTCTTCCAGGCTGCCCTCGGGATAGTACTTCTTCATGAACGCTTCCCACTTCTTGACCGCGGCGTCGTTGGCCCATGTCTTGTCGGTCGGATCCTTCAGATACGCCGTGGAGATCAGGCCGACCGATTTCTCCACGCCCGCAGGCTTCAGCACCGTCGCCAGCGACACCGAGACGTTGTTCAGGAAGTGCATCGGTTTCCAGCCGATGTCATACGCCTTGCGGATTGCCTGTGCGGCGAACTTCGGCGTGGTCACGTTGAAGAACACGTCGGCGCCGGATGCCTGCAGCTGCACGATCTGCGAGTCTACGGTCGGATCCGAGACTTCGTAGGACACCTCCTTGATGATCATCGTCTTGGCCTTGTCGCCCAGGCCGTCGACCATCCCCTTGACGTAGTCCTTGCCGTAGTCGTCGTTCTGGTAAAGGATCCCGATCTTCGCATTTGGCTTGTGCTTCAGGATGTATTGCGCGTAGATGCGCCCCTCGGTCTGATAGTTCGGCTGCCAGCCGATGGTCCAGGGGAAATTCCTCGCGTCGTTCCACTTGGTGGCGCCCGTCGCGACGAACGATTGCGGCACCTTCTGCATGTTCATGTACTTGTGGATCGCGGTGTTGCACGGCGTGCCGAGCGTCTGGAACAGCATCAGCACCTGGTCCTGCTCGACCAGCTTGCGCGCCATCTCCACGGTCTTCGGCGGGCTGTAGCCGTCGTCGTAGGACACCCACGTGACCTTGCGGCCGTTGATCCCACCCTGCTCGTTGACCATCTTGAAATAGGCGCCGATCGCCTTGCCGATCGTGCCGTAGGCGGACGCCGGTCCGCTGTACGGATTGGTATTGCCGACCCGGATCTCGGTGTCCGACGCACCCGTATCGTATTTCTTCTGTGCAAACGCGGTTGGGACGGTGAGCACCGCCGCGACGGCGGCGGCAATGGGTACCAGCCTGAATCTCATGTGAGTCTCCTCCTTCCAAGGGACAGTCAGGTATTTTGCCTCTTCTGCATCAGCCGCGCCAGCGCCATGCGGATCGCGCCGGCGATGCCCATCGGCATCAGGTAGACGAAGCCGATCAGGAACAGCCCGAAGATCGCCCACGGGGCAGCCTTCGAGATCTCGTCGGCGATGTTCGGGATGAACTGGATGAACAGCGCGCCGTAGATCGCCCCCGAGATCGACGCCAGGCCGCCGATCACGATCCCGACCAGCAGCACGATCGACAGGAAGATGTTGAAGCTGTCGGGCGCCACGAACTGGATCGCGATCGCGCCGAGCGAGCCGGCGATGCCGGTGTACATCGCCGAGACGCCGAACGTGAGCGACTTGTAGATCGCGTTGTTCACGCCCATGGCCTCGGCGGCGATGTGGTTGTCGCGGATCGCCATCATCGCGCGCCCAACGCGCCCGCGCAGCAGGTTCCACGCGAGCGCGAACATCACCAGCGTCACCGCGAGCGTGAAGAAGTACAGCCACTGATCCGGCTTCAGCGGCAAGCCGAATGGCGCCTCGGGCTTTGGAATGACGATGCCCTGCACGCCCCCGGTCCAGTGCTCGAAATGCTTGTACTTCAGCAGCTGCGGTAGCGACACGCCGAGCGCGAACGTAGCGAGCGCGAGATAGAGACCTTCGAGCCGCAACGCCGGCAGCCCGAACAGGAAGCCAACCAGCAGGCAGATCGCGCCGGCGACCGGCAGCGTCGCCCAGTACGGCACGCCGTACTTGTCCATCAGGATCGCTGTGCAATACGCGCCGATCGCATAGAACGCGCCGTGGCCGAGCGAAATCTGGCCGTTGTAGCCGGTCAGCATGTTCAGCCCGAGCAGCGCGATCGCGTACACCAGCACCAGCGTGAACTGAAACGTGCGGTAGTTCGTGACGAAGAACGGCAGCGCCGCGGCCGCGATCAGCACCAGCGCGAGGACGATGATCTGGCGCCTGGTCATACGCGGGTCACGTGCACCTTGCCGAAGAAGCCGGAAGGTTTCACGGTCAGCACGGCGATGATGATCACCAGCGCGACCGCGAGCTTCAGCTCGTTGCCGATCACGAACGCGCCGAGCACGTTCTCCAGCACGCCGACCAGGAAGCCGCCGAAGACCGCGCCGCCGGGGTTGTCGATCCCGCCCACCAGCGCGGCGGCGAACGCGTAGAGCAGCACGCCGCCCATCATGTTCGGATCCAGATAGACGATCGGCGCAACCATCATGCCGGCGACCGCGCCGATCGCCGCAGCCAGTCCCCAGCCGAGCGCGAGCATCCAACCGACGCGGATGCCGACGAGCCTCGCCGAGTCGGGATTCTGCGCGGCAGCGCGCATCGCGAGTCCCAGTGGAGTGAAGCGGAAGAACGCGTACAGCAGCAGCAGCACCACCAGCGTCACGCCGATCGCGCCGATCTCGTGCGACGACATGTATCTCTGCCCGAAGAACGGCTGCGCCGGGAACGGGCTCGGGAACGTCTTGATCGTGTAGGTGTAGATCCAGCCGGTGACGCTGTTGAGGATCACCAGCAGCGCGATGAACACGACGACCACTGCGAGCACCGGCGCGTTCTCGACCGGGCGGATCACGACGCGCTCGATGACGACGCCGAACACGAACGCGAACGCGACCGTGAGGAAAAAGGCTCCCCAGTACGGCATGCCCGCCGTGACCAGGCTCCACGCGATGTAGGTCGCGAACATCGCCATCTCGCCCTGGGCGAAATTCACGTGGTGCGTCGCCTGGTAGATCATCACCAGCGCGAGCGCGAGGCTGGCGTAGATGCCGCCGGTGGCGAACCCGGCGAGCACCTGATGAATGAATGCGTCCACGCTTCCTCCTAGTAGCCCAGGTACGAGCGCCGCACGGCGTCGTTCTGCTTGATCTCTTCTGCGGTGCCGGACAGCACCACGCGACCGGTCTCGATCAGATAGGCGTGATCCGCAAGATTGAGCGCCATCGACGCGTTCTGCTCGACGACGAGCATGCTGACGTGCTCGCGCTCGTTGACGGTGCGCAGGATCGAGAACAACTCGCGCACGATCAGCGGCGCAAGGCCGAACGACGGCTCGTCGAGCAGCATCAGCTTGGGCTTCAGCATCATCGCCCGCGACACCGCGAGCATCTGCTGCTCGCCACCCGAGAGCGTCCCGGCCTGCTGCATGCGGCGTTCCTTGAGGCGCGGGAAGTAACCGTAGATGCGCTCCAAATCGCCCTCGACCGCGCTGCGATCCTTGCGCGTGTAGGCGCCGAGCCGCAGATTCTCCTCGGTGGTCAGGTTGACGAACGTGCCGCGGCCGTCCGGCACATGCGCGATGCCGAGGCGCACGATGTCCTCGGTCGCGCGCCCGTCGATGCGCTGCCCGCCGAAGCGGATCTCGCCCTCGGTCTTCACCATGCCGCAGAGCGCGCGCAGCGTCGTCGTCTTGCCGGCGCCGTTCGCGCCGAGCAGCGTGGTGATCGTTCCTTCCTCCATCGCGAAGCTGATGCCGTGCAGCACGCGCGTCTGGCCGTACGCGGCGTGCAGCGACTTCGCTTCGAGGAACGCCATCAGGTCGCCCCGCCCAGGTACGCCTGGATCAGTTCCGGATGCTGCTGCATCTCGGCGGGGGTGCCCTCGGCGATCTTGCGGCCGAAATTGAGCGCGACGACGCGCTCGGAAATGCTCATGACGAGGCTCATGTGGTGCTCGACGAGGAGCACCGTCAGCTTGAGGCGGTCGCGGATCCCGCGAATCAGCGCGCCGAGCGCTCCGACTTCCTCGTGATTGAGCCCGCTCGCCGGCTCGTCGAGCAGCAGCAGCTTCGGCTCGCTCGCCAGCGCGCGCGCAAGCTCGACGCGCTTCTGCGTGCCGAACGGCAGGTCGGCGACGCGCTTTTCCGCGACCGGTTCGAGCTCCATCAACCGGAGCAGCGCGCGGACCCGCTCGCTCGTCTGCTCCTCTTCTTCGCGCACGACGGGCAGCCGCAGCGCATTCATGAAAAAGCCGCTGCGCGTGCGGCAGTGGCGCCCGACGCGGACATTGTCGAACACCGTCATGGTGCGAAACAACGCCAGATTCTGGAACGTGCGGCCGATGCCAAGCTCGGCGATCCGGTGGCGCGGCACGGCGAGCAGCGACTGGCCGTCGAACAGGATGTCGCCGGAATCGCAGTTGTAGAGCCGCGACAGGCAATTGAAAAGCGTGGTCTTGCCGGCGCCGTTCGGGCCGATCAGGCCGACGATGCGGCCGGCTTCGACGTCGAACGAAACGTCGTCGAGCGCGACGATGCCACCGAAGCGGACCCCGACGTTCTGCACACGCAGCATCGCCCCCGCACCCTGCGCCACGCTCGCTCCTCCTCCGCCAAGGCAGTCCTCCCTGCCCGCGCGGAGTGTACGATGTAATCGGACAAAGTCAAAAGGGTAATCCGATGATCCAGTCCACGATGCAGCGCGTGCCGCTTTCGCTCAACCACATGCTCGAGCGGGCCGGCCGGCTCTACCCGGAATCGCAGATCGTCAGCAGGCGTCCGGACAAGTCGATCGTGCGCCACCGCTTCGCCGAGTTCCATCGCCGCGCGCGATCGCTCGCTGCCGCGCTGCGCGCTGCGGGCCTGCGCAACGGCGATCGCGTCGCGACGCTCTGCTGGAACCACCACGCGCATCTCGAGTGCTATTTCGGCATCCCGGCGGCGGGCGGCGTGATGCACACGCTCAATCTGCGGCTGGCTGCGGACGAGATCGGCTGGATCGCCAATCACGCGCAGGATCGTTTCCTCATCGTCGACGACATCCTGCTGCCGCTGTACGAGCAGTTCCGCGCCACCGCGCCGTTCGAGAAAGTAATCGTCGTGCCGTTCAGCGGAGCGGCGGTCGCGGCGCCATTCGTGAACTACGAGTCGTTCCTCGCCGCGGCGCCGCAGGCGTTCGAATACGTGCCGCACGAGGAGGACGATCCCGTATCGATGTGCTACACGTCGGGCACGACCGGGCGCCCGAAAGGCGTCGTCTATTCGCACCGCTCGACCGTGATCCATACGCTGATGGCGAATCAGCCGGATCACTGGGGACTCTCCGCGGCGGACAGCGTGCTGCCGGCGACGCCGATGTTTCACGCCAACTGCTGGGGCGTGCCGTACGTCTGCGTGATGATGGGGATCCGCATGATCCTGCCCGGACCGCACCTGCATCCGGAGGACCTGCTCGACCTGATCGCCGCCGAAAAACCGACCTATGCGCTCGGCGTGCCGACGATCTGGCTGACGATGCTGAACCTGCTCGATTCGCAGCCGCAGCGCTTCCGCCTGCCTCCGGGTATGCGAATGCTGGTGGGCGGCGCGGCGGTGCCGGAGTCGCTGATCCGCGCCTACAAGCGCCACGGCGCGACGATCAGTCAGGGCTGGGGAATGACCGAGATGAGCCCGCTCGGCACGATCTCGTACATCAAGCCGGAGTTACAGCACTTGTCCGAGGAGGAACGCTTCGCGCGCTACGCGAGCGCCGGCGTGCCCGCGCCGCTGATCGACTATCGGCTGATCGGCGACGATGGCGCCGAGCGGCCCTGGGACGGCGTCAGCAGGGGCGAGATCCAGGTGCGCGGCCCGTTCATCACCGGCAGCTACCACGACGTGCCGCACGACGCGGAGAAATTCACCGCCGACGGCTGGCTGCGGACCGGCGATGTCGCTTCGTTCGACCCGCATGGCTACCTGAAGATCTGCGACCGGACCAAGGACCTGATCAAGTCGGGCGGCGAGTGGATCAGCTCGGTCGACATGGAGAACCTGCTGATGGCGCATCCGGCGGTGCAGGAAGCCGCGGTGATCGCGATCCCCGATCCGAAATGGAGCGAGCGGCCGCTCGCGTGCGTTGTGCTCAAGCCTGCACAGCGCGCGACGCCGGAGGAACTGCGCGCGCACCTCGCCGCAACGTTCACCAAGTGGCAGCTCCCCGAGCGCTACGAGTTCCTCGAAGCGATTCCGCGCACTTCGACCGGAAAATTCTGGAAGGTGAAGCTGCGCGAGCGCTTCGCCCGGTGAGGCTGGCGCTCGCATTCTTCGCCTCGGGCGCTGCGGGACTGCTGTTCGAGGTCTTGTGGTTCCGTGCACTGGGCCGCGCGCTGGGCAACACGGTATGGGCAGCGACCGTTGTGCTCACCGCGTTCATGCTCGGCATCGCGATCGGCGCGATGCTCGCTTCACGCTGGGCACCCCGTCATGCCGGGCGCGCATTCGCAGCCGCCGAGCTCACGGTCGGCATCGCCGGTAGCCTGCTCGTCTGGCTGCTGCCTGCCTTCGAAGGGGCAATCGCGCAGGGACTCGCGCCACTCGGTGAACACGGGCCCGCGCTCGCCGCGGCTCGACTGCTTGTCGCGTTCGCTCTGCTGCTCATCCCGACCATCGCGATGGGCATGACGCTCCCGCTGGGGATGCGCATGCTTGCCGACCGCGAAACGACGCGCGCGCTCGGCCTGCTCTATGCCGCCAATACGTTCGGTGCGTGTGTTGCCCCGCTCGTCGCCGAATACCTCCTGGTCCCGTCGCTCGGGCTCCGCGGAGCGGCGCTGGCCGCCGCCGGTCTTAACGTTCTTGCCGCTACTTTGGGGATGCTGCACGGCGCTCCCCAACTTGCACCCCGATCCACGGCTGCAGCGCGCGCGCCATGGCGACTCCTCGCCGCGGCCGCCGGCGCGGGCGCCCTCGCTCTCGCGCTCGAGGTGATCTGGTTCCGCTTGTTGTTGCTGCATGCGCCTGCTACCGACACGACTTTCGCCTTGATGCTGATGGTGCTTCTTGCGGCGGTGGCGCTCGGCAGCGCTGCGGCACCGCTCGTCGCGCGTTGCCCGCCCGCGTGGATCGTTGCAGCAACCGGCCTGGCGGTCGTGCTGGGCTACCGGATGGCGTCGCCGGCGGAAGCCGTCGGCACCCTGTTTCGATACGCCGTTCCACTCATGGTTCCGACTGCCTTTCTATCCGGCATCCTGTTTACTCTCCTTGGCGCAGCGTTGCGCTCCGATTCCGCCGATCCGCGGCCGGCGATCGGCCGGCTGACCAGCTGCAACACCCTCGGTGCGGCGCTCGGTGCCGCGCTCGCGGGGCTGCTGCTGCTGCCGCGCGCAGGCATGGAGATGAGCCTTTTTCTTCTTACGGCCGGATACGCACTCCTGACGCTGCTGTTCGTTCACCGGGGCTCCGGCTGGAAGTCCTGGCTTCCGGTAGCCACCGCCGTGGCCGGCGTGGCGTTCTTTCCGTTCGGGCTCATGCAGTCGCATCTGTCGCAGGCTTCGCAGGTCTATCGGGCCGCGGACGGATCCAAGCCCGTCCTGATCACCGAGGGACCGGTCACGACGCTTCAAGTGCTGCGTAGAGACCGGTTCGGGCAGCCCGTGGGCTGGCGCCTGCTGACCGATAACTACTCCATGTCGGCGATCAATCGCATATCGCTGCGTTACATGCAGCTCTTTGCCTGGTTGCCCCTCGCCCTGCATCCTGCACCCCGGCGTGCGCTGCTCATCAGCTATGGGGCGGGGAACACCGCACAGGCGTTGCTCGACGAGCCCGCACTCCAGCAGCTCACCGTGGTTGATCTATCTCCGGAAATCCTCGCGGCGAGCCCGCTCCTGCACCGCGAACGCGATCCGCTGCGCGATGCGCGTGTGCGCCTCGTGGTCGACGACGGCCGTCACTATCTGTTCTCGCGCAATGAACAGTTCGACATCATCACCGGCGAGCCGCCGCCGCCGGAGATCGCCGGAGTGGTCAATCTCTACACCAGCGAGTACTTCGCTGCGCTCGCCGGGCGCCTTGCGCCTGGGGGCCTCGCGACCTACTGGTTGCCGGTCAATCAACTCGAGCCGCGCGGAGCGCGCGCGGTAATCGCCGCGTGGTGCACCGTTTTTCCCGATTGCAGCCTTTGGGCGGGAAGTGCCTTTAACTGGATCCTGCTCGGCGGCCGCGGCTTCGCCAACCGCGCCGATCTCGGCCACTTCGCTCGCTTGTGGGAAAACCCGGCCACCGCACCGCGCATCGCGGCGAGCGGTTTCGAGCATCCTGCGCAGCTCGGTGCCGCTTTCCTGGCGGACGCCGCCCAACTGCGCGAGTGGATCGCAGGCGTGCCGCTGCTGACAGATGACCACCCCAAGCGGGTCGCTGCGAACCCTCTGCCATTTCAGAGCCTCGATGAGTACGCCCGATGGCTGTGGCCGGAGGGCGCAAGCAAGCGCTTCGCGGCTTCGACATGGATCGGCAGTCACTGGCCGCAGGGGCTGCGCGAGCAAAGTCTGGCGTTCTTCGATGTGCAGCCGATCCTGAACGGCGAGATCACCGCTGATCCTGTGAAACAGCTGCCGGCCGTCGATTGGTTGCTGCGCGCGACGCAGTTGCAGATTCCGGTGTACTGGCTGCTCGGCAGCGACGTCTCCGAGCAGCGAATCTTGGAAGCCCTGCCCCACCGTCGCGAGCATGCATATACGCGAGGCGTGCGCGCCTTGGGCGACCGGGATTATCCGAAGGCTGCGGCGTTCTTCCAGGAGGCGGGAAACGCGACGCTTGCGCGCTACGCAACCTGCCGCGCCGCCTCGGCGCAGTCGCCGTGCTGAGCCTACGCGACCTTGCGCAGTATGTGGCGGCGGTTACGCGTATGGGGCCGCACCTGCGCCGGCCACCTGCCCTTCTCGACCGCGCTGGCCCATGCAGCGCTCGTCAGCACCTCGGCGCTTTCCAGCTCGTAGACCGCGCTGTACTTCGGCTCGCCTTCCGCTACGATCGTCTTCAATTCGCCGCCCATGCTCATCTTCAGCGGCGCGAGCGTCATCCGTGTCACGGCCAGCACGCCGGGGACCTTCAGCAGCTCCGGTATGTGCTCGGTGTCGTAAACCTCGTTGAACAGCGCCTCTTTGTCGGGCTCGACGTCCATGCTGGCGGTAAATACGTACCGGGTTTTCGGGTGCATGGGGCCTCCGCTGCGCTCAGCGTGTGACGGTCTCAACCGAAGGAGGATCGGGATTGTGCAGGTCGCGGAACGCCAGCACCTTCCCGTCGGGAAGCTTGAGGAACGTAAACAGGCGTCCCTGGCAGGCGACTTCGAGCGACGGCATCGGCGGACCGTCGAGCAGATCGTAGTACTTGTAGACCGGTGGGTTGTAGTGAAGCGTATCCGCGGTCGCGTACGCGAACTTGATCCGCGCGCCGCCCGGACAACGCTCGTTCAGGACCTCGGTTTTTCCGCCTGCGGTTACGGTCAGCGAGTTGCGCTCGATCGAGTAGGTCGCCCGGTCGGACTTCCAGGTACCGAGGAGGTGCGGCGCGACTTCACCCGCCTCGCGTCCCGATTCGTACGCCCGCATCCACCGCGCGAGCCCGACGTCGCCCCCCATCCACCGGTACGATTGAGTGGTCTGCGGGATTCCGGTCGCGACGAAAAAGCCGAGGAGCCCGACTCCGAGCAGGATCAGTGCCGGGAACTTCCCGGTCCCGTACCACTGCGACACGAGCAGCGCCAGGCCACCGAGCGTCAGACCGAACGCGATCCACTGCAAACCGAAGTAGATTCCGTCGAAGCTGACGATGTTGAAACCGGGTCGCGAACCGCTCGCCGCGACCCAGCGGTTGGTCAGCGCCGCGAGCGCCAGCGCCGCGAGCAGAACGTACAGGGCGGTCTTGTTTGCCAAGCCGCGGCGCTGCTAGTCGCCGCCGCGCTTCTGCGCGCTGTCCTGCATCGCCTTCGTCGCCTGGTCGATCTTTTCGTTGGCGCGCTGCTGCGTGCGCTTGCCTTCCTCGAGCTCCTGCTTCTTGATCGCCGCGCCGGTGGCCGCGGTGCCGGCGGTCTCGACGCCGCACGCTGCGAGGAACACCGTTGCGAGCGCTGCAACAAACTTGCTCATTCTTGGCCCTCCTACTCGTACCTCACGTCGAGGATCTCATAGCGTCTCACTCCGCCCGGCGTGTGCGCGTCGACCACGTCGCCGGCGTACTTGCCGATCAACGAGCGCGCGATCGGCGAGCTGATCGAGATCTTGCCGGACTTGATGTCGGCTTCGTCCTCGCCCACGATCTGCCACGTCACGTTGCTGCCGGCGGCCTTGTCCTCCAGGTCGACGGTGGCGCC
>Ga0114129_10007445_pt1 | contig 15594 bp, 16 predicted proteins | sample RhiMetdeltSRZDD1_FD_80071 | JGI IMG/M metagenome (GOLD analysis project Ga0114129, IMG submission 80071) | Populus rhizosphere microbial communities from Tennessee, USA - Rhizosphere MetaG P. deltoides SRZDD1 (version 2) (version 2) | ecosystem: Host-associated > Plants > Roots > Rhizosphere >...
AATGATTATACAACACTTCAATTGGCTTATAATCTCATCATGAACAAAATCATTCTTGCAACCGAAAAAGGACTCGTCCTCTGCGAACGTGATGGGGACAACTGGCGCGAGTCGACGCGTGGACTGAGAGATCATCAAGTCACGAGCGTGATTGCCCGCGAAGGTGTGATCCTGGCCGGGACAACGAAAGGGGCCTTTCGTTCTGAAGATGAAGGTCAAACCTGGGAAGAAGCCAGCCATGGACTGACTTCCCGACACATCCGCTGGCTGGCATATCATCCCGATGTTTCTGATCTCGAGTTTGCAGGCACAGAACCTGCCAATATTTTCGTTTCACATGATGGTGGTAGCTCCTGGCGGGCCTGCCCTGAAGTGGCGGAATTACGCGATGAGCACAAATGGTCCATGCCCTATTCGCCAGAAGCGGGTTGTGTGCGCGGCTTTGCATTTCATGGATCACGCATCTATGCCGCGGTCGAAGTGGGCGGCGTGCTGCGTTCCTACGACAACGGCGAGACATGGAATCTCGCCGAGGGCAGCGATGGCAACCCTTCTTTTGAAGATCCACCGGAGCCGTTTGTGTATCCGGATGTTCATTCCATTGAAGTCCACCCCCTCTCGCCTGACCTGGTCTACGCGCCGACGGGGGGCGGCTTCTATCGCTCCAAGGATGGAGGCAAGACCTGGAAGTCAGTCTATGAATGTTATTGCCGTGCAGTCTGGGTGGATTCGCATGAGCCCGACCACATGATTCTAGGTCCCGCGGATTACGTGGATAACAATGGCCGCATCGAAGAGTCTCGCGATGGTGGAGAGACATGGTCACTTGCCTCCAACGGACTCAAAGTTCCGTGGCGACGCGAGATGGTCGAACGCTTTTTTCAAATGGGCGATGAGTTGTTTGCCGTGCTGTCGAATGGTCAAGTAATCAGCGCCTCGCTTTCCAGCCTTGAATGGCAACGTATTCTGCCGGACATCAACGATGTAAATGCAATGACAACGATGGCTTCATAAGGACGTAACTATGCGAATTGCTCTAATCTCTGATATGCACGGGAACGCGGTGGCCTTCGAAGCTGTAGAAGAAGATATACAGGGACACCGCATCGATCAAATCGTCTGCCTGGGCGATGCGATTCAAGGCGGTCCGCAACCAGCAGCCGTGCTTCACCAGCTGCAGAGGCTGGGCTGCCCGGTTGTGATGGGGAATGCCGATGCCTGGCTCTTAAGCGGCGTCGAAACGGGAAATGAAGAGATTCCGCTGGAGCGGCTCAAAAAGATGAACGAGATTAGACTCTGGTCACTTTCGCAGCTCAACGAGTCTGAGCGAGAATTTATTTCAAAATTTCAACCTACCATCACCATACCGATAGAAGAACATCTCGATTTGCTATGCTTTCATGGCTCTCCGGTGTCATTTGATGACGTTATCCTGCCCGCCGCGCCCGAGGAGGAGTTTCAAAAACATCTTGGGGGGTATTCAGATCACCTATTAACTGGCGGACACACTCATGCACAACAGATTCGCCGCAACGGCAAATACTTCTTCTTCAACCCGGGCAGTGTCGGTTTTGCTTACAGCCATCAGCAGCCCGAGGGTCAATTCCGCGCCGATCCATGGGCGGAGTATGCCATCCTGACGGCGGAGCATGGCAAGACCAGCCTGGAGTTTCGCCGCATCCCGTTTGATGTGGACGAATTGATTCGCGTTTATGCACAGAGCGGACGTCCCTTCGCCGATGAGGCGATTGCACAATATCAAAGGTAAGCCTGTATAATCTGAATCAATGAACTTTCTCATTACGGGAGCCGCGGGATTCCTCGGCTCTGCGCTTGGAAATCAACTGGCTCGTGAAGGTCATCAGGTCCGCGGGCTCGACGATCTTTCCACCGGTGATCCGCAGGCACTGGCGCCGGATGTGCATTTCACGCGCGGCGACGTGAGTGACCGACCCAAACTCTGGACCTTGCTCCAGGAAGTGGACGTGGTCTATCATCTCGCCGCCCGCGTCTCGGTGCCAGAATCCGTTTTATATCCACGGGACTACAACACGGTCAACGTTGGTGGGACAGTGGCGCTTATGGAAGCCATGCGGGATGTCGGCGTACGCCGCGTTGTTCTCGCGTCGTCCGGGGCTGTTTATGGCGATTTAGCCGATCAGCCACTGCAAGAGACCGTCACGCCAAATCCGCGCTCACCCTACGCGGTCTCCAAGCTCGCGGCGGAATTTTACGTCCGCACCATTGGTGGACTGTGGGGCATCGAGACCGTCAGCCTGCGCATCTTCAACGCCTATGGACCAGGTCAACACCTCACCGCCTCACATCCACCGGTTGTACCGCATTACCTGAGACAGGCTCTGCGCGGTGGGACATTGGTTGCACACGGCGATGGAAATCAAACTCGCGATTACGTCTACGTAGATGACGTGGTCAGTGCGCTAGTGGCCGCGGCCACCGCGCCAAGCATCAATGGGTTGGTGATCAACGTCGGCTCGGGCACGGAAACCAGCATTAAGGATTTAATCCAGTGTGTGTTGGAAGTAACGGGAGATCAAGCGGAAGTCATCTACAACGCAAAAACCTCCGGTGGTGTCTCACGCATGCGCGCCGATTTGACTCTCGCCAGCCAAAAATTGAACTACCGATCTTCGATCAGTTTGGCAGAAGGCTTGCGATTTACTCTAAAACGTGACCCAAGATTCAAATAACAAGTAAGTTGGCCACCTGCACTCCCGATTTGCTAAGCAAATCATGTGCGGTGTAAGTGTCCGACTTATGTTTTAATAACCATGATTCTTCCCAGAGACTTCTATAACAGACCGACTTTGCAAGTAGCCCGGGCCTTAATTGGTACTCGTCTTGTTCGGATTCTGGAGGGAAAGAAACTGGTCGGTCTCATCACCGAAACGGAAGCCTATATTAGCGAAAAGGATTTAGCCTGTCATGCCAAGGCAGGACTCACGCCACGCACGAAAGTTATGTTTGGGGAGCCAGGGCACGCATATGTCTATTTCACGTATGGGAATCATTGGATGCTGAATGTTGTAACAGAGCAAGAAGGCTTTCCAGCAGCAGTGCTGATTCGGGCGATCCAGCCGATTGAGGGCGTAGATATTATGATGGAACGGCGACAGGGACGCGATACGTTTGGGCCCGGGAAACTTTGTCAGGCAATGGGGATTGGCAAAAGGGAGAATGGCGTCGATTTGACGACATCAGCCTCCGGCTTGTGGATTGAGGCAGGCGTCAAAGTCCCAAATTCGCTCGTGACGAAAGGCCTCCGTGTGGGTTTAAATAATACGCCGGAGCCGTGGTTATCCAAACCGTGGAGGTTCCTGGTGAAAGGCTGGAAACTTTTATGACATGTCGTTGCGAGCCGAAAGGCGAAGCAATCTCCTCGCAAAACAAGGGATTGCTTTGCTCTGCTCGCGACGATATAAAACAATTGGAGGAACGATGGGATTACTCGAAGGAAAGAACGCTTTAGTATTTGGTCTTGCAAATGACAAGTCCATTGCCTGGGGAATTATTCAGGCCTTCAAACGGGAAGGCGCCAATATTGGAATCAGCTACGCAGGCGAGATGCTCGAACGCCGCGTGAAGCCGCTGGCTGAAAAAGTTGATTGCAAGTGGGTGGAAGAATGTGACGTGACGAAAGATGACCAGATTGCGTTCGTAGCTGAGAAAGCTGCACAGCATTTCGGGAAGATAGACGTACTTGTCCACTCGATTGCGTTTGCGGGACGCGACGAATTGAGCCGGCCGTTTTATCAGACCAGCCGCGAAGGGTTCAGGAACGCGCTGGATATATCCGTGTATTCGTTTGTCGCGCTGACAAATGCCTTTTTGCCGTTTTTAAATCCGGGCGCGTCGGTGATGTGTCTGACGTACGGCTCCGGCGCAACGAAAGTGGCTCCCCACTACAATGTAATGGGCGTGGCAAAAGCCGCGCTGGAGTCCTCCACGCGTTACTTAGCTTATGATCTGGGTCCGCAAAAGATTCGCGTGAACGCGATTTCAGCCGGGCCGATCCGCACGCTGGCGGCGGCGGGCGTGGGCGGTTTCCGTGATATGTACAAGCACTTTGCGGATATGTCCCCCATGCGCGAAAACGTGACGATTGAAGATGTAGGCAATATGGCCGTGTTCCTGGCTTCGGACCTTTCCACGCGAGTCACGGGTGAGGTAATTTATATTGATTCCGGGTTTAACATCATGGGCGTGCAGATCAGTGGGAAGGAAAATGAAGAGAAGAGTGAATAGAGCGTAGCAGGTAGGGGCGGACAGCTGTCCGCCCTTTTTGCTTTAACGGTAAAATTGACTCATGTTCAAACGCAATACCACCCCCACCGAACCACAACAACCCGTGCAGGCAGTCGAGCGCATTACTTCTGTGCTGGGTTCAGGCGTCATCTGGCACGGCTCCATCAATGGCTCAGGCGGGGTCCGCATTGAGGGCGCGTTCGAAGGCGAGATTGCTCTGCGCGGTATGCTGGTAGTCGGCGAGACAGGACGCGTCACCTGCCAAAATGTACGTGCCAACACGGTCATCGTGGCGGGCGCGGTGCGCGGCAATATAACCACCCAAAAACTGGAAATTCGCGGTTCCGGCCGTGTGTGGGGGGACGTTGTCACGACTGCTTTTGTAACTGAGGAGGGCGCGTTCCTGCGCGGCCAGATTCGGATGGAAGAAACGGTCGATCTGGATCTCGAGCCCGCTCCCGAGACCACACCGTCTGAGGCAGCTCAGGCGGAGTCTATCGCCTCTACACCGATCGTCATTCCGCCCGCGGTGGAGCCGACGCAGCGCATCACAAGAAAGAAAAAGGCCGAAGAGTAGACCTCACCCCTACCCCTTCGCGACACTTGCACCTGGCCGCGAAGCGAGCGCCGGTGAGCATCCCGAAGGAGACTCCTGATCGGCGAGGGGGGTACCGTATCCCATGAAATATCGCGACCTCCAAATCCAGACCCAACGCGAAGCTCCCAACAATGCGCGGACGCAGGGATTTGCATTTCTCGTTCGTGCTGGATATTTGACACGCGAAAACGTCCCAACACAACTGGGTGAATACGCGCTTGCGCATTTGCGGGAAATGTCCGAAGATTCAGCTTTCCTTTCCCATCTTTCATTGCCTACAATGGGCAATGATGGCGAAATATTTTTCCCTCTTGAATCCGGGAATATTGAAGTTGCCCATTGTCCATCCTGCAAATATACGGAGCGGTTAGAGCTCGCACGATTCAGGAAATTGGCTCTTCCCCACGAACAACAACTTCCGCTTGAGAAAGTGTCAACGCCTGACTGCAACACAATTGAGTCGCTGGCGAATTTTCTGGATATTCCCAAGGAGAAGACTGCCAAAGCATTGATGTACACCCGCGTCAGTGACGGCAAGTTTATTTTCGTCGTCGTGCGCGGGGATATGCAGATGAGTGAGGCCAAGCTCAAGGCTCAAGTCGGAGATGTCCGCGCGGCAAAAGCAGGAGAAATCGTCAGCGCGGGTGCGGCTGCCGGATATGCGTCCGCGATCGGGTTGAAGGACGCGTTGATCGTCGTCGATGATTTAATCCCACAATCAGAGAATCTTGTCGCCGGCGCAAACGAGTCTGGTTATCACCTGAAAAGTACCAATTACGGACGCGATTATTCCGCTGCGATCGTCGCGGATTTGATTCAAGCAACAGAAGGGGATGCCTGTATCCATTGCGGACATTTGCTTTCCGTTTTATCTGTGATCAGGTTGGCAGGCGGCGCAGAGTATGATTTCGAAAATATGCTGCTCGCGCTCGCCGAGACTCATCACGATGACACAGGCCCGACCTTTCCCCATGCTGCTGCGCCGTTTGATGTATATCTCATGCATGTCCCGGGTAAGGACGTACACAGTGTGGATACGCGTTCCAAAGCGGAAGACATTTACAGCACCTTACAGAATGCAGGTATTGCTGTGTTGTTCGACGACCGAGCTGAACGTGCGGGAGTCAAATTCAACGACGCGGACTTAATCGGTCTTCCAATTCGGGTAACGGTGGGAGAAAAAGGCTTAAAAGAGGGAATGGTAGAATTGAAATCACGTAAGGATAACGAAAATCGCCTTGTGGAATTTCATAAAGTTTCTGAAGAAGTAAGATCTCACTTGAAGTAAGACGAGCGCGACCCATCCGTCCACCTCCTTAAAACCAGCATGAATAACACCAAAGTCGGGCATTTTCCGCCTCCCAAACGATTTGGCCTTGTACTGCATGCCATCATTCTTCTTATTCTGGGTGGTGTTTCTGCGTTTGGGGTATGGAACCTCAACCGTGCCCAGGTTGGGCCGTCTTTTGTCACGTCCCTTCTGGTGGCATTGCTGGCTTTTGCTCTGATCCCATTCTTTGGCTATCGCGCCTACGCTCTCCTGCGGGCAGATTATTATATTGACCGCGACAGCCTCGCGATTCTGTGGGGCCTACGCGTCGAAGATATCCCACTGACAGATATTGAATGGGTACGCCTTTCGTCTGACCTAACCCGTCCGTTGGCGTATCCGAGCTTTCGCCTGCCCGGTGCCGTGTTGGGCACACGGCGCCATCCAGACCTGGGCCTGGTCGAATTTATCGCCTCGAATACCCGTAACATAATTCTAATCGCAACTTCGAAGCGTGTATTTGCCATTTCGCCGCGGAATGCCTCCGCGTTGGTGCGCACGTTCGCACGGGCGACGGAAATGGGCAGCCTGATTCCGGCCGAGCCAAAATCCGTCTATCCATCCTTTGTAATCACTCAGGCGTGGGAAAGGCCCGTCGCGCGCTTTTTGTGGATGAGCGGCTTTCTGCTCAACCTGGGGTTGATCCTATGGGTTAGTGTACTCATTCCATCAATCACCGAGGTTCCATTGGGCTTTACCGCGTTCGGCACACCCAAGAATATCTTTCCCTCTGTGCGTCTTATTCTTCTGCCTCTCCTCAGCATGGTGATGTACGCCCTGGGGATCACAGCCGGTCTCTATTTTTATCGTTGGGAAAAACAGCGGCCGCTGGCATTCATCGTTTGGGCATCGAGCTCGCTGTGCGCGGTATTGTTTTTAATGGCGGTCTTGTTTATCGTCACCACTCCGATCTAATGCAAATCCTGATTGGCTTTATTCTCGCTATCATTGTCTCCTACCTTGCCTACCGCGCTCATAGCCTTAATAAAAGCGGTGCGCTGGCAGCCACCCTTGTTGGCACGATTGTCTTTGGCGTAGGCGGCTGGCAATGGGCGGTGCTTTTACTCACATTCTTCATTACATCGTCCGGACTGAGTCGTCTGTTCAAGAAACGCAAACAAGGCCTGGATGAAAAGTTCTCTAAAGGGCACGAACGCGACGCCGGTCAGGTCTTCGGAAACGGCGGGCTGGCAACGGCTTTTGTGTTGGTCCATGCCCTTTATCCAGAATCAAGGATTGGCTGGGTTGGTTTCGCCGCGGCACTGGCCGCGGTCAATGCCGATACGTGGGCAACCGAACTGGGAGTATTGAATCCTCGTCCACCCCGTCTGATTACGAAACCGTATCAGGTGGTGGAGAAAGGCACCTCGGGCGGAATCTCCCTTACGGGCACACTCGCCTCTTTAGCCGGATCGGCATTAATTGGTCTGCTTGCCGCGTCCTTCTACCCGACAGCCGCTCCTGTTTCGACATTTTTGATCATCACTCTTGCCGGACTCGCCGGCTCGCTCTTCGACTCATTCCTCGGCGCGACCGTCCAAGCCATGTACTATTGCCCCACTGATAATAAAGAAACCGAGAAGCACCCCATCCACACCTGTGGCACAGAGACCGTTCACATCCGGGGCTGGAAGTTGTTGAACAATGACTGGGTCAATTTTGCATGCGGCGCGTTCAGTGTCGTGATTGCATTTCTCTTGAAAAGATGAAAGGATAGTTGGAATCATGACAGTTACAACCAAACCCGTGCTCGTGACAGGCGCCGGCGGATTCCTTGCCATCCATTGCATCGTTCAATTGCTGGAACAGGGATACCAGGTGCGCGGCACCTTGCGAACCATCACGCGTGAGCAGGAAGTACGCGAAACTCTGCGCAAGTATGTGAATGCAGATGAGCGGCTCGAATTTGTGCACGCGGACCTGCTGCAAGATTCAGGCTGGGAACCGGCAATGCGTGGGTGCGGGTATGTATTTCATGTCGCTTCGCCTTTTCCGTTGCTTGAACCGTCTGACGAAAACGACTTAATTCAACCCGCTGTGGAAGGGACGTTGCGCGTGCTGCGCGCCGCGCAAGCCGCCGACGTGAAACGCGTAGTGCTGGTCTCATCGAACGCGGCGATCTCAGCCGGACACAATGGGGAGAACCGTACTTTCACCGAAGCGGATTGGTCTCGTTTGGATAAACCCATCGGCGCTTATTCCAAAAGCAAAACTCTCGCCGAGCGCGCCGCCTGGGACTACAGTAAGAGCGCGGAGAACGTCCATAAGATGGAACTGGTGACAATCAATCCACCCCTGATTCTGGGGCCGATTCCCAACAAGAATTTCCCCACCTCTGCAGAGATGATCCGCACTTTTATGCGCGGTGAGGTTCCAGGCGTGGCAAGAATCAAAATCGGATTGGTGGATGTGCGTGATGTGGCAGCGGCCATGATCCTTGCCATCACCACACCCGAAGCCGCCGGTCATCGCTTCGCCTGCCCCGCTGCCACGCTTTGGATCAAGGAATTAGCTGATATTTTGAATAAACAGTTTTCTGGGCGCGGGTACAAAAAGATACCCAAAATTGTGCTGCCCGTGTTCCTGGTCCGTACGCTTGCTCTATTGGACAAAAGGATCGCCCTGGTTTCTCCTTCTCTCAATTGGGATTTTGAACTTTCCAACGAAAAGATCAAACAGATTCTACAGTGGCAACCGCGTTCGAAGGAAGAGGCCATCCTATCCATGGCAGAGAGTCTGATCGCGCAGGGATTTGTGTAAAGAAGTCACATGTCCGAAGATACATCGCGCACGCATCCTCTTATGGCTGATGCCCGGAAGACCATCGTAAAACAGATAAGCAGCTTGCTCGCAGAAAAAGGACGTCCGATTGTGGTCGCTTTGGATGGTGGGAGTGGTGCAGGGAAATCCACGCTGGCGGCAATAATAGAAAAGGAATTGGATACAGCCTTAATTCCACTCGATGATTTCTTCTCTGCCAATATCCCTGACCACAAGTGGGATGAATTCACAGTCCAAGAAAGGCTGACGTATGTATTCCATTGGAGTCGACTTCGTAGTGATGCCATCGAACCCCTGTTGAAAAGTAAGCACGCCCGGTGGTATGCCTTTGATTTTCACTCAGGATTACGCGCAGATGGCACCTATGGCATGGAAGCTAAACCGAAGGAACGGATGCCCGCTCCCATTATCTTGATCGAAGGTGCGTATTCCTCCAGCCCACAACTTGCAGACCTGGTGGATATGGCGATCCTGGTCGAAGTGCCAATTGAGGAGCGTCATGCACGGATTGCAGAGCGCGAAGACCCGGAGTTTCTAGCAAAGTGGCATCAGAGATGGGATGAGGTCGAAGTCTATTATTTCGAGCAGGTAAGACCGAAAAGCACTTTTGATCTCGTAGTGGAGTTACACAGTGTCGCATAATTGAGCAAACTTCAAGACTTGATTCTGGCTTACCGTGTACTGCGAAAAATCTATTCAATAATGAGACAGGCGGTAGAATAGAGGGGACATAACTCCGTTTTCGGAGGATCGCAGATGACACTTAGAATTGATCCTGAAAGAAACGAAGTCCACGCTCTCAAAGGGATGGCCGATTGGCGCGGCAAGCGCGTGCTCGAAATCGGCTGCGGCGACGGACGGTTGACCCGGCGCATCGCAAATCTAGGCGCACAAGTGGATGCCATGGACCCAGACAGAAAATTGATCACCACAGCGCGGAAGGAATTACCTGCACGTTATTCCGAACGTGTGCGATTTAAAGCGGGAAGTGCTCAAGAACTGAAATTCCCAAAAGAAACTTTTGACATTGTAGTTTTCGCCTGGTCGCTCTGATGAATTACTCATGAGGGCATGGTTCATGCCCTGCACGAAGGCCAGCGTGTGCTTCAACCCGATGGAATCTTGTTTGACTTGCGGCCTGCGCCCGTTCATCGACGGGTAGGAATTCTAAGCGATGCCGGATATCAGGAGATCGGCGTCATGCGCGAAGACCTGACAGACGATTACTTTGCGAACCGGGCCGTGAAGCAAGTAATGCGAGAAGGCCTCTTCAAATCAGAAAAATACATTGAATTCGACTGCAACCGCGTCATGGATACCTTGAATGACTTCCACACCTGGCTGCTGGATTTTGTTGATCGTGGAAATCCCTCTCAGGACTCACTCTTGCAACGAGTAGAACATGCACATCCCACGCTTCGCGGTAGAAAGAAAATTATCGTCAGCGCGCCGTTGATGCTGAGGCGGTTGAGGAATTTGGGCCAGGAATAATTAGGTCAATTTGCCACACCTTGTTCAGGTGTTATAGCGCGAGTGATTTCCATAGAGAACCGAGTAGCGACATTCTTATATTCAGATCGAGTAACCTCTAAAAAACATTATGAAGCCTCCAAAAAATTCATCAACAGACCTTGTACTCTTGGGTGCTTTCGCCGGAGCTTTTGGAGGTTTGCTTCAAACCACGTTTTTGTGGCGAGGCCTTACTGGTTTGGCGATTATTTTATTGGCTGCTATTGGATTTCTTGTTGGTTCTGTAGTAGGCTTTGTTGGACGCAAATCAGGAGCAAAAGCATTCATATTCCTAATTTCAATCCTCATTGGAGGTGCAATTCCCTTTTGCGCAATCTCAACCTGGGTTTTACTTTCACCTTCGGATTAAAGAAGCAAATAGGAAACGACAAGACGTAATTGAAAACGGGACAGCCCGTCAAGCGCTGTCCCTGTCTCACAAACACCGTCCCGCAGATTTTTCACAAGAGTAATGGATTTCCTGGGATGCAACCTACGGGACGTTCCGTCTTAATCTCCATCAGCCTTTCTGCTGCTCGGTCTGCTTGGTTTGCGGTTTACCAACTTCCACAAAAGCCAGAGAGCAATGGCCGGTGGCAGGACGATGGGAAGAATCACCACGACTAACCAGATCAGGAAGTTTCCAATTCCTCGGTACACCACGGTTACCGTTCGCTGCGCGTCGCCAAAGGTCTCGCCGGGTTTCCACGGCGCGAGCGTTGCCGTCGGGCGCGGTGTGGACGTGGGTGCCATCGTCGGGGTGGGAGTCGGCGTCAGGATCGGGAATTCCGGCTCGAAATTGACCGTGATCGTCGAGAAGGCGGAACGGTCGCTGATGAAGTTCATCCGTCCCTTGATCTGCTCGATCTGCGCTTCGATATTCGCCAGTTCCTGGTTGATTCGTAAGGCTTCGTCAATGGTTTTGGCGTCCTGCAGGAATTCCTGGATGCGGGCCCGCGTGGCTTCGAGATTTGTCAGTTGGGATTGCAAGTCCACGTACTGATCGGTCACATCTTCCCCGGAGGCGTTTTCGTCCAGGACCCGGATCGAAAGGTCGCGAAGTCGGTTCAAGGCGTGTTCGAATTCATCCACAGGGATGCCCAGGGTAACGGTGGCATACATCAGATTGTTGCCGTAGTAATCCTGATACCAGATGCGTGAACTGATGATGTACCCACCCAAATCGGAGATGACCTGGGTCGCCCGACTGACGGCTGTATCGGTATCCTTGACCAGCAGGCGGATATCCGCATTTTTGATTATTTTGCGATTCGTATTCTGAACGATGACATTCTCGCCCGACTGGTTATTGATCTCGAAGGCTGCCATGGTTGGCATGGGCAGGGCTAAAGCATCTGAGGATTGCGCGACCATGCCCGGTTCCCCTTCCCTGAACTCCAACGCGGGAGCACCGAATTCTTCAGGCATGGCAGGAGCTTCCGTGGCTGCTGGCGCCTCGGTGGCGAAACCAATTTCCTCCTGATACATCGGCGCTTCGGTAGCAGCCGCGCTTCCACATGCGGAAAGCACGATCACAATAACGAAAATAAACAATGTGAATAGAATGGATCGAGATTTCATTGTCTCCTCCGGGTTAATAGGATTTTTATTTGGCGTTAATTTGTTGACGAACAGAAAATTAAAATGTTCCCCATTTGCACCAGCGCTCTCGCGGGCTGAGCCCCGAGAGCGCCTGATGTTTATTTCAACACCACATCTACTTTGACAGTCCCAGCACGGTCGTGCTTTGCCACCAATTTGACTTTGGATCCCTTCCTGGCCTTGACCACCCACTCGACCTTCGCACGGTCATCCGTGCCTTCGGTCATTTCATCCAGGAAGGCGCTTTTATAGGCACGTCCTTCGAGCTCGCCCAGTTCTTCGCGCTCCTTGCCCGAGATGAGCTTCGCGCCCTTGGGCAATTGGATTTCAGCGATCACGCCGCGCGATACTTTTCTTTCCAGGGCTTTCTTTGAAACATAGGTCGAGAGCCAACCTTCGTTCTGCACCACGAGGCGGACACGGAACGAATCGGCTGAGAGGCTGGTAACGCTCGTTTCCCTCGGAGCCAGCCTCGGTGAGATGAGGGCGTGCCACACCACCCAATCCGGGAATGGGCTGATCTCCTTTTCCAAAAATTCGAGCGGGACGTTCGTCCACATGTGCAGAAAGTCCCAGCCGCCTAGTTCCACTTTACCGAGTTGCGGATGATTGTACGAGCGCCAATTCACGAACCCGTTGCCTTTCAAGATCTCATCGTTCCATTTGAGCAGCTTGAAGTCATCCTCAATGGGATGCTCGCGATACCACTCAATGTATTTATGGTTTTCAATGCCCGCCTGCTTTTGCGGGCTCCAGAATTCAACCGTCCACGAAAAGATGCCGCGATGCTCATAGGTCCATTCATCGAACGCGCCCGTAATCACCTGCTTGGGATAATATTTGAACTCATGATATGTGGAAATGCTCGGATACCCCGTGATCTCCGTGCCCTTCGCACCGATCTTCTGATAGGTCCACAAGTCTTCCGTGGGCTGTTCATCATCAGGGTGATCGCTAAAACCGCGCAGCAGCACCCCACTCATCGTGTGAAATGAAATCGAGCCGGTTATATTTTTATGCTTGAGCACAAACTCCACCAGATTGCGCGCTTCCGGTTCACTGGTGGGGAAATCGCCCGCGCCACGCTGGTCAGACTCCGTGCGCCAATTCGCAGGGAAATTGCGATTCAGGTCCAGCCCCTCCTTGGGTCGGCGAACGTTGATCGTCACACCATCAAAATTTTTCAATAAACCTTCCGGCAAAATGCGATAATACTTGCCAGCCACTTCGATCGGGTCACGTCGAATCATAAGGCGTGGGTCATCAGGATGAGCCTTCCACGCACCGTTGGGATCCTCAATACGCATCTGCAAAATACGACCATCCCCATCGATATCCTCGCCCCAAACGAGCCCATCGAGATGGTCCTCCACATACGGATAGGGACGCGTGCTCGAACGAATTTCTTTTGGGTGATCGGCCAGTGCCCATTCCGCGCCATCTGGGTTCACACGCGGGACGATGTAAAAGACGCGAGAATCCAATGCACGGGTGACATTCTCCTCTTTCTCATACCGAGTCACTAAAGCATGGATGAGATACAGCGCAGCCGTGGAACCTGTCACTTCGGATGCGTGCAGGTTTGCATCCACCCATAGCGCCGGTTTCTCTGTATCCTCCCCGGATTTGAAGTTGGTCGCGGTCACGAGCCACACCTCGCGGCCCTCGTAGCTTTTTCCAATCGACTGCAATCGAATCAGGTTTGGGAATTCCTTGGCATAAGCTTTCAAGAGACGGGTGAGTTCGTTATAGCGATAGAATTTGTTGAATTTTGTGTTGGGCATGGTATCCTCATTGTCCACTCGAATTTTCAAGTTGATTTTACAGCTAAACGATACACTTCGGCATTCAGCGCGCGTTGACGGCGGAAAGCTCAGGAGGCGACAATGGTCAACCGAGCGGAAATCAGCCTCAAGGGCAAATCCCACAAGAGGCGATCAGTGCCTGCGCAAACTTACCATACGGCGCGGCGTGCTCGTTCAATACTCCCAATGGTCAGGTAAACGGAACGTGCAACCTTGCCCCGACTTCAGGACACTTCGCTTGTACGCCAGCAGCCTCTCCACGCTAATTTACTTCTTGTGGTTCTCCCACACTTCAATCGGTTCATCAGGCCAGCCACGCGCTTTCGATTTCACCACCAAGGCTGCAAGTTCAGCCGGGAACACTTTTTCATGCCGCTGTAATTCGTCGATCGGCATCCAAACCGGGACATAAACGCCTTCCTGTGGGTCATTCGGGTCGGCGTCTGTGAACTCTGCACCTGTACCCGTGCCAAATTCGCCACGGACCCGTTCTGCCAGAAAATAGACTTGGGTACTCTGGTTGAAATAAATCATCGCCACCTTCTGTTTAATGGCGACCTCAACCCCCAGTTCCTCCATGGCCTCACGGATGGCGGCTTGCTCGGGCGTTTCGCCATGATCCACACCGCCACCCGGGAATACAAAATAATCCAGCCCAGCGCGGAGGCGTTCGATCAGCGCAACTTTGCCATCTTCGATCAATACGATGCCGGCACGTGTTCTCATGCAAGTCTCCAGCTAACGGATTCGTTCTAAGTAAGCGAGAGCATGGAACATGGCTGCAACCTGCAAAGCATGAGGAAATTCCCCACGCCTTAACATTGCGATTAATTCATCCAGTGGGAAAAGCTGTACCTCAATATCCTCTCCATCATCGAGGCTTTGACCCGTCACTTTTTCGGCTTCCAAAGCCAGAAAACAATACATAGTATTCGTTTGAAAGGCAGGGTTGGGGTATAACTTTCCAACTTGAATAAACCGACCAGCGGTATAACCTGTCTCTTCGAGTAGTTCGCGCTTAACACCTTCCAATGGATCTTCTCCCTCTTCGACCACTCCTCCGGGAATTTCCCACAGTACCTCTTGCACACCGTGCCGATATTGCCTGATCAGCACGACCTCTTGATTCCTGGTAAGTGCCAGAATATTCGCCCAGGCCCGAAACTCAAGAATGAGTGCATCCAGAAATTTTCCGTTGGGTAATTCACATTTATCCACCCGAAACTTTGGGTAAATATAACTGGATTCCAACACTTTCCACGGATTGATTGACATACACTATGCTTCCTCTTATTCCATAAATTGATTAATGGCCGTCAGTATAAACTGTGAAATACCGCTCGTCTCGTAAATAAGTAAATATCTTGAAATACTCTGTGAGCCCAAATTTATACTCCGAGTTTACCTAATTATGCGGCACTCTGTAAACCGTCGGAAGGGACGATTATGTTACGCCCAGACTGGGTATAATCTTTCCATGCCTACGCAGCGTGACGCCGTTCGCACGTATTATGACCAAAACACATCGCTCTTTATGACGTTCAACCGTTCGCGCCGGGCGAATAACATCCACCGATCGCTGTGGACGAATGGAACCAGGACGCTCGAAGAAGCACTCAATGTCATCAATGAATATATTCTCAGAGAGATTGAAGCCGTTGCTCCAACTCAGGTACGACTTGCAGACCTGGGATGTGGCGTCG
>Ga0114129_10007446_pt1 | contig 15592 bp, 14 predicted proteins | sample RhiMetdeltSRZDD1_FD_80071 | JGI IMG/M metagenome (GOLD analysis project Ga0114129, IMG submission 80071) | Populus rhizosphere microbial communities from Tennessee, USA - Rhizosphere MetaG P. deltoides SRZDD1 (version 2) (version 2) | ecosystem: Host-associated > Plants > Roots > Rhizosphere >...
AGCAGGGCTGGATGAACACTTCACTAACGCCAACAGAAACGATCACACCTTTGCTTGATGCGATACTTCAATATGTGCCGGAACCAAAGGTGAATGAGGGAACATTGCAGATGCAGATCACGTCGCTCGATTATTCATCTTTCCTTGGAAGAATTGCAGTAGGAAAAGTTTCAAGGGGCTCGATAAAGGAAGGACAAAACATTGCAATTGTTCAGGCCGATGGTTCTATCAAAAAATCGAAAGTGAGAGAATTGTACACTTTCGAGGGCATGGGTAAGAAAAAAGCGACAGAAGTTATTGCCGGAGATATCTGCGCCGTGGTGGGACTTGAAGAATTTAACATAGGTGATACCATTGCCGATGCTGAAAATCCGGAAGCATTACCTAGTATCAGTGTTGATGAACCAACAATGAGCATGCTGTTCAGCATTAACAACTCCCCTTTCTTCGGTCGCGATGGAAAGTTCGTTACATCGCGCCATCTGCGGGACAGGCTGATGAAAGAAACTGAAAAAAATCTTGCTTTAAGAGTTGAGGATACAGACAGCGCCGATAGTTTCCTGGTTTATGGCCGTGGGATACTTCACCTGGGGATTCTCATTGAAACGATGCGCAGGGAAGGGTTTGAGCTTACTGTAGGCCAGCCCACAGTAATTGTGAAGGAGATCAACGGAAAGAAACACGAGCCGTACGAAAATCTTGTTGTAGACGTGCCCCAGGAATTTAGCGGAAAAGTAATCGATCTCGTAACGCAGCGCAAAGGAGAAATGCTTGTGATGGAAAGCAAGGGCGAAATGCAGCACCTTGAGTTTGAAATTCCTTCAAGAGGTTTGATAGGATTGAGGAGCCAAATGCTTACAAATACGGCTGGTGAAGCAGTAATGGCTCACCGTTTCACCGAATACAAACCTTGGAAAGGACCGATACCCGGAAGAAACAATGGTGTGTTGCTTTCGAAAAACCAGGATAGAACAACCGGCTATTCGATTGATAAGCTTCAGGATCGTGGAACATTCTTTGTGGATCCGGGAGAAGAAGTGTATGCCGGACAGATCATCGCGGAACATATTAAACCAGGGGATCTTGTAGTAAATGCTACTGAAGCCAAGAAGCTTACGAACCACCGTGCGAGCGGAAGTGACGATGCTGCGAGGATCGCGCCGAAAACATTAATGACGCTTGAAGAATGTATGGAATATATTCAGCAGGATGAATGTATTGAGGTAACACCCAAAAGTATCAGGCTCAGGAAAGTAATTTTGCAGGAAGAGGAGAGGAAGAAGGTCCAGAAAAGCATGGCAACACAGTAACAAGTAACTTTGAACAATGAAGCAGTGGTTAAAAATATTATTGTCTTTTGTTGTTTTACAGCTTGGAAATCTTTGTATATACGCTCAGTGCTCTATCTGTTCTAAAACCGCTTCACAAATGGGCGAGGAAGCAGGGCGAGGGTTGAATGGGGGCATCTTGTATCTCGCGGCCGCGCCGTTTTTAATACTCACCTACATAGGCTATAGATGGTGGAGAAACAATCAGGAATAGATCTTCTCATTGATATAACTAAACAGTTCGCCAACACCAACATTTGTGTTGGCGATTGTTTTTACGACAATCTTATTGTTTGCAGATTGCTTGATTTCATTGGCAAACTGGTCGGCGCCTGGCCGGTCGGACTTGTTCACAACGAATATATCGCCGATCTCCATGAGTCCTGCCTTCATGAACTGAATGTCGTCACCGCTTTCAGGAACAAGAACAACAACAGTTACGTCGGAGAGCGATGCAATTTCAATTTCATTTTGCCCGACACCAACAGTTTCAACAATAATGACATCGAACGTCGACTGCTTTACAAGATTGATGATCGCGGCTGCCTTTGCGGGTAATCCACCTAAGGATCCTCTGGTTGCCAGGGAACGGATAAATACCTGCGGATGATCATACCACTCAGACATACGGATCCGGTCGCCGAGGATGGCGCCATTTGTAAAAGGAGATGATGGGTCAACGCACAATACCGCAACAGTATTGTCGGCACGAACAAAGTGGGCTATCAGTTTGTCGGTAAGTGTGCTCTTACCTGCGCCCGGAGGGCCGGTGATGCCGATCACAGGAATTTTGATATCGGGCAGATCATTTTCGAATTGAGTCTGTTCAGAATTTACGAGCAATGTAATGCCGCGCGAGAGTGCCTTCATGTCGCCATTCCTGATATCGTTGAGTAACGATTCGGTCATGCTGTTTGCTTTTGTTTGAGGTATAGCTTAGCGTGTTTAAGAAAACTGAGATGTGCCACATGCAGTGCGACAACGAAACCATAAAATCCGTCGAGAAATCCCGCGCGTAAAAAATACCCAAGTATAAATGCCCAGAAAGGATGCAAGATCATCTTGAATAAGTTCGTTTTCTTTCCGCTTTTAAAATACGTTTCGGCGGAAATGGTACTGAACTTATTGTTTTGGAGCATATGTTCTTCTATGCTGTTATAGGAATAATGAAGTATGTCGCCTTTCAAGTGCATGATGGCGCTTTCATCTTTCATAATAAGTTTGTCGTGCGGGTTGTCGCCACCCCAATAGGCGACTCTCCTATCTATGAGGCGAAGCTTTTTGTCGGGGTACCATGCACCGTGGCGAATAAATTTTCCACAGTAGTTGGTGCAGCGGTTCATGGAATAGCCTTTGAATTTAAAATTACTTTTTGCTTCGAGTATCGAAGCTTCGAGATCTTTGTTGAGAGCCTCATCGGCGTCGAGGCTGAGAACATAATCATTTGAAGCAACATCCAGGGCCATGTTCTTTTGTTCCACGTACCCGAGAAAAGGCTGCACCCCGACGATGGCCCCTTTGCTTTCTGCTATTGCGGTTGTTCCGTCTGTGGAACATGAATCCACAACAACTATTTCATCGGCAACATTCTTAACTGACTCGATGCACCGGCCGATATTCTTTTCCTCGTTAAAAGTTATGATTACCACCGAAAGCCTCATCAGAGTAGTTATTTTTGCGCTTAACTTGAAAAAAAACCGGGTTTTGAAAGCACAAATAAAGAACAAAGCACCTTATATTCCTAAAAAGTGGGAAACTGTAAATTGTCCTTTCTGCAATGCTAACGTGGCCGAATTGTATGAGCGTTTTGGCAGCGAACTTCAGTACAGTTATGTGAAGTGCGGAAACTGCGGATTGATATATACCAACCCGCGCCCTGCATACGACCAGGACTTTATTGATGCGGCATATGCGTCATATTATCAGTATGCCGACAACATCCAGCTCAGTGACCTGAACGATATTCACGAATCATCGCTCAAGATGTTTGAGAGAGAAGTTGACCACATTATGAAATATGACAGGGAAAAAACGGCGGCGCTTGATATTGGAAGTGGCATGGGTACTTTTTTGCTGGCTGCAAAGAAGTATTACGGCAATAACGTTGCGGGCATCGACGTCTCGGTAAAGATGGGCGAGTTTATTGAAAAGAATATCGGGGTTAAGGTTCACATCGGACAGTATGAAAATTTTAATCCACCGCAGAAATTCTCACTTATCCACATGAGTCATGTGCTTGAACATGTTCCAAATCCAAATGAATGGATACAGCATTCCGCAAAGCTGTTAACACCGCGCGGTATACTGGTGATAAATGTGCCCAACAAGTTCGGTCTTGGCAACAGGATGCAGCACTTTTTTTATAAGGCAAAGCTGAAAAAACAGTTCGCCGGGGGATGGAAAGATCCATCCAGAACTCCGGATCATCTGTTCGAGCCCACGATCAGAAGCATGAAATATTTACTGGCAAAGAACGGCTTTGAAATTCTTGAGTATTATACCTATAGCAGAAAAGATCCGGTTTCGAAAGGTTCGCTTTTTTCAAAGATTATGAACCGATGGCTGAAAAAAGGAACTAATCTTGCATTTATAACGAGACCCGAGAAATAGTGAAACATGACGAATTTCATTCCAATATTTCCTCTTTCTATTGTTATCTATCCTAAGGAAAAGTTGCATCTGCATATTTTTGAGCCCAGATATAAGCAGCTTATAAAGGAATGCAGGGAATCCAATAAGCCTTTTGGAATTCCCACAGTGCTAAACAACCGCCTGCAGGACATGGGTACATTAGTCGAAGTATCGGAAATAGTTCATGAATATGAGAATGGAGAAATGGACATCAACACCGAAGGCATCAAGGTTTTCAGAACGCTGGAGGTAATCAAAAAAGTTCCGGAGAAGTTATACAGCGGAGCGATTGTGAATTACCCTCATAACCGGATGGAGGATGGCAATGCCAAACTTATGCAATCAATTATCAATGGCGTAAAGGAGGTGCACAGATTACTGAACATCACAAAAGATTTTAAAAAACCTGAGAATGAACTTACATCATACGATGTTGCACATCACGCAGGACTTTCTGTGGAGGAAGAGTATGAATTTTTAGGTTTGATGCGTGAGCTTCATCGCCAGGAATATCTGAAAAGACATCTGCAAAAAGTTTTACCTATGCTGATGGAAATGGAGCAGCTGAAAAAGAAAGTGAAACTGAACGGCCATTTCAGAAATCTTTCACCCTTAGATTTGAATATTGACCCTTAAGCGAAAAATTTTATTTGGAACACTGATAGCTGCGGTAGCCACCATTCCAATGAAAAATCAGTGGAACAGCATAGCTACCATCTTATTTGTTGCCGCTTGTTTTTTACAGCAACCACTGGATGTTTCAGTCCAAAGATTGAGGCGGTCGCGCTTCTGGATCATTCCTGTCATTTACTTTGTGTGGCTCGCATTTTCCCACTTTTGGGATTCGAGCGGTGGATACAGATTGCGCGATATCGAGAGGTACTTAATCCTGTTTTTTGTGCCTCCCGCGATGGCCATTGCGCCGGATGATCTAAAAGTTTTTATCAATAAGGCTTGTGTTGCATTTATTGCGGTTACCGTGGCCGTTTGCATGGTATCGCTTATCAGATCGTACCAGAGCTACCAGGTGAGCCACGATTACCGTGTGTTTTATTACCAGTATCTGTCCGAGCAAACTGGTCTAAATGCAATTTTTCTTTCAAACTATTGCCTGGCATCGATAAGCTGGCTGTTGTACTATGGATTTTTAGGGCAAAGGGCAGAGGGCAGAAGGCAAAGCGCTTGGCGTTATGTATTTATTTGTGTTACGATAATCTTTTTGCTGTGGATGATATTTCTTTTGTCGTCAAAGCTGCTGATATTTCTTACACTGCTGGTAATGATCGTATTCATCCTTCTATTGGGGTATGTAAGGGGATTTTTTGTAAGGTCGATAACTTTGACATCATTAATTGTAATTGCGGGGATACTTGCAGTTTCGAACATGTCGTACCTGAAGTGGAGAATCAATACCACCGAATTGAAGATGTACCAGGGAGAAGCTGACAACCAGAATGGGATCGCCATAAGATTGTATATGTGGAAGGCAGTTAGCGGGTTGATAATGGAAAGACCTGTTCTTGGGCACGGAATAAGGGGGGGCAGGCTTGAAACCCTTGCAAAATATAAGGATGATGGATTCGAGATGGGAGTAGAGGGCGATTATCATGCCCACAACCAATACCTCGAATCGTGGCTGATGGCTGGCATTCCCGGGTTGGTTCTCTTACTCTCGATGATGTTTACGGCATTATGGAGGGCAATTAGAACTAAAAATTTTTTGCTGTTGCTTATCACTTTTCATTTTATTTCGCAGAGTGTCTTTGAATCTACATTCGAAGTGCAACACGAGCTGGTATTCTATATATTTTTTATTTTTCTTTTTTATTATCATGGTTCACGCTACCGTAACACTTTGTTTTGATTTCGGGAATACCCGGCTAAAGTGTGGTGTGTTTAATGGTCCCGAACTTCGGGAAGTTGTAACTCTTGAAAACGCCAGTGAAGAAACCGTTTCTGAACTGATCCGTAAATACAAACCGGGCAAATCGCTTTTGTCGTCGGTAATTGATCATAATCCTTCAATTGAAACGATGCTGGCTATCGCGGGAAAGTTTCATCGCCTGGATCATCACTCAATACTTCCCGTGACAACACCCGTAGGAAAGCCGGAAACTATTGGTGCCGACAGGCTGGCTTTAGTTGTAGCAGCAAGCGACCTCTTTCCGGACATGAATAATCTGGTTATCGGACTGGGCACGGCCATCACATATAATTTTGTGAACAAGAAAAAAGAGTTTCTTGGCGGAAGCATTTCGCCCGGGATGGAGATGAGGTTTAAGTCGTTACAATTTTTCACCGCGAAATTACCGCTGGTTGAAAAAGACTGGAATTTCCCGCTTATCGGGTATGATACGAGAACGAATATTTTAAGCGGAGTAATACTAGGTATGGCGAAGGAAATAGATGGTATTATTGATTCATATTCAGAGAAATATAGTAACCTTAACGTGCTATTAACAGGGGGCGATTCCACTTATTTTGCCCACCATCTCAAAAATAAGATATTTGCAGACCTTAACTTAATCTTTAAAGGCCTGTATGCTATCAGCGAGCTCAACAACGTGTAAGAAAATCAAGCTCTTAGGGATATTGACCGTGCTCGCAACCTGCATCCTGCATGCACAAACTGAAAATTCCCCTTACTCAAGATACGGACTCGGCGACCAGCTTCCGTCAAAAAATATTATATCACGTGGCATGGGAGGCGTGTCTGCAGCTTATGCAGATGTTATATCCGTAAATTTTCAGAATCCGGCGTCGCTGGCAAAACTGAAAAGAGCAACTTTTGATTTTGGATTTGAAGTGGACAACAGAACCCTGAAGGCTGTTGACCCTCCGCGTAAGTTTACTTCAACAAGCCCGATCATTTCATACGTTCAGCTGGCCTTCCCGCTAAGCACGAAGAAGAACTGGGGAATGAATCTTGGGTTGAGGCCAGTAACGAGGATCAATTACAGTATCGAAAGACAGGAGACATTCGCTGGTGGCGAGTACGATAGACTCAACACCTTATTTGAGGGCAACGGAGGCAGTTATGAAGTGTATACAGGCACGGGCTTCAGCATAAAAGATTTAAGCCTTGGTTTCAACGTCGGTTATCTTTTTGGTTCAAAGGATTATTCTACAAAAAGGACCGTTCTTACGGATTCAGCTAAATTTTTGTATCCCTCAATGCATACGAACAATACAAATCTTGGAGGAGTATTCATCAACGGAGGTTTGCAATACACTATAAGGATCGGTAAAGAGAACATGCTTCGTCTTGGTGGATTCGGAAGTTTAAAGAGGGATTTCAAAGCCCGGAACGAGGAGGTAGTGCAAACGTTCCAGGAAAGTGCAACAACAGGAGAAATAGATAGTATAGATGTGATCTCCAGAGTTTCACAAACAGGCAAAATCAGGTATCCTGGAAATTTCGGCGTAGGCTTGATGTATTATAAAGGAGACAGGTGGCTGCTGGGTGCCGACTTTAGCCAAACCAAATGGAACGATTATAAATATTTTGGTGCTGTTGACTCGGTACAGAATTCGTGGACGTTTCATGCAGGGGGCCAGGTGCTGCCTAATGCCACAAATTCAAAATCGTACTGGAGCCGGGTAACCTACAGGGCAGGTCTTTGGTATGGCAGGGATTACGTGAAAGTAACTGATGATCTGCCTACGTGGGGAGTAAGCGTTGGATTTGGACTGCCCATGCGTCCGCCATCATATAGCAATCAGTTTTCGGTCATCAACACTGCATTTGAGTTCGGACAGAGGGGAAACAATTCAAATGTGATCAGGGAAAACTTCTTCAAGATCTCAATCGGACTGACGTTAAGCGACATCTGGTTTATCAAGAGAAAGTACGACTAATGTAATGAAGAGATTAATAAGATATTTAATAATCCCGGCAGCTTTTCTGATAAGCTGCCTTTTTGTTTTATCGTGCGAGAATGACCTGAAAGACGTGAACGATCTGCTGGCAAAACAGACCGGTGTAGAGGAAGCCAAGACCGTGACGAGCTACATGAGCCAAGAGGGGAAGGTAAAAGCAAAGTTGCGTTCGCCATATATGCTGAGATACCAGTCTGAAAATGCAGATTCAACATATGTTGAATTTCCAAGAACCCTCCATGTGGATTTTTATGACGATTCTACCAAAGTTGAAAGTACCGTGGATGCAATGTATGCCAGGTATAGGGAATATGAGAATAAGGTATTTCTTAGAGATAGTGTAGTAGTGATAAATATAAGAAAGGGCGACACGCTCAGAAGAAATGAATTGTGGTGGGATCAGAATACCGAGGAGTTCTTCACCGACAAGAATGTACGCATTTACCAGAAAGATAAAACCATATTTGGCCACGGACTGCGGGCGAAGCAGGATTTCAGCAATTACGACATATTTAATATTACGGGCATCGTGCTCACTAAGGGCGATGAACTTGAATAAAAAAGAACAGCTCCGGGATTAACGGAGCTGTTTAAAAAACTTTGTACAACCTTAACAACTTTACTTGGCCATCAATAGGTACAAATTTTAAGGTCTTTCACTGGATTAGGGACATTGGGTTTTAATTTCTTCGATTATGCGAATCCGGAACTTTGGTTTAGCTGGATTTTGGATTTGGTTATTCGGATCTGGATTTTTTGGTTTTTACAAGATTTTGGTTTTTGAGTTTTCCGTTGTTCAGCAAATCGAGATAACAAAAATATCATCCGTATGCAATGTGGACAAGAGCACTTCTGCTCCATTTTAACACTTCAGCATTTACATGAGCATTCGGGGAATTACTAATTCCAGCTATCGTATATCTACAAATGATATTACTATCCTTTAATCTCATAATTTTATACCGGATTTAATGCTATGACACTCAACAACAAAAATATACTTATAACCGGCGGCAGCCGTGGGATTGGCAAGGCCATCGCCATCAGGCTGGCGGCCGAAGGTGCAAATATTGCCATCGCCTCTAAGACAGTGGAGCAGCACCCGAAGCTTGAAGGCACTATTTATACCGCAGCAGAGGAAATTGATAAGGCTGGCGGCGGGAAAGTGCTCGCCGTGCAGGCGGATATCCGAGACCATGACCAAATAAAGGAAGCTGTAAATAAAACTGCAGATGAATTTGGTGGCATCGACATACTCATCAACAATGCAAGTGCAATAAATTTAGCTTCGACCGAACAAATAGAAGTAAAGCGTTATGATCTGATGCAGGACGTGAACGTGCGCGGCACTTTTTTGATTAGCCAGGCATGTATTCCATTCCTCAAAAAATCTCCTGCCGGACATATTCTTAATATTTCGCCTCCATTGAACATGGAAAGAAAGTGGTTTCCTAAACATCTTGCTTATACGATGAGTAAGTATGGGATGAGTATGATAGTTCTCGGACTTGCAGCTGAATTAAAAAAGTACCGGATTTCTGTTAATGCTTTGTGGCCAAAAACTACGATAGCCACAGCTGCTGTGCGGAATTTATTAGGAGGTGATGAAGTGGTAAAACATAGCAGAAAGCCCGAAATAGTTGCCGATGCTGCATTTGTGATTTTAAGTAAACCGTTTGAAGAGAACTCCGGAAATTTTTATATCGATGAAGACGTGCTGCGCAAAAACGGTGTGGATAACTTCGACCACTACGCAGTGACTCCCGGCGCGAACTTAATGCCCGACCTCTTCCTTTAAACCTGATGCGTTTTCGTACTTTTGCCTGATGCAAGATTACTTATCCGGATTGAATGAGCAACAGCGCGAGGCGGTAATGCATAAGGATGGTCCATTGATGATTGTTGCCGGTGCAGGAAGCGGTAAAACTAAAGTGCTTACAACACGTATTGCCCACCTGATGGCTTTTCATGGAATTGATTCATTTAATATACTGGCGCTAACATTCACTAATAAGGCCGCAAAAGAAATGAAGGAACGTGTCGAAAAAGTTCTGGGGAACACCGACGCACGTAACCTTTATATCGGCACATTTCACAGTGTTTTCGCCAGGCTGCTGCGATCAGAAGCACCGCGGCTGGGTTACCCATCTAATTTCACCATTTACGATACTGATGATGCAAAGAGTGTAGTCAAGGCAGTGATCAACGAAATGGGTCTGGATGATAAACTTTATAAGCCTTCAACCGTTTATAACAGGATCTCAAGTGCGAAAAACGCATTGGTAAGTGTCGCGGAATATGCATCGGACTATGGCATTCAGCAGGAAGATCTGCGGAGCAACAGACCCGCCATTGCACAGATCTATGAAGCTTATGCAAAGCGTTGCTTTAAGAACGGTGCAATGGACTTCGACGACCTGCTAATAAAGTTCTATGAGCTTCTCAGAAATTTTCCTGACGCTCTACATAAATACCAGCACAAATTCAAATACATTTTGATCGACGAGTACCAGGATACGAATCCGGCGCAATATGAGATTATCAAATTACTGGGTGCTGCACATGAGAACGTATGTGTTGTGGGGGACGACGCTCAAAGCATTTACAGCTTCAGGGGGGCCACCATTCAGAACATTCTGCAGTTTCAAAAGGATTACGAAGATGTTAAGGTGATCAAGCTCGAGCAAAACTACCGGAGCTCGCAGAATATCTTAAATGTTGCCAATGAAATTATAAAACATAACAAGGGCCAGATTCCAAAGAATCTTTGGACAGAGAACATAGAGGGAGAAAAGATCAGGCTGGTGCGCACAATGACCGACAATGATGAAGGAAAATTTGTTGCAGACACCATACAGGAACAAAAGCTGCGAAACCATTACCGCAACAACGATTTCGCGATATTATACAGAACAAACGCACAGAGTCGCGCGTTCGAAGAGAGCCTTCGCAGGATGAATATACCTTATACTATTTATGGCGGCATAAGCTTCTACCAGCGAAAGGAAATAAAGGATTTCGTTGCATACCTGCGCTTACTGGTGAATACGCGCGATGAAGAAAGCCTGAAACGCATCATTAATTACCCGGCACGCGGCATTGGTAAAACGTCTGTTGACCGTGCTATACTTGCAGCGAATACAAATGATATATCGATGTGGGAGGTGCTTGAAAATGCTGCGCGATATGGATTTAAAGGCGGAACGCTTGAAGCCGTTGACAACTTTGTATTGATGATCCGATCCTTCGCAAGCATGCTGAAGGAGAAGAATGCTTACGAAGTGGCGATACATGTTGGCAAGCAAACGAATATCGTTAAAGAATTATTCAACGATAAAAGCACTGAGGGTGTTTCGCGCTATGAGAATATCCAGGAACTGCTGAACTCAATAAAAGAATTTACAGAAACGCCTTCCAATGAATTTGGCGAAGTGGGTGATAAAAGTCTTGGCGCATACCTTCAGCAAATCACATTGCTCACCGACGCCGATGAAAAAGATCCGGATTCAGATACTGTAAAACTCATGACCATACACGCAGCGAAAGGCCTTGAGTTCAGCTGCGTTTTTGCCTGCGGACTTGAAGAGATGCTTTTCCCGAGCGGACTTTCCATAAATACCCGGGATGAACTTGAAGAAGAAAGGAGATTGTTTTATGTGGTGATCACACGGGCAAAAAGAGACCTATGGATCACTTATGCAAACACGAGGTATAAATTCGGATCGTTGGTACAAAACGAGCCAAGCAGATTTATTAATGAGCTTCCAGAAGCTTATCTGGACAGAAGCTTTGCCGGAGGCGGCGCGCGTAACCAACAGGCAAGTTATTTCGGCGGCTCATCGGCATACGACAGGATGCACCGCGGATTCGATAGCACCACCGCACAGGCTGAAAAAAGATATGGGCCACCGATACAACCCACTCAACCCTCATATGTAACACCCAGGCCCACGGTTAAAACTGTTGAGCATACACCTTCTGCTGACTTTTCACCGAGCGACACATCAACTCTTACTGCCGGGCAACGGGTTGAACATCAGAAATTTGGCTTCGGAGAGGTAATCAAACTCGAGGGTTCGGCTCACAACCCTATTGCCACCGTAAAGTTTGACCTGAATGGAGAAAAGAAGATCATGCTCAACTATGCGAAGCTGAGAATTCTATGAAATCAGGGCTTCGGCCGGATTATTGTACCTTAAGAGTAATATATGATCGCGGATGAAGCTTCTTTTAATTGTATTGCTGCTATCTGGAATACTCTCGGTTCAACCCGGATCCCTTCACGCTCAGCGAAAAAAGGAAAAAAAGGAAAAAAAGGAAAAGGTTAACACCTCCGGGAATTTCACGATCGAACAGCTCGCTCCAAATGTGTGGGCAGCAATTCACAACGATAACTACGGAAAAGCAATCTGTAATGCAGCAATAATAGACCTGGGCGATAAAACCGTGGTGTTTGATCCTTTCATGACGCCATCTGCCGCAGTCGAACTGCGGGAAATTGCAAGGCAGCTTACGAACAAGAATTACGCTTACGTAGTGAACAGCCATTACCACAACGATCATATCAGGGGCAACCAGGCATTTCTGCCTAATGCAACCATCATAAGCACAACAACAACAAGAGACCAGATTGAACGTAATGAACCAGGTGAACAGGAGTGGGAAAAAAAACATGCTCCCACTTTGCTTGCGGCAATCAGGAAAAGAATGGCCAACGCAAATGAAACTGAAAGGGCCGAACTACCTTACTGGATCGGATATTACGAAGGAATACTTGAATCGTCGGACCAGTTGTTTACAGCCCTGGCCGATGAAACGTTCAACGATTCACTATGGATAGTTGGAAAAGATATGAGCGTTAAGCTTATTGAATGCAAAAACGGGCACACCATGAGCGATGTTGTCATGCTTATACCAAACCTGGGAATTGCATTTATGGGTGATCTGCTTTGTACAGAAAGACATCCATGGATCAGTGATGGGGATATAGATGGATGGCAGAGCTCTCTCAAATTATTTTACGAGGACACTTTGTATCACACTTACGTTCCGGGGCATGGCAAAGTGAGCAATAAACAGTCGCTTAAAATTTTGTACGATTATCTCGGAGAGATTCGCGATATGTGTGATAATGCCCAAACAGACTCGGCCCAGGAAGAATTGATAAATCAACCAATACCTGATCCGTATAAAAGCTGGTTCTGCGGAAGATTTTATCAGCCAAACCTTCAATACCTGATCAGTATTGCAAAGGCAAGGAGGCCGGCAGGAACGATGAAGCCGAACGAATAGGTAATGCGTGTGTTACCTTAAATCATCTTTCAAAGCGCTAACCGTTTTCTTCTCGCTTCCGATAAATATCTTTTTCCCATTTATTACAACGGGTCGCTTGAGAAAAGTGTATTCTTTCAATATCAGGTCGCGGTAATCTTTTTCTGTAAGCTTTTTGTCTTTTAATCCCCATTCCTTGTACTTCAACGCCCTTCGGCTGAAAAGCGCTTCGTAGCTACCTGCCATTTTTTTCAACGCATCAAGCTGCTCCGGTGTGATGCCTTCTGTTTTAATTTCCTGAAAATCGAAACCCTTCTTGTCGGCTTTGATTTCTTTTAGAATTCTTTGGCACGTTGTGCAGTTACCGAGATGATATATTTTTTTCATGAACCGTTTACAACTTCCTTATCTTAATATTCCTGAACATCACCTTGTCGCCATGATCCTGTAAAGCTATCACGCCTGTCCTGAAAGTTCCGAATGTCTTCCATTCATTGAATTTGCTTGCCGCGACCATTTTATTCCAGCTGTCGTCGTACATTTTTGTTTGCACAGTTGTAGTGCCATTCAGCTTAAACGTAAGAGAGTCGTTGTTTTTAATGATCTCAACAGTGTTCCACTGACCAGCAGGTTTCACAACCTCCGTAGAACAAGCAATAAGATCATATAGGTCTCCTGCCCGGTGCTTTGGAATTTTTGCGTCTGCATGGCGTTCATTGTCGAGAACTTGTTGTTCAGGGCCAGTTTTATAAGATCTGTCGTATTCAGGTGATTCTTTCACATTAAAAATGATACCGCTGTTTCCACCTTCACTGATATTCCAGTCGAGCTTCAGGTGGTAGTTCCCGAATTCTTCGTCGGTTACAATGTCGTCATCTTTTTTTGTACTGTTCAACACGAGCGCACCGTTTTCTACTTTCCAATCGTCGAGATTGCCTTTTTTGTTATAGCTGTGCCAGCCGTTTTTTGTTTGTCCATCGAACAGTAGCTGCCAGCCTTCGCTTTTTTCAGCGTCTGTCAGCGTATTCTGTGCGGTTGTATCTGTCATTGCGGTTGTATCTTTTGTAGCCGTAGATGAATCTGAAGCCGAAGCCGGGTTATCGGTTGACTCAGATGACGAGCCGCATCCAACAAGCAATCCCAATATAACGGGAAGGAGTAAGCGCATATTATTGATTTTTTAATGATAGTATGTATTTGACCATAAGTCTTGCGTCTTCATCAGAAAGGTTAGGATGGGGAGTCATCGCAATATTTCCCCAGTTACCTGAACCGCCATGCTTGATCTTTGAAATGAGCGTATCTTCTGTTGCCTGATTGTCCTCATATTTTTTTGCAACATCTTTATATGCAGGTCCTATCAACTTTTTATCGATTGCATGGCACGTGGTGCAATCGTTACTGCCAATAAGGGTAAGAGCTTTTTCAGCATCAATTCCGCCAGATGCGGCAGGTGCAGGAGTCGGTTCAGTTGCGGCAGCTGCTGTGTCGGCTTTTGGTTCTTCAGATTCACTTTTTTTGTCAGCATCACCACATGCGTAAATTATTGCGGCAGTGAACAACATGGCAAATAGTTTTTTCATTGTAGTTAATTTTTATAAAAGATGTTATTTCTATTGCAAACCTAATACCGACCGGTTAAATTTTTCATCGCTTCCGGTGCCGGCAAAGTCGTCAAACGCTTTTTCTGTTACCCTGATAATGTGTTCCTTGATAAACGGTGCACCCTCCTTTGCTCCCTGCTCAGGATGTTTAATAGCACACTCCCATTCCAATACTGCCCATCCGCTATAATCGTATGCGGCGAGCTTGCTGAAAACCGATTTGAAGTCGACCTGCCCGTCACCAAGTGAGCGAAATCTTCCCGCCCTGTTTATCCAGCTTTGGTAACCACCATATACTCCTTGTTTTCCCGTGGGATTGAATTCGGCATCCTTAACATGGAACATCTTTATTCTGTCATGATAATTGTCGATATATTCCAGGTAATCGAGGCATTGAAGAACGAAGTGACTGGGGTCGTACAGCAGGCAGGCGCGTTTGTGATTGTTAACAGCCTGCAGGAACATTTCATATGATATGCCGTCGTGCAAGTCTTCACCGGGATGAATTTCATAGCACAGGTCTACGCCGTTTTCGTCATACACATCCAGAATAGGTTTCCACCTGCTGGCAAGCTCTTTAAAACCTGTTTCAACAAGGCCGGCAGGACGTTGGGGCCAGGGGTAAACTGTGTGCCAGAGCAAGGCGCCACTGAATGTTGCGGAAGCGTTCAGCCCAAGATTTCTGGAAGCCTGAGCCGCATATTTCAATTGCTGTATTGCCCACTCGGTTCTTGCTTTTGGGTTGTTGCGTTTATTTTCCGGCGCAAATCCGTCGAACAGGGCGTCGTATGCCGGGTGAACCGCCACCAGTTGCCCCTGCAGATGTGTTGAGAGCTCGGTAACTTCTATACCAATTTCTTTTAATTTGCCTTTCCACTC
>Ga0114129_10007450_pt1 | contig 15589 bp, 17 predicted proteins | sample RhiMetdeltSRZDD1_FD_80071 | JGI IMG/M metagenome (GOLD analysis project Ga0114129, IMG submission 80071) | Populus rhizosphere microbial communities from Tennessee, USA - Rhizosphere MetaG P. deltoides SRZDD1 (version 2) (version 2) | ecosystem: Host-associated > Plants > Roots > Rhizosphere >...
ATGCGCCCGACGTTCGTCGCGTGCTCGAGCGACGCGTAGAAGTCGACGTAGTCGCGTGGCGCAATCGGTAGCAGCGGCTCGCAGTCGGCGACGGGGATTCGGCTCGGCGCCTCGCGGGCGTGCGCGCGCAGCTCGCGCCAGCGTTCGGGGCCCTGTTCGATCAGGGTGCGGAGGTCCGCGACGACGTCGCCGAGGAGCACCACCTCGTCGGCGATTCGCGCGGCGGGTGCAGGCTCGCCGCCCCCCTGCCGGACGGTTCCCCATCCGAAGAAGCTCAGGCCTCCGCCGTCTCCAGCGGCGTGTGCCAACTCAGCGCGTACGACGGGTTGTCGAGCTCGCGGGCGAGCCGCGTCAGCTTGAGCGGCTTGAAGGTGTCGCACATCACGGCGAGCTCGTCGGTGCTGCGCTTGCCGAGCATCTTCTCGACCACGCCCGGCTGCGGGCCGTGCGGCAGCCCGCTCGGGTGGAGCGTGATCGCACCGACACCGACGCCCTTGCGCGACCCGAACTGGCCGTCGACGTAGTAGATGACCTCCTCCGACTGGAGGTTCGAGTGCACGTAGGGGATCGGCACGGCCTGCGGATCCCAGTCGAGCTCGCGCGGGCAGAACGAGCAGATCACGAAGTTCGGGCCCTGGAAGGTCTGGTGCACCGGCGGCGGCTGATGGATGCGGCCGGCCTTCGGCTCGAAGTCGTGGATGTTGAACGTGTACGGGTACACGTAGCCATCCCAGCCGACGACGTCGAAGGGGTGGTAGTCGAGCGTGAAGTGCTGGTAGCCGCCGCGCGCGCGCACGACGAGCTCGTGGTCGCCGCGCTCCGTGTGGGTCTCGAGCTCTGCCGGCGGATGGAAGTCTCGCTGCGAGAACGGCGCCGCCTCGGTGAGCTGCCCGTAGCGGTTGCGGTAGCGATTGGGCGTCTCGATCTCGCCCGGCGTGTGGAACGTCAGCCAGGTGTGCGGCCCGTCTCCCAGGACGACTCGGTAGGTCGTGCCGCGCGGGATGACGACGTAGTCGTGGGCGCCGAACGGAAGCCGGCCGAAGACGGTCTCGAGCTCGCCGGAGCCCTCGTGCACGAACAAGACCTCGTCACCCTCGCCGTTGCGGTAGAAGCAGTCGGCGTCGTGAGTGGGCTTGCAGATCCCCATCTCCACGTCCGAGTTGAACATCAGGACCTTGCGCCCGAACACCGTGTCGCCCTCCGGAGCGAGCGGCACCGTGTCGGTCAGCCGGTGGACGTGCGCATCCGGCACCCACTCCTCGAGCTCGATCGGATCGAAGTCGCCGACCTCGGCCACGCGACAAGGAGAGTGCAGGTGGTAGAGGATCGACTCGTTGCCCGAGAAGCCCTCGTACCCCATCACCTCCTCGCTGAGGAGCGTTCCGTTCTCGCGGAACTGAGTGTGGCGCTTGGCCGGCAGGCGGCCCATCGACACGTAGCGCATCAGAGGTTCCCCCTCGCGGCCTGTTCGCGCTCGATCGCCTCGAAGAGAGCCTTGAAGTTGCCCTCCCCGAAGCCGCGCGCGCCGTGCCGCTCGATGATCTCGAAGAACATGGTCGGCCGGTCCCCGACCGGCTTGGTGAAGATCTGCAGCAGGTAGCCCTCGTCGTCGCGGTCGACAAGGATCCCCAGCCTGCGCAGGTCTTCGAGTGACTCGTCGATCTCGCCGATCCGCGCCGGCACGTCTTCGTAGTAGCTCTCGGGCGTCTTCAGGAACGGGACGCCACGCGCCGACAGCTCCGCGACGGCGGCGACGATGTCGCGAGTCGACAAGGCGATGTGCTGCACGCCCGGCCCCTCGTAGAACTCGAGGTACTCGTCGATCTGCGACTTCCGCTTGCCCTCGGCGGGCTCGTTGATCGGGAACTTGATCCGGCCCTTGCCGTCCGCGACCACCTTCGACATGAGCGCGGAGTACTCGGTCGAGATCTCCTCGTCGGAGAAGTGGATCATCTCCGTCATCCCGAAGACGTCCTCGTAGAACTTCACCCAGGTCTCCATCTCGCCGAGGCGGACGTTGCCGACGACGTGGTCAATGCCGGTGAAGACTCCGTCGCCCCGAATGTGCTCCACCGACCGGTACCCGGGCATGAACGCGCCGCCGTACCCGGACCGGTCGACGAACCGGTGAATCGTCTCGCCGTACGTGGAGATGTCCGCCACCCGCACCTCGCCGTAGTCGTCCTCGCGCGTCAGCGGCTCGGCGATCGCTTCGGCGCCGCGCGCAGTGGCCTCGCGGAAAGCAACGTCGACGTCGGGGACTGCGAGCGCGACGACCTTCACGCCGTCGCCGTGGCGATGGTGGTGCTCCGCGATCGGATGGCCGGAGTGGAGGGCGCCCGTGACGACGAGCCGCACCCGGCCCTGCTCGAGGACGTGCGACACGCACTCGCGTGCGCCTGTCTCGAGGCCGGAGTACGCGACCTCGTTGAAGCCGAATGCGTTCCTCAGGAAGTACGCCGCCTGGGCCGCGTTGCCGACCCACAGCTCGAGGTGGTCCACCCCGAGCAGGGGCATCGGGTCGTGTGCGGCCGGCTGCTGAACCTGCTGCTCAGTGAGTGACGTGCTCACGCTGCATCTCCTCGATCGATTCGTCCGTGCAGGTCTCGAAGAAGCCGCCGACGACCTCCACCACCTCGGCGATCGACTCGGCCAGGTAGAGGACGGGCTGGTAGTGCGTGATGTCGTAGTCGGCGGTCCCCATCTCGACGAGGTCCAGCGGGCGGTGTTCCATGCCGCGGAACTCGTCGATCTCGCCGTAGGACGAAAGGATCCCGGCGCCGTAGGCACGCAGTTCGCCGTCCTCGTAGACGACGCCGAACTCGACCGAGAACCAGAAGACCCTGCTCAGGAAGACGAGGCTGTCGTCACGCTCGAGCCGGTTGGTCGCGACTCCGGCCAGGCGGTGCAGCTCGGAGAATGTCGGCGTCGCGAGCAGGTGCCCGTGCCCGATGACCTCGTGGATGATGTCGGGCTCGGGCGTATAGAGCGGGACGGCCGGATGCCGCACGTACTGCGTCGAGTGGAAGACGCGCGCCTCGAGCGAGCCGTAGAACTCGCGCAGCGGCACCAGGCCGGCGGCGGGGACGTAGCGGAAGCCCGTGAGTGGCTCGAGGTTCGCGGACACCTCGTCGAGGGACGGCACGTGATCAGTCGGGAGCGCGAGTCTGGCGACGCCCTCGTTGAACTCGCGGATCGCAAGCCGCTCGTGCTTCGGGCGAAGCTCGCGACAGACCGTGCGCCAGACCTCTTGCTCGTCCTTCGTGTACTCGATCGCCGGCGCGGGCTCGCCGGGCTGCCAGGCCAGTGCGGCGGCCGCGATCTCGTTGCGGCGCTCGCGATATTCCGGGTCGTTCGCGCCCGGGTGGTCGTCGGCCAGGTGAACCGTCACCTGCCCGCCCTCGCCCTGCGTTACGGGCGAGTAGAGCTGCCCCTCCTCGTACATGCGCCTGGTACATCACCATCTGGGCCGCCTCGGTGTCAACTGTGACCAATTGTTCGGGTCAATCTGCGCAGTTCTGACCGCGTTTCGTGCTATCAACTGGTCAATATGATCGATGATCTCGACGCCCGCCTCATCGCGGAGCTACGCGAGAACCCACGCGTGGGGCTGCTCGAGATCTCGCGCCGGCTCGAGGTCGCGCGCGGCACGGTGCAGGCCCGGCTCGCGAAACTCGAGGACCGCGGGGTGATCACGGGCTACGGCCCCGAGGTCGAGCCCGAGGCGATGGGCTATCCGATCCTCGCGCTGATGCTGCTCGACCTGGCCCAGGGGCGCCTCGAGGAGGCAGTCGAGGCGCTGGAGGGCGTGCCGGAGGTGCTCGAGGCCGATGCGGTCTCGGGCCCGCACGACATCATCGCGCGTGTCGTCGCGCGGGACACACAACACCTCCAGGAGATCGTCAACCGGCTGGTGGCGAGCCCGGCGATCGAACGCTCGACCAGCCACATCGTCCTGACGCGGCAGGTGCCGCCGCGGACGGCGCCGCTCGTCAGAGCGGCGGCTATCTCATAGCCGGGAACAGCACGACCTCGCGCATCGAGCGCTTCCCGGCCAGCAGCATCACGAGGCGGTCGATGCCGACGCCGACGCCACCCGTTGGCGGCATGCCGTGCTCGAGCGCCTGGATGAAGTCGGCGTCGAACGGCTGCGTCTCCTCGTCGCCTTCGGCGGCGTGACGCTGCTCCTGCTCGAAGCGCGCGCGCTGCTCGTCGGGGTCGTTCAGCTCGGTGAAGGCGTTTGCGAACTCCATTCCTCCGGCGAACGCCTCGAACCGCTCGACGAGGCCGGGCTCCGTGCGATGGTCCTTCGCGAACGGCGAGAGCTCCTTCGGGTAGTCGACGATGAACGTCGGGTTGACGATCTTCGGCTCGACGTGCTTGGAGAGCAGGTGGTCGACGAGCTGGGCCCAGACCGCCGTCGGGTCGAGCTCGATGCCCTTCTCCTTGGCCGCCGCTACGAGCGCATCGCGGTCGCGTAGCTCGAGCACGTCGAGCCCCGTCTCGTCGCGGATCGCGTCGCGCAGGGTCACGCGCCGCCACGGGCGTGAGAAGTCGATCTCGCCGTCGTAGCCGGCGTGCCGTGCGACCGTCTCGACGAGCTCCTCCAGCTCGTCGGCGATGCGGTGGTAGTCCGCGTACGCCTCGTACCACTCGAGCATCGTGAACTCGGGGTTGTGCTTGTACGAGATCCCCTCGTTGCGGAAGTCCTTGCCGATCTCGTACACGCGCTCGAGCCCGCCGACGATCAGCCGCTTGAGGTAGAGCTCTGTCGCGATCCGCAGGTAGAGGTCCTTGCCGAGGGCGTTGTGGTGTGTCGTGAACGGCCGCGCGAGCGCGCCCCCGTAGAGCGGCTGAAGCACTGGCGTCTCGACCTCGATGAAGTCGCGCGCGTCGAGCCAGCGCCGGATCGCGGAGACGACCTTCGAGCGCAGGATGAAGAGCTCACGGACCTCCTCGTTCGCGATCAGGTCGAGCTCGCGGTGGCGGTAGCGGGTCTCGACGTCCTCGAGGCCGTGGAACTTCTCCGGCGGCGGCCTGAGCGACTTCGCGAGCAAATGCCATTCGTCGACGCGCAGGCTGAGCTCGCCGCGCCGCGTCTTGAACGCCGTGCCGTCGATGCCGATCAGGTCGCCGAGGTCAAGCGACAGGAGGCGCTCGTGCGACTCGTCGCCGAGCACATCCGCACGGGCGTGCAGCTGAATCCGCCCCGAGCGGTCGTCGAGGTCGATGAACGCGGCCTTGCCGTGGCCCCGGCGAGCGTGAATGCGGCCGGCGACGCGGTACGCGTAGTCGGTCTCCTCGCCCTCGCCCAGGTCGTCGTGCGCGGCATGGATCCGCGCGATCGGGACGACGCGCGGGAACTCATGCGGGAACGGCTCGACACCGTCGGCCCGCAGCTGCGCCAATTTCTCTCGACGATCCTCCACTGGCCGGGCAGACTAGAGTGGGGCGAAGCCCCGCGGTCACCCGAGGCCGGACGCCGAGTGGCGATCAGAGGCTGGGCCGGAGGCCCAAGCCGTGCTACCCGGCTTCGATCTTCGTGATCTTCAGCTTGCGCGCGGGCCCGCGGGGAACCGGCACCGAGACGATCTCGTTGCGCTTCTTTCCGAGCAGCGCCTTGCCGATCGGGGACTCGTTCGAGAGCTTCCGCTCGGCGACGTTTGCCTCGGCGGAGCCGACGATGTGGAACTTCTCCGACTTCGAGGTCTTCTGGTCCTTCAGGTGGACCGTCGTCCCGACGGTCACCGTCTCGCCGGTGACCTCCTTCTTGTCGATCACCTTGGCCGAGCGCAGCTTCTCCTCGAGGTCCGAGATCTGCTTCTCGAGCATCGCCTGCTCGTTCTTGGCGTCGTCGTACTCGGCGTTCTCCGAGATGTCGCCGAATTCGCGCGCCTCCTTGATACGGGCGGCCACCTCGCGGCGACGGTCCGTCTGGAGGAACTCGATCTTGGCCTTGAGCTCATCAAGACCCTTTTTGGTGAGGACGATTTCCTTGGGCATAGAAAACCTCCGGGGTTAGTGAACCGGCCCGGAGGAATCGGGCAGTGTAGCGATGCCGCGGATCGCACTGCGAGCGTCGGCCGTCGTCGGGGCGGTCACGAGCTCGTTCCGCTCACGCTTGGTGAGACCCATGGTGTCCGCGTACCACGGGTAGAACTTGCGCAGGTAGCGACCCGCCCGCTCGACGCCCAGGTGCTCCTCGCCCCGGTCGATGACCCACAAAAGCTCTCCGCAGACCTCGGCGCGGGTCGGATCGCCGTCCCGGAGCCCCAGCAGGCGCTCGAACCGCCAGGGGTTCCCGAGCGAGCCGCGGGCCAGCATGACCGCGGCAGCGCCCGACTCGTCGAAGGCACGAAGGACCGCGTCCTCGTCGCTCAGGCCGCCCGAGACGATCACCGGCACGCCGACGGCGTCGACCAGCTCACGCGCGAGCGCGTAGTCCGGCTTCCCCTTGTGCTGCTGAGAGGCGTGCCGTGGGTGAAACGCCACGCCGGCGACGCCCGCGTCCTCCACCAGCCGCCGCGCCAACACGACGCCGTTCCGTTCGCCGGGGCGCTGTCCGGGCCGCAGCTTGACCGTGACCGGCAGCCCGCTGCCCTCGCGCGCCGCCTGCGCGATCGCGACGGCCTTGTCGTGGTCGTCGAGCAGCGCCGCGCCGGCGCCCGTCTTGCACACCTTCTTGACGGGACAGCCCATGTTGATGTCGATCATGTCCGCCCCGGCCTCTGCCGCCTTCCCGGCCGCGACGCGCATGACGTCGGCGTCGTGTCCGAAGAGCTGGACCGAGATCGGATGCTCCTCGGGGTGGATCCGCAGGAACTCGCGCTCGGTGCGCGGGTCCCCGTACTTCAGCCCAAAGCTCGAGACCATCTCCGACACGACGAGGCCGGCCCCGTGCCGCTTCGCCTGGAGCCGCACGAACCAGTTGCCGATGCCGGCGAGTGGCGCGAGTACGACGCGGTTCGCGATCTCGCGGCCGCCCAGCGTCCAGGTGCTCGTCAGGGAGCGCATCGCGCTCAGGCCGCGGGCCGGTTGCGCTCCCAGATCAGTCGCAGCCCGGTGAGCGTGAGTAGGTCGTCGACCTCGTCGATCAGGTCGCAGTGGGGCGCGATGATCGGCGCGTGGCCGCCGGTCGCGACGGCGGTCGCCTCCTCGCCGAGCTCCTCGCGGATGCGGCCGAGGATGCCGTCCACCTGGCCCGCGAAGCCGTACACCATGCCCGACTGGAGCGCGGCATACGTGGAGCGGCCGATCGTCGCCTTTGGCGCCTCGAGGTCGACCTTGAACAGCCGCGCGGCCCGCTCGCTCAGGGCGTCGAGCGACACCTCGACGCCGGGCGCGAGCACGCCGCCGAGGTACTCCCCCTCCGACGAGACGACGTCGTAGTTGACCGCCGTGCCGAAGTCGACCGCGATGCAAGTCGTCCCGATCCGCTCGTAGGCCGCGAGGGCATTCACGAGCCGGTCGGCGCCGACCTCGTGCGGGTTGTCCATCCGGATCGGCATGCCGGTCTTGAGACGCGGCCCGACCATCAGCAGCTGGCCCTCCAGGTAGCGCTCCGACAGGAGCTCGTACTCGTGGCTCAGCACGGGCACCACCGACGAGACGATCGCTCCGTCGATGTCGCTCAGCCGCAGGCCTCGAAGCCCGAGAAGACCCGCCAACTCGGTCGCGATCCGGTCCACCGTGACGTCGCGGTCCGTGTGCAGCCGCCAGTGCTCGGCGAGCTCGTCGCTCTGGTACATCCCGATGTGGGTCTGCGTGTTCCCTGCGTCGATCGCGAGCAGCATCGGAGGCGATTATGGAAGACGCCGCACGCGTTGGCCCTGCACGGCAGCGAGCTTGGCCTCGTCCACCCGCTCCGGCGCCAGCTCCCTGAGCGGCTCCAGCACGAAGCGGCGAGTCTCGAGGTCGCGGTGCGGAATGCGCAGCCGCTCGGACTCGTACTCGACGTCGCCCAGCAGCAGGATGTCGATGTCGATCGGGCGCGGGCCGTGCCGGACGCCCCCCATCTCGCGGCCGAGCTCTGACTCGATCTCCTTGCACCGCTTCAACAGGTCCTCCGGGCCGAGGTCGGTGTCGATCTCCACCACGGCGTTGAGGAAGTCGGGCTGATCGAGCACCTCGCCCTGGGGCGCCGTCTCGTAGAGCGACGACATCCGCAGCGCTCCCACGGCGTCGGCCGCGGCCAACAGGTGCTGCCGCCGATCGCCTACGTTCGAGCCCAGCCCGAGGTAGGCGATCAAGAGCCCATCTGGTCGACCAGCCGCAGCAGGTCGAGGGGGCTGAACGGCTTCGTCAGAAACAGGTCCGCGCCCGCATCCTCGGCGCGGCGCTCGTTGTCGCTGCGCGACGTCGCGGTCAGCATCACGATCGTCGCGCTGGAGGTCGCGTCGTGCGCGCGCAGCTGCGCGCATGCGTCGATCCCGTCGAGGCGCGGCATGTCGACGTCGAGGAAGACGATCTCGGGCTCCTCGCGTGCGGCGATGTCGACGGCCTCGGCGCCGTCGCTCGCCTGGAGCAGCTCGAACCCGGCGACGTCCTCGAGCGTCGTCGCGATCAGCTTCCGGATGAATGGGTCGTCGTCGACGATCAGCACCTTGCGCATCAGCCGATCGCCTCGCGAATCCGCTCGAACACGTCATCGGGCATCGCGGCGAACGCGTCCACGACGGTCGGGTCGAACTGGCTGCCGCGTCCCTCCTGGATAAGGGCGCGAGCATCGGCTATCGGGGAGGCGGGCCGGTACGGGCGGGTCGTCGTGAGTGCGTCGAAGGTGTCGGCAACCGCGAAGACGCGCGCGGTCAGCGGGATCCTCTCGCCCTTCAGCCCGTCGGGGTAGCCGGCGCCGTCCCACCGCTCGTGGTGGTGGCGCACCACGTCCGACGCCGCGCCCAGGAAGTCGACCTGCCGGACGATCTCCCAGCCGGTGACGGGATGCTGCTGGATCAGCTCGCGCTCGTGCGGCGTCAGCGGCTCGGGCTTGTGGAGGATCGAGTCGGGGACCGCGACCTTGCCGATGTCGTGGAGCAGGAAGCCGAACTCGATCTCCGGGCTGTCCCCCCACCGCTGTCCGACGGCCTTGCCGATCTCGATCGCATACGCGGCAACGCGCTCGGCGTGCTTGCCGGTGTACGCGTCGCGCGCCTCCACCGCGTTCGTGAGCGCACGAACGGTTGCGAAGTAGGAATCGCGCAGTTCCTGCGCCCGCGCTCGCTCCTCCTTGAACGTCTCGCGCAGGTCGGCCGCATAGCGCTGAAGCTGAACCTCCTTGTCGGCGGCCTGCGCCTCCCGCGCAGCAAGGGCCGCGCGCAGGCGCTCGACCTCCCTGCGCAGTTCGTCGAGCGAGCTTGTGTCGGCTCCGGACACGGCCGCCATTATCCCTCCACGGTCTGACTCAGGACCTGGAGGACCGCGGTAGCGGCCTCCTCGATCGGCACCGGGTCGGCCCCGAGGGTCGCGACTATCCCCGCGCGCTCCTGGCCGGTGGTGAACACGAGCACCGCCCGCCGCAAGCGCCGGCCGCGCAGGTCGAGCGCGCTGAGGACCGTATGCGGGCTGCGCATGCCGGCGTCGACGAGCGCGACCTCGTATCGGTGGTCCTCGCACATTCGCGCGGCGGTCGTGCCGCTTTCGACCCAGTCGTGCTCGAGCCCGAGCCGGTCGAGCGCCGGCTCGAGCCGGGGCCGGAGCGACTCACGGCCCACGACGAGCACGCGCGTTCGGCCCGCGAGGACGGCGGAGCCGAGTGCGTCCGTCAGTTGCTCAGCGTCGATCGGCTTCGCAACCGTCCACTCCCCCGCGAGCGCCTCACGTCCCGAATAGACGGAGACGAACACGACGGAGATCCGGCTCAGCTCCGGATCGGCGCGCACCTGCTCGAGCACGTCGAAGCCGCTCATGCCCGGCATCAGGATGTCGAGCGTCATCGCGTCGAATCGCTCGCGCCGCAGGTGGTCCATGGCCTCGGCGCCGGAGTGCGCGATCGTCGTCTCGACCTCGTACGGCTCGAGGTGCACGGCGATCAGCTCGGCGATGTCCGGCTCGTCGTCCACGACGAGCACCTTGCGGCCGCGCAGCGCCTCGCGCGGCAGCGGCCCGCCCTCGGCGAGCGGCATGCGCGGGATCCGGACCGTGAACCGCGACCCCTGCTCGGGCTCGCTCTCGACCGCGATAGAGCCGCCGTGCAGGTCGACGAGCGACTTCACGACGGACAGGCCGAGCCCCGTGCCGGGCACCGTGCGGCCGTCGGTGCCGCGGTAGAAGCGATCGAAGATGTGCTCCTGCTCCTCCGGGGTCATCCCGCGGCCGGTGTCGGAGACGGTGAGCACGATCGAATGCTCTTCGGCCTCGAGGGCGACCGCGATCCGCCCGCGCGGCGCCGTGTACAGGTGGGCGTTCGTGATCAGGTTGGTCGCGATCTGACGCAGGCGGGCGGGGTCCGCGAGCGCCGGCGGTAAGACCCGCGGCAGCTTCAGCTCGAACTCCTGCCCCTTGTCGGCGATGCGCGGCTCGATCAGCGTTGCGACCTCACGGACGGCCTCGACCATGTCGGTCGGCCGCCGGTGGATCTCGAACTGCCCCGCCTCGATGCGCGCGACGTCGAGCAGGTCGTTCACGAGGTCGACCAGCCGGTTCGTCGAGAGCAGGATCACGTCGAGGAACTCGCGCTGCTTCGTGTCGAGCCCGTCAGAGCGCGCCAGGAGCTCCACGAATCCCTTGATCGACGTGAGCGGGCTGCGCAGCTCGTGCGAAGCCGTGGCGACGAACTCGGACTTCAGCCGCTCGAGCCGCGCCCGCTCCGAGATGTCGCGAATCGTCCACACGACGCCGCCCCCCTCCATCTCCGCGGCGGTCACGGCGAGGATCCGGTCGTCGTCGGTGTCGACGATCACCTCGCCGCGCAGCTCCTCGTCCTGGCCGGGCAGCGGCGAGTCGGAGCCCTGCGATGCCGAACCCGGCTCGAGCCCGGGAACGATCTCACGCGCGCGCGGGTTGACCGACACGACTTTGCCGTCCGAGTCGCACACGACGAGCGCGTCGCCGAGGCTCTCGATCGTCACCGCCAGGCGCTGGCGTTCCTCCATCAGGCGCTCGTGAGCGGCGTCGAGCTCGCCGGCCATCGTGTTGAACGACTCGGCGAGGTCCCGCAGCTCGCGCGGCCCCGACGGCTCGACGCGGCTGTCCAGGTCGCCGCCGGCGATCCTGCCCGTCGCGCCGACCAGGTCGTCGAGCGGGCGCCGCATCGAGGCGACGAGCAGGGAGATCAGGGCGACCGCCCCGATCAGTGCGCCAAGCCCCGCGACGACCGCGATGATCACGGAGCGGGTTGTGTCGTCGTCAGCCTCGTCGCGCGCCTCCCGGCGCCGCGCCTCCTGCCGGGCGGAGAGGTCGCGGCTCAGGGCCCGGGCGGTGAGTAGCGCGCTGCCGAGTGGGTCGGGCCCGTCCTCGACGAGCTTGCCCGACTGCGCGACCTCGCGGGCCCGCTCCTGGGCGGCGATCCGGCGCTCGACGATCGCGGCACTCTCGGGATCCGACTGCGCGAGGCGCTCGGCCGTGCGCGCCTCCTCCTCGAAGGCCTCGCGGGCGAGCTCGCGCGCCCGGGCGGCGCGCTCACCCCTCCGCTCGAGCACTGCCGCCTCCAGCACACCAGCCGTCAAGAGGCGTCCGGCCGACACCTGGAGGTCGTAGGAGTCGGCGAGCTTGTCCTCGTAGTCCTGGCGCGCGTCGAAGATCCCGGCGACCGCAAGCGCCGAGATCACGCCGAGCAGCAGGGTCATACCGAGGAGCCCCGCCCACACGGCGCGCCCGATGGACACCTTCCGCATGGCCCTACGATAAGGACCGTGGACCTTGTCCGGTCGTGGATGGGACAGGCGTTGCGGGCAACCGGAGCCGCCGTGGTGGTTCCGGTGGCGATCATCGTCGCGCTGTCGCTGACGGCGATCGGCGGCAGCGGCCTGAGCGGGCTCGGCTCTCTCTCGCAAATCGTCTCCGGCCCGCGTGCCGCAGGAAGTGACCTCACCGTCGACGACGGCGACGGCGAGATCGGCAGTGCCGTGACCCAGCTCGCTGGTCGCAACCAGGGCGCGCTCGCGGCACCCGGCGCCCCGCTCACCGGGCCCGGCACAGGGCCCGGCGGTGGCGGTGGTGGCGGCGGCGGCGGCGGCGGCGAGACCCCGGGCGGCACCCCGGCGCCTCCCGGCGGCGGAAACGGCCCGGGCGGTGGCGGCGAGCCGGCGCCTCCCGGTGGCGGTGGGACTCCGGCACCGCCGGAGCCACCTGAGCCCGGACAGCCCGGCCTGATCGAGGGCGCGGGTCAGACCGTGAAGGACGTCACCGCCGGGACTCCGGTCGCGCCCACGATCGAGGACGCGGTCGACGGCCTCGTAGAGGTCTGCGGCCGGCTCGGCTGCCCCTAGTCGGGGTTGCCCTCCTTGAAGACCTCGACCGCGACCTCCTCGACGGGAAGCGGGATCGGCGGCTCCGGCTTGGCCGCGCGCACGCTCACGGCCGTCGCCCCGTAGCGCTCGATCAGCCGGTCGGCGATCGACGCGCACAGCGCCTCCAGCGTCTTGAACGAGCGCTCCGAGGCCGCGAGCGCCACGTACTGGCACACGTCGCCGTAGTCGATCGTGTCTTCGACCTCGTCGGTCACCGTGGCGGCGCAGTCCTCCACGTCGAAGGTGACGTCGAAGACGAGCCGCTGCCCCACCTCGCGCTCGGCCGCCCCCACGCCGTGGTGGGTGTAGAGCGAGAGCCCGCGGACCTCGATCGTGACGACGGGCTCGAGGCCGCCGTCTTCGTCTTCCTCGTTCACGCGCGGCCCAACGTAGCAGCGGCCACCGTGAGGGCCTCGGCGACCTCCGCGACGTCGTGGACGCGGAATATCCGCGCTCCGCGCTCGAGCGCGATGACGTTCGTCGCGATCGTCCCGGGCAGCCGCTCCTTCTCGGGCCTGCCAGTGAGCTTGCCGAGGAAGCTCTTGCGCGACGTCCCCACGACGACCGGACGGCCGAGCGCGGCGATCTCGTCCAGCCGGCGAAGAAGTTCGAGGTTGTGCTCGACCGTCTTGCCGAAGCCGATCCCCGGATCGAGCCAGATCCGCTCCTCGCGGACCCCCGCGTCGGTGGCGAACCTCATCCGCTCCTCGAGGAATGCCTTCACGTCGGCGACGACGTCGTCGTAGCGCGGGTCTTCCTGCATCGTGCGCGGCTCGCCGAGCATGTGCATGAGGCAGCAGTCGGTGCCTGCCTCCGCCACCAGTTCGGCGAGCTCCGGCGCGAACCGGAACGCTGAGACGTCGTTGACGATCGACGCGCCTGCGTCGATCGCTTGGCGGGCGACCTCGACCTTCGTCGTGTCGATCGAGATCTGCGCGTCGGCGTCCGCCAGCGCCTCGATCACCGGCAGGACGCGGTGCAGCTCCTCATCGGGGTCGACCGGCTCGGCCCCGGGGCGGGTCGATTCGCCGCCTATGTCCAGGATGCCGGCGCCCTCCGCCGCGAGGCGCCGGCCGTGTGCGATCGCGGCGTCGGGGTCGAGGAACTCGCCGCCGTCCGAGAACGAGTCGGGCGTGACGTTCACGACGCCCATGACGCGGAATCGGTCCATGCCGGCAGTATCGTCGCCCTTCCGATGCGCTGGCTGGTGGACGGGATGAACGTGATCGGCTCGCGGCCCGACGGCTGGTGGCGCGACCGCCGTGGCGCGATGCGGCGGCTGGTCGACGACCTCGCCCGGCTCGAGGGTGAGGTGGCCGTGGTCCTCGACGGCAAGCCGTTCGAGCTCGAGAGCGACCGCGTGGAGGTCGCGTTTGCGTCACGGCGCGGCCCCAATGCAGCCGACGACGACATCGCCGCAATGGTCGAGGCGGATCCGGACCCGCGCAGCCTGACGGTCGTGACCTCCGACGCCGACCTCGCGCGGCGGGTGCGCGAGCACGGCGCGAGCGTTCAGGGGGCAGGCGAGTTCAGGCGGAGGCTTGCGTGACCAACCTCGAGCTCGTGCAGGCCTTCTTCGCGGGCAATCCGGACGACCTGGTCGCCGCGATCGAGGATCCGGAATGGGTCGAGATCGCAAGACGGGGCATTGGCGAGCTCGTGACGGCGGACTTCGAGTTCGTGACGAACAACCAGAGCGTCGGCATGCCAGGAGCCCGCAGGGGCGTCGATGCTTTCGTCGCCGGCTACCGCGCCTATGCCGAGATGTGGAAGTCCTACAGCCTCAAGCCACAGCGGTTCGTCGAGGTCGGCGACAAGGTCGTAGTTGAGGCGAAGATCTCCGGGACCACGCGCCGCGGCGGGGTGCAGCTCGAGCAGGACGTCGCGGCCGTCTACACGCTCGAGGGCGGGAAGATCCGCCGGATCGAGGAGTTCAGCGACGTGGCGTCAGCGCACGCCGCGGCCGCGGGCTAGCGGAAAGGCGGGTCGTCCGAACGCATCTCCGCTGCGCCACCGGCGAAGCCGGGTCGTGGCAGCGGACGCGGTGCGCGCTCCGGCCGCTCCGGTGCGGGCTGCGGCGGGGGCGGCGGGATCTGCGGGCGGGTCGGCTCATCCGCACCGAAGACCTCCTCTTCGGACTTGCCGTCGAGGAGCTGGAGGAACTCCTCGCGCTCGATCGTCTCGCGCCGGAGCAGGATCTCCGAGGTCTTGTCGAGGTCGGCGCGGTGCTGGCCGAGGATCTCGCGCGCCACCTGGTGCGCCTCCTCGACGATGCGGCGGATCTCGGCGTCGATCTCGCGGGCGACGTCGTCCGAGTAGTCGGGCTCGGAGGAGAACTCACGGCCCAGGAACGGCTGCCCGTGGTCATGGCCGAACACGCGCGGGCCGAGCTTCTCGGACATCCCGAAGCGCATCACCATCTGCTTGGCGGTGGCCGTCACCTTCTCGAGGTCGTTCGAGGCGCCCGTCGTCACTTCGCCGAAGACGATCTCCTCCGCGGCGCGGCCCCCGAGCGTCATGGCCATCGTGTCGTTGAGCTCCGCGCGCGTGGTCAGGAACTTGTCCTCGGTAGGAAGGGAGATCGTGTAGCCGAGCGCCTGGCCGCGCGAGATCACTGAGATCTTGTGGACCGGGTCGGTGTTCTCGAGGTAGTGGGCGACGATCGCGTGGCCCATCTCGTGGAAGGCGGTCACGCGCCGCTCCTTCTCGCTCATCACGCGGGTCTTCTTCTCCGGCCCCGCGATCACGCGCATGATCCCCTCTTCGAGGTGCCGGTGGTCGATCTCGCGGTTGCCCTGGCGCGCGGCGAGAAGCGCGGCCTCGTTCACGAGGTTCGACAGGTCGGCGCCGGTGAAGCCGGGCGTCTGCGCGGCGAGGTTGTCGAGGTCGATCTCCTTCGCGAGCGGCTTGCCGCGCGTATGGACCTCGAGGATCTTCGCGCGGCCCTTGCGGTCGGGGCGGTCGACGACGATCTGACGGTCGAAGCGGCCCGGCCGCAGCAGAGCCGGATCGAGGATGTCGGGCCGGTTGGTGGCGGCGATGAGGATGATGTTGTCCTTCATCTCGAAGCCGTCCATCTCGACGAGCAGCTGGTTGAGCGTCTGCTCGCGCTCGTCGTGGCCGCCGCCCAGGCCGGCGCCGCG
>Ga0114129_10007451_pt1 | contig 15588 bp, 12 predicted proteins | sample RhiMetdeltSRZDD1_FD_80071 | JGI IMG/M metagenome (GOLD analysis project Ga0114129, IMG submission 80071) | Populus rhizosphere microbial communities from Tennessee, USA - Rhizosphere MetaG P. deltoides SRZDD1 (version 2) (version 2) | ecosystem: Host-associated > Plants > Roots > Rhizosphere >...
ATGTCGCGAGAGAAGGCAAAATTGTACTCCACTCCTTCAAAAGCCACATAGTTGGCCACGACTTCGACGGGATAGATCTCACCGAACTTGGTGCGATGCCGGGTTTCGAAACGCAGTTGTCCTTTGCATCGGAGGTCTTTCCAGTGAAGCGGCCAGTTGTCGAGTTGATAGTCCGGATCGATATCGGCCACGGTCATAGAGAGCAGCTCGGTTCTCGAGTAGCCGAGACGCTTGCAGGCCGCGTCGTTCACGTAGAGAAACTTCGCATCCGGCGTAATCCAAAACGCCAGGTCGGCCGCCCGATCTACCGCGATTTGCGTCAAGCGCAACGCCTCTTCGGCGCGCTTCGCGTCGGTCATGTCTCTCGATACGCCCACCAGTCCGATCACCCTGCCGTCTTGATCCGTATGAGGCGTCTTGATGGCAGAAAAAGTCCGCGGCTGATCGTCCACCGGAATCACTGCTTCGAACCGGCGCTGCATTTTGGACGAAAACACGTCCTGATCATTGGCCATGAGCCGGCCCGCCGTTTGAGCGGGAAGCAGTTCCGCATCGGTCTTGCCGATGATCCGTTCGGGCACCGTTCCTATTACGCGCGCTCCAGCCTGGTTGATGAAGCGGTAGCGCCCATCCCGGTCCTTCATGAAAATCGCATCCGTGGCCGTGTCGATGACGGATCGTAACAGCGCTTCCTGTTCTTTCAGCGCCCGCTCCGATTCTTTCCATTCGATTTCTCCGCTCACCCAGCGCGCCATCAGCAGGAGAAAGTCCTTGTCGGCCCGGTTGAACCGCCCGCTATAGGGTGCCGGTCCCATGAAACACATCGTGCCGTGCATCCGTTGCGGACCCGTCACTTTCGTGCCGATGTAACATTTCACCTGAAGGGCTGGATGCCCGGGAGACGTGCGCCACTCCGAGCCCCCGGCTTGCTCGAAGCAGAGGACGTCCGGCGCTGCGAGCGTCTCAGTGCAAAAGATTTGGCCCAACGGCAGGCGCATGCCAGGCTGGAAAGTCGGGCCTTCCGCGCTGGTGTGCGTCAGTTCCAAATGGTCGTCATGGACTTTGGTCAGCACGCCGATGGGAAGTTTGAATCGGCGGCGGCCCAGCTCTAGGACGGTCTGCATTCGCTGGTCGAAGCTGAGACCCGGCGCCGACGTCGCTTCCTGGAGCGAACGAATCGCCTGTTCGCTTTCGCGGAGCGCTGCTTCGGAGCGTTTCCGTTCCGAGATGTCCTCGACCACGGCAATGAAATAGGCCGGCGCGCTGGAGGCCGTGCGGACGAGCGAGACGGTCAGATTGACCCACACCCAGTTATCGTCACTGCGGCGACAGCGTTTCTCCATCGAGAACGAGGGCCGGGTGCCGGTGGTCAATTCTTTCAGGCACTGCAGATTGACGGGAAGATCGTCGGGATGAGCGAGGGTCTGAAACGTCCGCTGTAACATCGTTTTCGACGAATAGCCGAGCGTTTCGCACAGGCGTGGATTAACGCGGAGAAACTGCCCGCTCAGACTGAGTTGGGCCATGCCGACTCCGGCATGCTCGAACAGGGCCCGCCACCGCTCTTCGCTTTCCCGGACCATCTCTTCCGTGAGCCGGCGCATGGTGACGTCCTCGCACACGACGAGCACGAACACCCGGCCGGTCCGATCTCGAACGGCTTGCGCCCGTTCTTTCACCCACAAGGCGGTCCCATCTTTTCGGATCTTCTGGATTTCCCATTCGAAGAGCTTTCCGAGACTGGCTCTGCAGACCATGAGCTGGCCGAGCACGGTGTCATGGTCCTCCGGTGTAAACACCCTGAGGACGGACCTGCCGATCAGCTCATCGGCACGATATCCGAGCTGTTCCGATCCATACCTGTTGACCGAGAGCACCATCCCGTCCGGCGACAGCGTGAAGTACATGGTCGGGTTGTTGTCGTAGAGAGATTGAAACCGCCGCTCGCTCTCGCGCAGGGCCGTCTCGACCGCTTCCCGGCGTTGGATCTCCCGCTCCAGCTCGCCGATGGTGCGCTTCAATCGAGCCGTATGATCCTGCAGCTGTGCCTGCAGAGGGGCGTGGGGTCGGTCCTTGCTCTCTCGCGGGTCTTGTGCCGAAATTCCAACAGACCGTTCCATCACCTGGTGGAGTTCGGTCAACTGTTCCCGCAACTGTTCCAGTTCGGCGGCCGTCGCAGCCGGCTGTTCGAATGGAGTCGTCATCGGGGGGCTCTCGTCGGTGCAAGCCGTTTCAAGCGATTCGTTCGTCGCCGGATCACCTCGATCTCCTAGTGGAATAGCATAGAGCCGTATGTCCATCAATTGCTAGACCGAGAGCAACGTACGGTGAGGGGATGGAGGATCAGCTGCGCGGGCCAGAGTACGTGGACCGGCTTTCTTTGACGAACCAGGCAACGGCTTCGGTCCGCCGCTTGACATTCAGCTTCTCGAAAATATTGGCCAGATAGTTCTTGACCGTCTTGTCGCTCAAGCTCAATGCTGCGGCGATCTCTTTGTTCGTTTTTCCTTCGGCGAGCAACGGCACGATCAGCCGCTCTTGCGGGGACAGCTGAGGACCCCGTCGAGCGGTCCCGGTCCGGGATTGCCCACGGATCCAGTGGAGCGCCTGCTGGGCGATCCGTGCGTCCAGGTAGCCGCGACCTCCGGCCACGGTTCGAATGGCTTGAATCAAGTCGTCCGTTCGGATGTCTTTCAATACGTATCCATGGGCGCCGCTCTGCACGGCCCCGACGACTGCGGCATCCTCTGCATAACTCGTGAGGACAAGGATGCGGACCTGCGGAGCCACGGCAAGAAGTTTCCGGCATGCTTCCATGCCGGAGGCATCCGGCAACTTGACGTCGAGGAGGACGATGTGAGGCTTGACGCGTTCAACCAATGAGACCGCTTCGGCGACGCTTCCTGCTTCCTCGATAATGTGGAAATCCGGCTCCAGACTCAGCAGCGATCGGAGGCCGTGGCGAACCACTTCATGGTCGTCCACGATGATGATGTGGATCGGCGTCTGTTTCATACGGAGAGGACGCTGGGTTCCAGCAGGAATTCCACCATGACGCGCGTCCCCTTTCCCATCTGCGAGCGGACCAGCAATCGACCGCCGAGTTTTTTCGCCCTCGCCGCCATGTTCGCCAGCCCATAACCCTGGTTTCGGTTTTCCTCTTGGGCGAAGCCGACACCGTCATCTGCGATCAAGAGCCGGAAACGGCTTCTTCGGACGTAGAGAGACACGGTGGCGTGAGTGGCCCGAGCATGACGGACGCAATTGCTTACTGCTTCGCGAACGATCATCAGGATCGCCTGCTTTTCCTCGTGTGTCAGCCTGGCCACGGCCTGGGCACGGAGATCCAGGCGGATCTGCAGCTGGCTGGACTGTCGAAACGCGCCGATAACCGACTGAAGGTTCGATGTGAGGTCGAATTCCTGTATCGTTCCTGATTGGAGCGTTCGGATCATTCCGCGAATTTCTTGTATGAGGGTATTGAGCTGCGCCACCGCAAGACCGCTCGAGTGATGTGATTGGGGGGAAGCAGAAGAGTTTGAGCGGCGAGTCCTTTCAAGGCTCAAACCGACGGCATACAACGACTGGAGGACGCAGTCGTGGAGATCCCGCGCAAGCTGTTGGCGATCATCCATGAGTGTCGCCAGCCGTTGCTCCATCGTTCGCAAGGCCGCTTCCAGATCGTCCCTGCGGCCTTTCGGCAATATGTACGGTTGGGCTGATCGGGCTTTCGTGCTCGGTAGCCGAGCCGAGAGAACGCGCGGTCCGGCGGCTCCGCGGCGGGAACCCTGAAGCACATGAAGCCCGCATTGGTTCACCGACACTCTGCGGCCGTCCTTTCTGCTCGAAGGGCCGCCCGACGGCTCAACGAGCGGGGTCGAGTCCGATGGGAAGGAATCCGTACCACGCTCCAGGCTCTCTATCACCTGGCGGATTCGCCAGGGACGATCTCCCATGATTTCTAACTGAGGACTGGCCAGAGGAGGCGGCCTCGTGGATGATTTCGGCTTGCTGCTCATAGAGGGGCACGCTCGTTACGAGGCAATGAGGCCTGTTCCCAAGGCGTGGGCTACGGCTTGCGTGCGCGAAGTGACGTCCAATTTTTCAAAGATGCTGCCCACATGAAACCGGACCGTCCGTTCACTCAAGCCGAGGATGCGAGCGATTTCCCAATTGGTTTTTCCTTCCTTCATCCAGAGCAAGACGGTGAGTTCCCTCGGAGACAGGGAGGCAGACTGCTTGTCCTGGCGCAAGCGGATCGCCTGTGCCGCCCCCACCTTGATGTGCGCCTGCATCTCCTCCTCTTGGAGCGGCTCTCCGAGGAAGTCCCCGTGTTCCGTACCTTCAATGGCAAGAGAGGGAGAAGCCGCCATGCCGCTCGTGATCAGCGGGAGTAGCTCGGTCACGATGCGTTCGAGATCGCGTTTTTTGTCGGCACCAAGAATGCGGTGCATGAGATGTAGGACAACGAGCAGGTCTTGTTTGGAAAACCGTTCGAACACCTCCAAGGGAAAAGACGAGGAGTTTGCTGTCTCCTCCGAATCGATTCTGCAGGACACGGCGTTCGGCTCGAGCATGGACAGCCTCCTTGAAAAGGACATTGGACTCCCTCCCTCGACTACGCGAGCGGTGGATGACCGTCCGCCCTTGCGTGCGCTGGCACTCCGACTGGCTCGTTGTACGCGGCTCCCATTCTCTCTCGTACCGACAACTGTGATGCCACCGGTACGTCGATTCGAGAGAGGGCGATCACGATGTTCTTGCCGCCAAATCCGAAACTGTTCACGAGGGCCCGTTGAATGGCGTGGGAACGACCTATGCTTGCGACGTAGTCCAGGTCGCACTGTGGATCGGGATGGGTCAGGTGTAAGGTCGGGGGGATGAATTGATGCTGTAATGCGAGCACGGTGCCGATGAGTTGGAAGGCGCCGCTGGCGGCGAAGGCATGACCCAATGCGGACTTGAATGAGCTCACCGGGACGCGGTAGGCGTAAGATCCCATGGCCTGCTTAATGGCCGAGGTTTCGATCAGATCCAGTTCCACCGTGCCCAGTCCGCAGGCGTTGATGTAGTCCACCTCTTCGGGGAACCAATGGGCAGAGGCGAGGGCGCGTTCGATGGCCCGGCGGTGCTCCTTTCCCGTTTCGTCCGGCCGAGCCATGGAATAAGCATCTGTGGTAAAGGCCCACCCTTCCAATTCGGCATACATGGGCGCACCCCGCTGTTCGGCATGCTCGTGCGATTCGAGAATCAGGCACCCGGCCCCCTCTCCCAGGACAATGCCGCAACGTGTCTGATCGAACGGCCGAGGAAGATTGCGTATGGTGCCGCTCTGGTCCGGGGCGAGCGTCCGTCCTGCGTCCATCGCGGAAAAGATCGTGGGATGAAGAGGCGCTTCCGCTCCTCCTGCAATCACGAGATCGACATCATGCGAGCGAATGAGGTCGTAGGCCCGCCCGACGGCATTGGCTGTTGACGAGCACCCGATGGAATATGTTTCGCATTCACCGTGTGTACCCAGGGCAATGGATACTTCCGCCGAAACGGCGTTGGGAAAGGTGGTGGTCATCGTAAAAGGATTCGTATGCTTATAGTGCTTGGCAAGCATGGAATCGTGCGCTTCAAAGGCCTCCTTCAAGCCACCAACTGATGTCCCGAAGCACACGGCGATTCGGTGGCGATCCTCCTGATCCAAATCGAGAGCCGCATCCCGCCCTGCCATCAGCGCGGAAGCGACCGCGAATTGCGAGACACGACCCATACGACGGGCTTTCTTCGGCTGGATAAAATCGGTCGGGTCGAAATCAGTCACCTCGCCGGCCAACGACGCATTGAAAGGCGAGGTATCGAAGCTTGTGATCGGCTTGATGCCGCTCCGGCCTTGACTGAGCAGGTGCCAAAACGTTCGGAGATCGAATCCGAGCGGAGAGACAATCCCCATTCCGGTAATGACGACTCGTCGAGGGCTACTCATTGGGTGCTCCTTTTCTCAATTCCCGGTCAGACACTCCCGTGGCGTCGCCGCGATGCCAGTGACTTAGGTGATCGCGGTGCGCGACGGGGAGACTGGGCTGAGGATAAAAACGGTCATAGAAGGCAGGATCTACATGGTGGGCCTGGAATGCCACAACGGTCTTAAAGGCATCGGCATGGGCGGGGAATCGTCCGTATGTCCTCATCATATAGGTGCAGAATGCAATGGTGGCATCGACTGCCTGCTGATCATGCCGGCGAATATCGGTTGGATTGACGGAGTCCGCCCAGGGCTTGGAACCGGAGGGCGAGTAGGGACCGCCTTCGCCAAACTTGGAGGTCATGAGCGCTTGGACGGCCTGTTCCATCGAGGCTGTGAACGGAGGGCAGGGGCCTTCCCACACGTTGGGAATGCCCACCGGATTGGATCGTATGCCCGTGATCGGAGAGGATGCAAAGTGGAACTCCAATCCCGGAAAGATCTGCGGTTCCCATCCGAGGAGGTGGCGGCCGCTGCCAACGCTATGAATGCCGCCCCCGAGCCCGATGGCTTGCGCCATGAGAAACATGTTCTGGCAGGCGACAGCCTGTTCCTGAAGGGCGGTATCGCTGATTGCGCCGTCGAGGTCCCGCAGGGTCATCGTGCGTCGTTTGGCGGCGTCATCGTAGAGATGGCCGCCGCGACTCCTGCGGAACGCATCCAGGCCGCAGGCCGCACCCCCATTGTCGCTGTCCATGACGAAATATCCGCATTCCTTGCTGAACAGCACCAGCAGAAGATTGAGGTACACACTCGCAATGTCCGTGACGGGAATGAGATAGAGCGTGCCGGGCCGGTTCACGTACCATTGATTGAACGACAACATGTAGGGCATCTCACGGGGGATGTGGAGACGGCCGTCCCGGATCTTGACCAGCGCGGGTGTCTCCCTGCTGTCAGGATCGGGCACGCGCACCACGAAGTACAGGCCGGAATCATCCGTCAGGAACAGTCGCGTCGCTTGAGCGGCACAAGGGCTCGGCACCGTCCGTCCTTGAAAGCTCATGATGGCCATACCCTGTCCATCTTCCCCGTTCGGACGAGGCGCGTACTGCATATCGCCCAGGTGCATGCCGGTCTGTCCGATTCCCGCAAACAGCAGATAATGAATTTCCTCCCGCGACAGAGGCATTGGCGGCAGCTCGCTGCGATAGCGAAGCGGGCCTTCCGGCAACTCCATGCCGCATCCAAAGCGGCGTGTTTTGCGGTGGCGTAGCACGTCGAGTATGGAGTGCAAGCCGCTCGCGTGAGACACGTTGGATGGATGGGACGTCTGACCTGGCATGTGATTCCTCCTTCGGGCCACGGCGCGGTTCTGCGTCCGATGCTGCTGGATGAAATGACCGCGAGCGCTAAAGGGTACAAAAGGCCGCCAGAGAAGGGACCTACCCGACCGGGTAGGTCCCTTCTGAAAGACAGAGTCGTATGGTGGCACGGTCACTCACCCCTTTTGAGAGGAAGCACAAAGGAGAAGGCGACATGGACCCCACCACCACAGAGGCCAGATGTCCTTTTCACACGGCAGCCGCTTCGACATCGGATGCTCCGTCTCATCCGGCGCGAGGGCACCTCACCCTCAAAGATCTTCCCGGTCCCGAGGGGTTTCCCCTGTTGGGGAATCTCTTGCAGCTCGACTTGAAGCATCTGCACAGGATCCTCGAGATGTGGGCGGGAACGTATGGAACGTTTTTCAAGTTCCGTATCGCCCATAAGCCGGTCGTGGCCGTCTCGGACGCGGATCTCATCAACGAGGTCCTCCGGAAACGCCCTGCTGCGTACCGTCGCCTCGCCGCCATCGAACCGGTGCTCAAGGAAATGGGCATTGACGGGGTGTTCTCAGCGGAAGGAGAACAATGGGTTCGCCAACGGCGAACGGCAATGCAGGCGCTCAACAATGCGCACCTGCGAAACTTTTTCCCGACGCTGGTGAAAGTGACTGAACGGCTGAAGAAGCGATGGGACCACGCCCTGCATCGGGGCCAGCGCGTCGACGTGCAAGAAGATCTGATGCGTTTTACCATTGATGTCACGAGCAATCTTGCATTCGGCTACGATGTGAATACGCTGGAAGACAAGGGCGATGATATCCAGAGACACTTGGAAAAAGTGTTTCCAATGGTGAATCGCCGCATCAACGCTCCCTTCCCGTATTGGCATTTTGTGAAACTCCCTGCGGATCGAGCGCTGGATGAGGCGCTCGTCGCGATTCACAAGGCTCTCGCCGAATTCATCGCCCACAGCCGCGAACGATTGGCGTCCAATCCCGAACTGGCGGCGCATCCGACGAATTTCTTGGAGGCGATGCTGTCCGCCCGCGATCTCGAAGGTGCCGAAATCACTGATGACGAGATTTTCGGCAATGTGCTTACGATGCTGATCGGAGGCGAAGATTCGACGGCGGCCACCATGAGCTGGATGCTTCATTTTCTCATGGAGCATCCGGATATCCAGCGTTGCGTCCAACAGGAGGCCGACGATGTCTTAGGTGAGAGCAGCATGATGCGGGACATTCGCGATGCCGAACGACTCCGCTATCTGGAAGCCGTGGCTTTCGAGACCATGCGTCTCAAGTCCGTCTTCCCTGTTCTCTTTTTGGGAGCCAACAGAGATGTGGAACTGGGCGGGGTGCACATTCCGGAAGGAACCGCGATCTTTCTGCTCACGAGACAGTGCGGCATGCAGGAACGTGAATTCAGCGCGGCTGAGCAATTTCAGCCTGAGCGCTGGTTGGCCTCACACGGAACCGTGGAACCCGGACATAACCCGAAGGCCTTCGTGCCCTTCGGCGCGGGCCCCCGCTTCTGCCCGGGCCGGAACCTGGCGCTGCTGGAAATGAAATCGGCAATGGCGATGCTGTGCCGTAATTTTGCTGTCGCCAAACCAAGCGGGGCTGAGCCGGTGAAAGAGCAGTTTGGCTTTCTGATGGCGCCCAAGCATCTGGCAGTTGATTTCACACCCAGGTCGGGCGCCAAAACCATGGATGGCGAACCTCCCTTGCAGACAATCGCGGCCTGCCCATGTGCCGGCAGCATATCCTCCTCGAGAGTGTGAGTCGGTAGGGAACGAAAGGAGACCGGAAGGCCTCAGGAGGAACGGTGTTTCGACTCGGCTGGAGCGTCATTGGCCGGCGTGGATGTAGACGAGCGGCGTAAGGCTCCGGTCTGCCATTGCGCAACAGCCGTCCAGCGATTTTCAACGCCGCCCAGTTTCTGGTAGACGTTCTTGAGGTGGAACTTGATCGTATTGAGACTGACGTGAAGGATCACGGAAATTTCCCAGTTGGTCTTTCCTTCCGCGACCCAGCGCATGATTTCTTCTTCCCGGTCGGTAAGAGCCAGCAGCTTGGGCCAGGGCTGGCCATGCCCGTTCCATGACGTCGCCCGCATATAGGCGAGATGCAGATGCGGACCGAGAATCTGCATCAGGGTCCTGAACTTATTCAGCGTCCGCTTGTCGAAGTTGCTGAAGGCGAAATATGTGCACGTTCCCCGCGCCCCTCGCACGCCGACCGTCAGGCACTCCTTGATCCCCGCGTCGAGTTTGAGATTGACGACCTCTTTCGGAATTTCCAGGTCGAGTAAGTCTTCGCTGGAAACGGTACCGATGTGGGTGGTCTGAAGGAGTTGAATTGCCGGATCCCAGGCATACCCCTGCGTCTCGTACAGATGGGTATGTTCTTCGCCGTAACTGGAATGGCCGATTCGAAAGTCCTGTCTCGCAAGATCGAACGTTCCGCTGGCGGTGAACTGGTGGGGTACGAGTGCGTGTATCGCCGCAGCCAGCTGAGGCAACTGGCTGCGATGCTGGACGCTTCGCATCTGGTACATGATTTCGCCCAGATGCTGGAACTCTTTGCGCGTTGGGTACTGGAGAGTTTCCGGGCCTCGAAAGATCACTTGACGACCTTTGTCTGAATGGAGCACAGACGCCGAGACTACCTTTGCCGAAAAACCGGAAACCGTAGCCTTCCCGAAAGGTCAGCACACACGCCACAAGGGAGCCGTCTACCGGGACTGGAAAATGAGACGTACAGCGTATAGTTAAGCATACTGGGTACGCGAAATCCACAGTGTTCTTCCCCAGTCATAGGACGCTCAATGAGGCAAAACCATGTGTAAACATCGTTCTTAAGACAAGGCCGCTCGCAGCTGTGCAATCGTGGCGGCATCCAACCCCGCCGCGCGAAGGTCGTCGTTGCTCGCCCGAGCGATTTGCTCCACTGTATCGAAGGTCTTGAGTAGCGACCGACGACGGATTTCTCCAATGCCGATGATCTGATCCAACCTGGAAGCGACGAGCGATTTTCCTCGCAATTTGCGGTGATAGGTAATTGCGAAGCGATGGGCTTCGTCACGGATGCGCTGCAGAAGATGGGTGGCGGGTGACTGCGGCTTGAGCAGGAGTGGATTCTTTCTGCCGGCGAGGAAGATCCGTTCGTCTTTCTCACCGCGAGCCTTGGCCAATCCGATGATCGGCAGATGCGGCTCTCCTGCTTGCTTGAGTCCCTCCAGAGCCGCAGCCAATTGGCCGAGCCCCCCGTCGATGAGCACGAGATCGGGACGAGCCAGATCTTGCATCCCGCCGTAGCGTCTCGTGACAACCTCCTGCATACTGGCAAAATCATTGGCTCCGATGACGGTCGCGATTTTGAATCGGCGGTAGTCGGCCTTCTTCATCCGTCCATCCTCCCACACGACCATCGACGCCACCGACTGGTTGCCCATCGTATTGGAGATGTCGAACCCTTCGATACGGCGAGGCAGCTGCTCCAATCGCAGCAGGCGTTTGAGTTCCTCGCCGGCCTGCCGGTCCAGTTCTTCGTTGCGCTGATGATCGGCAATGGCGGCGGCTGCATTTTCTTCCGCCAGCAGGACCAACTGATGTTTCATACCCCGCTCCGGAACCAGCAAGCGGACCGTGTCACCACGCTTCTCGGACAGCCAACGGGCAATCAATGCGAGATCCGGAATGTCCACCGGAATCAGCAACTCTTTTGGCGGTTGGCCGTCCTTGTTGTAAAACTGCTCGATGGCGGCCACGACCAATTCGTCGTCAGGCGTGTCCGCAGATTGCGGCCAGAAGAAGTCCTTGCGTCCGATCAGCAGGCCGCCTCGAACGAACAGCAGTTGCAGATCGACGGCAGCGCCTTGTCGGGCAATCCCGATGACATCCTGATCGACCGACGCGGTCTGCGTGATCCGTTGCCGCTCCAGCGTCCGTTCGATCTTGAACATGCGGTCGCGCAGCCGTGCCGCTTCTTCAAAGTCCTCCCGCTCGGCCGCAGTTTCCATCCGACCACGAAGCTCGTCCAAAAGTTCCCGATCCCGCCCTTCGAGGAAGTGGCGCGTCTGTTTGACGATCTGGTGATAGTCTTCTTTCGACTGATTGCCGGTGCACGGAGCCAGGCAGCGTTTGATTTCAAATTCAATACAGGCCCGCTCGGCCTTTCCATCTATGTCGATCGTGCAGGTGGCCAGGGGAAACACCCTCTTGATCACCTTCAAGGTTTCGCGCAACGCCCCCGCGGGAGTATAGGGCCCGTAGTAGAGGGCTCCATCCTTCTGCACGCGGCGGACGATCGACAGGCGGGGAAAGTCATCTTTGATCGGCAGCCGCAGGTAGGGATACTGTTTGTCGTCCCGCAGCACCACGTTGAACCGCGGTCGATGGCGCTTGACGAGGTTGCTTTCCAAAATCAAGGCTTCGAGGTCCGAGCGGGTGACCATCGTCTCCAGGTCGGTCACTTGGCTCACGAGGAGTCCCGTCTTGGGACCATGGTCTGCGCCTTTCTGAAAATAGGATCTCACCCGGTCCGCGAGGACTGCGGCTTTCCCAATGTAGATCACCTCGCCTCCGGCATCCTTGAAAAGATAGACGCCGGGATTGGTAGGCAGGTGGGCCAGTTTTGATTGGAGCGAATCGGTCGCCATGGGCATCCGTCAAGCCATAAGGATAACAAGAACCGACGTCGTTTTTCTCCCGCCGGCCGACGACAAGTAACGGTTGACGGGCGATCCTATCGGAGGCTACGTACGAACGAAGGACTGAGCGTGCCGCGTGCCACCTCGGCCACCGGACCTGTCATCGTGAGACGAAAGTCCGCGGCTACAACGACGTTCAACGTGCCGCCCGGCATCTTGACGGTGACAGGGCTCGTAACCAGCCCGAGTCGGACTGCGGCGCTGGCCGCCGCGCAAGAAGAAGAACCGGACGCTTGCGTCTCGCCCGCGCCTCGTTCCCAAATGAGGATGAAGAGTTCCTGAGGTCCTGTGGGGACGGCCAATTGGACGTTCGTCCGTTTGGGGAACAGACCATGATGTTCCAAAACCGGGCCAAGCGCCAAGAGATCTTCGCGAGACCAGGACTCTCCCGCCTGTTTGAAGACGACGCAATGGGGGTTGCCCACGCTCACGCCGGTAAACGAGAGTCTGCGACCGGCTGCTTCAATCGGTTGTTGGATTAGCTCGTCGGCGACGAGCGTGCAAGGCAAGGCAGCCGGTTTGAACGTGGCCCGGCCCATCTCGACTGTCACTGCACCGGCATCGCCGTGACGATCCAGGTGCAACTCGATGGCCGCAAGCCCGCCTTTGGTCTCAACCGTGAAATGCTTTTTCTTCGTCTTGCCGGTGGCATGGAGATAACGGGCGAAGATCCGGAGCCCGTTGCCGGATTTTTCCGCTTCGCTGCCGTCCGGATTGAAGATGCGCAACCCAAAGCTGGCTGTCTTCGACGGCACCAGCGCCAGAATGCCGTCGCTCCCCAAACCCCAGTTGCGGTCGCAGATCAATTGGATGTTTTTCGGCGTGAGCTTGAAACTCAATTGTTGAAGGTCCACGACGACATAGTCGTTGCCCAACCCATGTCCGCGAAAGAACCCGTTCTTCATGCCGGTCTCCCTGCGAGGTCACATAGTGAAATTTAAATGGGTGCGAGCGTACTTGGTCGCCGGTCACTGGTCAATAGCTACCTCCTCCGCTTCCCTGGACCGCACAACGGATGGGGATGGTAAGCCTTTCGCTCTCCCTCTCAGCTGGGCTGGAAGGGATGTGAACTGAGGCGTTCGACATGGCGTCTGCCATATCCCAACACGCACTTGTGTCCACGCACGACGGCATTGCGACGCTTCGGCGCAGCCTTATAGGAGTGCGTGGGAAGAAGTATCGGTGCAAGTTGCAGTGGAAGTCCGTCGCATCATGGCGACGACGAAGGTTCATGCCCTTCGTCAGCCGCTCTTACACTATCTTCGCGCCTGGGGGCCGTTCGATCAACTCGATTTCATAGCCGTCCGGCGCGTCGATGAAGATGAAACGGCTGCCGGAGGCGGTCATCGTGGGGCCGTCCGTAATCGCAACGCCCTTCCCTGTCAACGTCGCGATCGTGTCGTCGAGGTTCTCCACCTGGAAGGCAAGGTGGACCAAATCCTCCTGGACGTTCACCGGGCCGCTTGGAGGGAAGCTGGTCAATTCGATCAACTCGTCGCTGTTCGGCACTTTCAAGAAGGCCAATTGTGATCCACGAGGCGAGGTTTTCCGTTGCACAACTTCGAGTCCCAGGACGTTCGTATAGAACTGGACGGTCTCATCCAGATTGCTGACGCGCATGCGGGTGTGGAGGAATTTGATGACTGTCATAGCGCCTACGATACGCCCGTCAACTGTCGACTATCGGAAGAAATTCTGAGGTGCCGCCGCTGGCTGCTGTTTGCTGAGGCTAGATTTTACTTCCTCTGGCCGGTCCGGTCGTCTTTCGCAGCAAAATCTCTGCGCTGCCCTGGAACAAAAGATTGTGAATCGGGCCGATCTCCTCATAGCCCTGCCGTACGTAGAATTGTCGCGCCTGGTGATTGAAGTCCGACACGCAGGCGAACAGATTCTTGGCTCTGGTAAAGACGAGGGATTCGACGTGAGCCAGCAGCATCGTCCCCATTCCGCCCCGGCGCGCCTGCTTCGCCACACCGAGCAGCTCTAAATAGTCGCCCAGGAGAAATTTTCTCCGGACGACGGCGATGCCTGCAACCTGTCCATCCTGCTCGACCACAAAGGCCTCGCGCTCCAGCGGGAGGGAGGAGAAAAACCCATCCCAATCCGCCTTCGTATAGCCGAGCTTGGTCCAAGGCTCTGAGTCGCTCAGCAATGCGATAACCCCATCACGATCCTCGCGGAGCATGTGGCGCACCAGTGGCCGTCTCATGGCGTTCGCTGTCGACAGGAGAGCATCTCGCTGACGGTCATCGGCGTGAGCCCGCGCTGCGGCAACCACTGCTCGTAGAAATGGGCCACGGCCTCATACGTATGTTTTCCTTTACCGTTCGCGTGAAGCACGATGATGCTGCCGTTCCGAGTTAACTTCATGAGACGGCGTTCGACCTGCTCGGCGGAGAGCGTGGGGTCCGGATCGCCCGATACGACGTTCCACATGATGAATCGAAGTCCGAGCGCCTTCACGATATCGACAGTCTGGTCATTGAATTCGCCATACGGAGGGCGAAACAAGGATGTTTCGTGGTCATAGCGGGTCTTGAGTATCCTGACCGGACCGAGGATTTCCTGTTTTTGTTCGTCCGACGAGTGCATCGGCAAATGGGCATGGACGTCGCCATGCGTGCCGATTTCGAAGAAGGGGACTTGCAACAAGGCCCTCACATGATGATCATGTTTGGCAATCCAGGTACCGGACATGAAAAAAGTGGCGGGGATTCGGTGCTCGATCAAGTAGTCGATCAGTCTGTGATCGTAGCCGCTTCCACCGCGGACCGGGCAAAGGTCGAAGGTGAGCGCGACGCCCGGACAGGACGGGGGGCCGGACGTGATCACCTGCGCGTTGCCTTGCGCCGGCAGCGCCACCGCCGTCAGGGCGGCGAGCGACAGGTTCACGACTCGTCGAGCAACGTTCGACAACATGGGCACTCGTACCCCAGCCACATGACCGTTCAGCACTGACCAGGACAAACGAGATCAGCTTACATGCGGAACTCAACAAGACCGCTGATCTCACCCAAACATCCTGTAGTATAACCGAATAGAGGCATTGACGCTTCAATTGACGCACTGGTACCGTGACGGCATGCGTCTGCCCGATTGGGAAATTGGCCGCGCCTTGGGAATTCCTATCCGTGTCCACGCCTCCTGGTTCTTTCTTTTTGTCTTCATGAGTTGGACGCTGGCGACCGGATATTTGCCGGAGGCTTTACCCGGTTTGTCCGTGGAACGATATTGGGGCATGGGAGCGGTCGCGGCGCTGTTGTTGTTCCTCTCCGTCCTCCTGCACGAACTTGGACATTCGTACGTCGCCAAGCGCTACCATATTCCGATCGGCCAAATCACCCTGTTTATCTTCGGGGGTGTCGCCCATATGGGAAAAGAGCCTCCGAGTCCTCGAGCTGAATTGTTGATCGCGATCGCCGGGCCTATCGTCAGCATATTTCTGGGCGGCTTGTGCTTGGGAGCCGCAATCGCCGCAGAATCCATGGTCCACAGTTCGGGAGCGCAGGGGTTCATCGCACTCGGCGGCTTGTTGGGCATCGTCAACGTTCAACTGGGTCTCTTCAATCTGATCCCCGGCTTTCCCCTGGATGG
>Ga0114129_10007453_pt1 | contig 15584 bp, 14 predicted proteins | sample RhiMetdeltSRZDD1_FD_80071 | JGI IMG/M metagenome (GOLD analysis project Ga0114129, IMG submission 80071) | Populus rhizosphere microbial communities from Tennessee, USA - Rhizosphere MetaG P. deltoides SRZDD1 (version 2) (version 2) | ecosystem: Host-associated > Plants > Roots > Rhizosphere >...
GTCGACGTCGCCCGGATCGCGGCGGTCGGGGTGCACCTGGGCGAGAACGACCTACCCCCCCGAGTCGCCCGGCAGCTCCTCGGTGATGGCGCGCCCGTGGGGGTTTCGACGCACGACCTTTCCGCTGCCCGCGCCGCGTTCGCCGACGCGACCTGCGACTACGTCGCGTTCGGTCCGGTTTTCGAAAGCTCGACGAAGCCGGGACGCGCGCCGCGGGGCGTGGATGCCCTGTCCGCGGTCGCCCGAGGGAAGACGAAACCGCTCGTCGCGGTCGGAGGGATCACGGCGGAGAACCTCGATTCGGTCTTCGACTCGGGCGCCGACTCCGCGGCGATGATCGGGGCGCTCGCCGCAGGAGGGCGCCCCGAGGAGAACGCGCGGCGTGTTCTCGACCGCGCGCGCCGCCGCCATTCCGCGGGCCGGATCTACCTCGTCGGGTTCATGGGCAGCGGCAAGACGGCGCTCGGCCGCCGCGTCTCGGAGCGGCTGGGAATCCCCTTCGTGGATCTGGACTCGGAGATCGAGCGAACCTCGGGTCTCACGATTCGCGCCCTCTTCGACTCGCTCGGGGAGCCCGCGTTCCGCGAGCGCGAGTCGGCGTTCCTCGAGGGGACCGAAGCGCTTCCGACCGCCGTGGTGTCGACGGGCGGCGGCTCGTTCGTGTCCGAGCGCAACCGCGCAACGATCGCGCGCCTCGGGACCCCGGTGTTTCTCGACGTTCCGTTCGAAGCCGTGCGCGCCCGTGTGGCGGGGAAGACGGACCGCCCGCTGTTCACGAGCGTCGAACAGGCCGTCCGGCTCTTTGCCGAGCGCGAGCCCTTCTATAGAATGGCGCCCGTTCGGGTCGCGCTCACCGGGCGCGAGTCGATCGAAGAGTCCACCGACAGAGTGCTCTCCGCCGTCTATGACCGGCGGGAGCTGGGAGGTCCCAGGCTCGAGAGCTGAGCCCCGCGCCGGCCGCGAGGCGCGCGGCGCCCTGGGTCCGGGGTTGTGCGGAGAGCGGTTGCAGTCTCTGGAATGCGTTACCTCATTCTTTCCGACATTCACTCGAACGACCCGGCTTTCTCGGCCGTGCTCGCCCGCGTTCAACGCAAGAAGCACGATCGAATCGTGATCCTCGGCGATTTCGTCGGATACGGCGCGGAGCCCAACGAAGTGATCGACCGCGTCCGGAAGATGCGGAAGCGAAAGTCGATGATCCGCGGCAATCACGACAAGGTCGTCTGCGGGCTCGATTCCGGGGAGCTGTTCAACCCCGTTGCGCTGAAAGCCGCACGCTGGACTACCGGACGGCTCTCGGCGACGAGCCGGCGGTTCCTCGAGGAGCTGCCGATCGGGCCGATCGACGTCGATGGAGCGTTCGTCATCTGCCACGGTTCCCCCCGCGACGAAGACGCGTACATCTTCTCGGACTACGACGCCTACGTGAACTTCACCTTCTCGGATGCGAACGTCTGTTTCTTCGGGCACAGCCACATCCCTTCGGTCTTTGCGTTGGAACCGCATGGAATTCGCGTAGATGTCGTCCGCGGAAGCCGTGTCCGGATGCGGTTGAAGCGCGACTGCCGTTACCTGATCAATCCGGGATCCATCGGACAGCCGCGGGATCGCAACCCGGCCGCGGCCTTCGCCGTCTACGACAGCACGGAGCGGGTCGTGACGTTCGAGCGGGTCCGCTACGACGTCGAGGAGGCGCGCGAGAGAATCCATCGAGCCGGGCTTCCGGGGATGCTGGGCGATCGGCTGTTGATCGGGGCCTAAGGCCCGCCTTTCGTATAATTCCCGCGCTCTTCCCCGGTTGAACAGAAAGGACGCGACCATGACTTCTCGACGGTGGAGTCTTCTCGCTGCCCTGGTCGGCGCCGCGATCTCGCTTCGTTGCGGGAGCGCGCCGACCGCCCCGGGCTTGCCGCCGGCACCGAGGGTTCCCCTCCGGAGCTTTGCCGGCGCGGCCGAGGCGGAGGCCGCGATGCTGCAGCTCGAGGACCGCCGAGCCTTCGATCCGGCGATCCTCGAGTCGGTCGCCCGATCGGCCGATCCGGCGATCCGCGAGCGAGCCGCTCTCGCTCTCGGCCGCATCGGGGACTTCCGGGGCCGGCCGCTCCTCGCCGCGCTTCTTTCCGACCCGTCCCCCGGCGTGCAGGCGTCCGCTGCTTTCGGAAGCCAGGTCCTCGGCGACCCGACGTTGACGTCCGAGCTCATCCCGCTTCTTTCGAGGCGGGACGTTTCCGTCGAGTCCGCCGCGGCGAAGGCCATCGGCTTCCTGGCCCGCGGCGACGGGCAGGACGCGCTCGTGGCCGCCGTGGACACCGCGACCTCGCCGGAACCGCGCGCGACGATCCTTCGCTCTCTCTGGCGATTCGCGATGCCCGCGACCGAAGCCGTCGCGCGCCGCTTCGTGACCGATCCGGACGTTCACGTGCGATTCGGCGCCGTCTACGCTCTCGCGCGCAAACCACTCGAGTCCTCGCTTCCGGTGCTCACGACAGCCCTCTCTGACGTGGACCCGGACACGGCCGCCTACGCGGCTCGGGCTCTCGGCATCCTCGGCAAGAAGGAATCGATCCCGCCGCTCCTCGCCGCCATCGACAGCGGCAAGCCACCTCTCGTGACGAACGCTGTGGTGGCTCTCGAAGCCGTGCTGGAAAAGAACCCCGGCTCGGCCGCCGGCAAGGAGCGGATCGCCCGCGTCGTGACCCTGGCGGGTGACGCCAACCCGAACGTCGCCATTCCCGCGCTCACGCTGCTGCGGCAGTTTGCGGGCGCCGATCGTGATGTCTTCCGCCGGCTCTGGTCGATCGCCATGACGGGAACGGGCCGGCGCCGCCAGGTCGCCCTCCTTTCGGCGACCGCAGTGTTGCGTGACAACGCTCTGCCGGCCCTCCAAACGGCCTCGAACTCGCCGGAGCCGACGTTGCGAGCCACCGCCGCGGAAGGGCTGGGCTATCTCTCCTTCGCAAAGGCCGCCACGCTCCGGGCGACGCTCGCTTCCGATCCGAGCCCGATCGTGCGCGCTGCGGTGCTCGCGGGTCTGCGTACCGGCGAGGCGGTCGCGCGGAACCGAGCCCTCGTCGAAAAGGCGCTGAACGACGCCGATGCCGGCGTCCGGGCGTCCGCCATCGAAGCGCTCTCGCGGCTAGACGATACCTCCATCCTCCCGCTCCTGACCGATGCCCTCTCGAAGTCCGCGGCGAGTCGAGAGCCGGACGTTCCGATCGCGGTCATTACGGCGGCCGAAAAGCTCCATTCGAATCCCGCGGCCCGCGCGTTGATCGAGACCGCCTATCGGCTTCCCAATCCGGTCGTCTCGCGCATCGCTCGCCGCTCTCTGCTGCAGCACTTTCGCGCGGATCCGGCGGCGTTCCCCCCGGCCGAATTCCGGCCTTCGCGATCGGCTGCCGACTACGTCGCGCTCCTCGCCGAGGCGAAAAAGCCCTGGACGGCGACGATCGAGACCGCCCGCGGCGCTTTCCGGGTTCGCCTGGTCGGCTCGACGGCTCCCATCACGGTCATGAACTTTGTCATGCTCGCGCGACGCAACTTTTTCGACGGCTCGACCGTCCATCGCGTCGTGCCCAACTTCGTCATCCAGGACGGTGATCCGACCGGCACGGGGAACGGCGGACCCGGCTACGAGATCCGCGACGAGCTGAACCCGATCGAGTACGGAAGAGGCACCGTCGGCATGGCGCTTTCGGGCCCGGATACGGGCGGGAGCCAGTGGTTCGCGACTCAGGCTCCGCAACCGCACCTCGATGGGATCTACACCGTCTTCGGTCAGGTCGTCGCCGGGCAGGACGTCGTCGAAAGGATCGAACAGGGAGACCGGATCACGCGCGTAGGCATTGCAGAGACTCCGTAGCGTCCTGCGGTTCGCGCCGTGCATTCCTTCGCTCGCACGCTTCAATTCGCGGGACTCCTGGTTACGGGGATCGCGTTTTTCGACGGAGTGCTCGGCGGGAACGTCCGACGGGAGCTCGTTCTGCTCGCACTCGGCGGCGTGATCTTTCTCCTCGGCCGTTGGCTGCAGACCCGGCGCTGATAAACTCGCGCGCTCCGACGAGACAGGCCGCACTCACAGGCACAGGCACAGGGGGTACCGTGGCTACCCGCTCCAGCGAGGATCTCGTTTCCCCGGCTCCGGGAGAGTCCGCGGTGGAGCGCGCTCCTGCCTCCGGAGTCGTTCTGGCGACGCGCGCTCTGCCGGAGCCCTCTCTCTCGACCCTCCTGCCCGAGTTCGAGGTCCGGGTGCTCGGATATGGCCCGAACGAGGACGAGCTGGCCGCGGAGATCGAGGACGTCGACGCTCTCATCACGCTCGTGTCCGACCCGGTGACCGAGTCGGTCATCGCGGCTGCACGCAAGTTGAAGATCGTCGCGAACTACGCGGTCGGAGTGAACAACATCGACCGAGCGGCCGCCGCGGCGCGGGGCATCGTCGTGACGAATACGCCCGGCGTCCTGACCGACGCGACGGCGGACCTGACGATGGCGCTCCTTCTCGCGATCGCCCGCCGCGTGGTCGAGGGCGACCGGATGGTCCGCACGGGGGGTTTCGCGGGCTGGGCCCCGGACCTGCTCGTCGGGCGCGAGCTCAAGGGCAAGGTGCTCGGTATCGTCGGCCCCGGCCGGATCGGGAGAGCCGTCGCCCGCCGCGCCCGCGGTTTCGGCATGACGGTCATCGCGTTCGGCCGATCTCCGCGCGCCGAGGACGATCCCGAGGACCCGGCCCGGGTCTCCTTCGAGGAACTCCTGCGCCGCGCCGACGTCGTCTCGCTCCACGTGCCGCTCAATGAAGAGACCCGCGGGATGTTCGACCGCGACACTCTCTCCCGGATGAAGCCGGGAAGCCTGCTGATCAACACGGCGCGGGGAGGACTCATCGACGAGTCCGCGCTCGTCGTCGCGCTCGAGTCGGGACATCTGGGCGGCGCGGGTCTCGACGTGTACGAGAACGAGCCCGCGGTGCTGCCGGCCCTCCTCGACAACGACCGGGTCGTGCTGATGCCGCACGCGGGAAGCGCGACAACCGAGACCCGCCGGGAAATGGCGAGGATGGTGGTCGAGGACGTTCGCCGGGTCCTCTCCGGTGAGAAGCCTTTGCGTGCGGTCGCGCCGGAATCGTCCAAACGATGAGGCGACGCCCGCCCGCAGGATTCAGCTCGCTCGAAGCCGCCGCGGACGGCGTGATGCGTCGGATGTCTTCCGGTGAAAGCGCCCTTTTGTGGATCCAGGCGCGGTGGCCGCGCATCGTTGGGGAGCCGCTCTCGCGCAAGATCGCGCCGGCCGCGCTCTCCGGCCGCCGCCTGACGCTCTCGCTGCTCGATCCCGCCTGGCGAAGGCCGGTCGAAGCGGCGCTGCCGGAGCTCGAACGAAAGCTCGCCGTCGAGCTGCCGCGCGTGCGTCCGTGGGTGCTCCTTCGAAAGGGGGAGGGGTGATCGAAACCGACGTTCGTCTCGACCGCATCCTGCAGATCGCCGTCAACGTGAAGGACGTCGACCGCGCGACGGCGTTCTACCGGGATGCCCTGGGATTGAAATTCCTCTTCTCGGCTCCGGGGCTCGCATTCTTCGACAGCGGCGGCGTGCGGTTGATGCTGGCGAAGCCGGAGAGGCCCGACCTCGATCACCCTTCGTCGGTCCTCTACTTCCAGGTCGGGAACATCGAGGACGCTCATCAGGCGCTGGCCGGCCGCGGAGTTCACTTCCTGACGAAACCTCACGTCGTGCACCGCGCGGAGGATTACGACCTGTGGCTCGCGGAGTTCCGCGACAGCGAAGAGAACATTCTCGCGTTGATGAGCGAGGTTCGGCGAGGCTAGCGGTCACGGCTTCGTACTGGCGGCCGGTCGAGGGCGGCGTGGAGCTCGATGTCAAGGTCGTTCCCGGGGCGAGCCGGACCGAAATCGTCGGACCGCTCGGCAACCGGCTGAAGATTCGCGTCGCGGCGCCCGCGGAAGGCGGCAAGGCCAACCGCGCGCTGGTCGACTTGCTCCGGGAGTGGCTCGGGACGCGCGATGTCGAGATCGTCGCGGGTGTGTCCGGTCCGGAAAAGTCCGTTCGAGTGCTCGGGCTCTCCCGTTACCCGGAGCTCAAGGCTCGTTGAATCCGGGCAGCCGCGGGGACGCTCCCATGGCTGTCGCCCGGCGTCGACGCCGGGCGCGGAAAGTTGGATTGACCGGCTTCCGCAATTGCACTACTGTTCCCGCAAGCAAGACGATCCAGAGTCCAGGAAAACCATCGGGAGTCCAGCGAGGAGAACGATCAAGATGGCTCTACGCCTGCTCCGGCCCCACCCCCGGCTCGTCGCAACCATCGCTTCGGGAGTCCTTCTGCTTCTCCTTTCGAGCCGCGCGCTCGCCGGAGGAGCGACTTTCCTGGGGCCGACTCCCTATCTCTCGAAGGCGGACAGTCCGTTCCTGGCGGACATCAACGCGAGCCACGCCTACCTGGAGACGTTCGAGTGCGGCACGTTCACGGTCCCCGGAGTGACGCCGTCGACGGGCCAGGTGATTCCGCCCGGATTCTCGGGCCTCGTCGATTCGGTCGACGGGGACGACGGCGTGATCGACGGCTCGGGTCTGAACGGCCACTCGTTCTTCTCGGGGAGCGGGTCGACCGGAATCACGTTCACGTTCGACCAGACAACGCTTGGAGCGTTCCCCACGGAGGCCGGGATCGTATGGACCGACGGCGGAGGAACGACGACGTTCGAGGCGTTCGACTCGCTCGGCGCGTCCTTGGGGACGATCGGGCCGGTCGCGATCGCGGATGGCTCGAACGCCGGTACGACCGCGGAGGATCGCTTCTTCGGGGTGCGGTTCGCCGGCGGGATCTCGGCGATCAAGATCTCGAACACGTCCGGCGGAATCGAAGTGGACCACCTCCAGTACGGGCTGTATCCATCCGCGGTAGCGCTGCCGTGCGGCGTTGCCTCGCCGACACCGACCGCGGCCGGGATCGCGACGCCGACGCCCACACCGACGGCGGTCGCTGCGACCGCGACCACGACGCCGACCTCCCAGCCGACGACTGGAGCCGTCGTCCCGACCCTGTCGTTTCCGATGCTGGCGCTGCTCGGGCTGGCGCTCGCCGGGGCGGCTCTCTTCCGGATGCGGAGGATCTAGAGGGCCGCTCTCTTACGCGTAGAGCCCGCGCACCATCGTGTCGTGTGCGACGCGGGAGATTCCGAGCATGTACGCCGCGATCCGGTGGCTGACCCCGTACTTCTCCGCCATGTTCGACACGTCGCGGAACGACTGGACCATGATGTCCTCGAGCCGCTCGTTGACCTCCGACTCGCGCCAGAAAAAGCCGGCGCGGTCCTGCACCCACTCGAAGTAGGAGACGGTCACCCCGCCCGCGTTCGCGAGGATGTCGGGGACGACGAGGACCCCCTTCTGGTTCAGGATCTCGTCGGCGCGCTGCGTGGTCGGGCCGTTGGCGCCCTCGACGATGATCTTCGCCTTGATGTTCGAGGCGTTGCGGCCGCGGATCTGGTTCTCGTTGGCGGCCGGGATCAGGATGTCGCAGTCGAGCTCGAGAAGCTCCGCGTTGCCGACCCGCTCGACTCCCGGAAAGCGCTCGAACGTCCGGTGTTTCTCGTAGTGTTTGACGAGCGCGGTGACGTCGAGACCGTGCCCGTTGAAGATCCCGCCGTTGATGTCGGAGACGGCGAGCACGTGCGCGCCGGCCTCGTGGCACATGCGCGCCGCGATCGAGCCGACGTTGCCGAAACCCTGCACGACGACGCGGCTGCCGGCGAGCGTCAGTCCTCTCAAGGGGGCCGCCTCGCGCGAGATCAGCATGAGCCCCCGGCCCGTCGCCTCGACCCGCCCGCGCGAGCCGCCCAGCGTCAGCGGCTTGCCGGTGACGACCGAGGTGACCGTGTGGCGCGCGTGCATGGAGTAGGTGTCCATGATCCAGGCCATCGTCTGCGGGTTCGTCCCCATGTCGGGCGCGGGCACGTCCTTCTCGGGTCCGATCAGGTCCATGATCTCGGCCGTGTAGCGCCGGGTGATCCGCTCGAGCTCACCGCGCGAAAGGGACGCGGGGTCGCAGATCACGCCGCCCTTGGCCCCGCCGAAGGGGATGTTCACGACGGCGCACTTCCAGGTCATCCACGCTGCAAGCGCCCGGACTTCGTCGAGCGAGACGTTCTTGTCGAAACGGATGCCACCCTTTCCCGGACCGCGGGCGATGTTGTGGAGAACGCGATAGCCCACGAAGACCTCGATGTGGCCGTCGTCCATGACGATCGGGATCGAGACCTTCGTTTCGCGCACCGGCTCCCGGAGCACCTTGTAGAGGCCGGGATCGAGGCCGAGCTTCTGTGCCGCGACGTCGAACCGCGACATCATTTCGTCGAAAGGGCTGGCGGAGTCGATGCCCTGGGGCAGGGTGGAAGTGGTGAGCCGGGAGTCGGGCAGCTCGGGTTCCGCGACCTGGTCCACGGTGACGCTCCTCGGCCGGCTTGCAGCCCGCCTTCGTTAGAATGGGGATCGGATTGTATCCGAGCCTCTCGCGCGCCTTGCCGGCCTTCGCCTCGTTCCGCGGCCGGCGCGGGCGGCTTCCGCGGCGCCGCTCGCGATGACCGGGCCGGCTCCCCCGGTCCCCTCCGAGGCCGCCGGCCGGGCGGCCGATGGCTTCGGCCCGGACCAGGAGCTCGTCCGCCGGGTTCTGGCAGGCGAAGAGTTGCTCTTCGGCGTCCTCGTCCGCCGCTACCAGGCCCGTGTCGTCTCCCACGTCGCCCGGATGGTCGGGAGCCGGGAGGACGCCCTCGACCTCGCACAGGAAATCTTTCTGAAAGTCTTCCAGGCGCTCGACCGCTACAACCCGGAGTTCAAGTTCTCGACCTGGCTCTTCCGGATCGCGGGCAACGCCGCGATCGACCACCTCCGCAAGAGGCGCCCCCGCACGGTGCCGCTCGAAATCGCCGATCCCGAAAGCCGGACGGGAGTTTCCGCCATCGAGCACGAAAGCCTCGGACTCGACCCCTACGGCGAGCTCCGAAACGTGGAGAGAGGAGAAGCCATCTTGAAGGCGATCGCCGACCTGCCGCTCGAGTTCCGGGAGCTGATCACCCTGCGCCATTTTGGCGGCCTGTCCTATGAAGAGATCGCCCGGCTGAAGAACATGCCCCTGGGGACGGTCAAGAACAAACTCTTTCGGGCCAGAGTCGTATTGAAGGAACGGTTGGCTGGAGAATTGTCGTGAGCCTTTGCCCTCGCCCTTTGGACCCGATCGACGTCGAGGCGGTCGCCTCCGGCGCCGAGCCCCCGGTTGCGCCGGACGCCGCCGGACATGCCGCAGCCTGCGCGGTCTGCGGGGCGGCCGTCGAGCAGGCCAGGAGCCTCGCACTTCTCCTGGAGGGTCTCTCCCGCGAGGTTCTTCCTGTTGCCGACCTTGCGCCGCGGGTCAACCGCCTCCGGGCCTTCTCCTCCCGGGAGCGCCGGACTTACGCCCTCTGGCGGGCGCCGATCCTGCTCTCGGCCGCGACCGCGGCGGCGGGGCTGCTTCTTCTTCTCGCCCCGAACCTGACGGCGGCCGACCAGGCTGGTTTGGGGACGGCGGCCCTCGTTCCGATTCTCGCCCTGGTCCGCTCGCTCGCGCGCTGGGCGCCCGCTCTCGTCCGGGTGGCGCCCTCGGGGCTCGAAGCGCTCTCGGACGCGCTGCACCAGGAGCGGTTCATCGGCCTCGTCTCGCTCCTCCTGCTCGTTCCCGCCGCCTTCGGTCTGCGCCGCGCTTTCGCCCGGGCGCGGGGGCGCCGTTGAAGCTCGCCGCGGCCGCCGCTTTTCTCCTTCTTTCCGTCCCGGCCCTCGCTGCCTCTCGTCCCGCCATCGCCTCCGTCGGGCGGGACCTCGTTCTTTCCCGGAGCGTTCCCGGCCGGGTCATCGCGGTCGCGTCAGACGTCCGTGTCGAGAACGCCGTGGCGGGCGACGTGATCGTGTGGGGCGGGGACGTGTCCTTCGGACCGCTGGGATCGGTCGCCGGAAACCTCGTCGTGTTCGGCGGAACGATCCGCGGCGTCCCCGGCCGTCCCCTTCCCGTGGCGGGGACGGTCTCGACTCCGGGCTCGCTCCTTCCGCTCTATCTCGCGGAGATGCGGCGCGCGCCGTGGGACACCAATGCTCTCTCGCCGTTGGTCTGGGGGTTGCGGCTGCTCGCTCTCGCCGCGTGGCTCCTGATCGCCGCCCTGCTCCTGTATGTCTTCGGATCTCCTCTCGCGCGCGCGGCGGACCGCGCCGAGTCCGATTGGGCGGGCGCGCTCACGGCCGGAGCGCTCGGCGTGCTCAGCATCTTTCTCGCCGCAGCCGCGACGCTCTCCCTGCTCCCTTCCGGGATCGCGGTGCCCATCGCTCTCGTCCTTGCCGCGGCCGCGGTCGCGGCAAAGATTTTCGGGATGGGCGCGCTCTTCCTGCTCGTGGGCCAGAAGCTCCTCGACAGCTTCGCGCCCGCGCGGCGGCCCGCGGCGCTTGCCCTCGGATTCGCGGTGCTCGGCGGGATTTCGCTTCTTCCCGTCGCGGGTGCGATCGTGTGGAGCGCGGCATCGATCGTGGCCGTCGGCGTGGCATTTCTCTCGCGGTTCGGCTCCCCGCGCTTCCGGGTGGCGTTGACGAACATTTGATTCCCGACTCGGCCGCGAAATAGAGTCGCGGCCATGATCCCCCGGACAATCGGTATCGTCGGCGCCGGACAGATGGGCAGTGGAATCGCCCACGTCGCGGCGGCCGCCGGCTTCGAGGTCCTGCTCTCGGATGTCGAGGACCGGTTCCTGGAGAAGGCCCGCGGCGCGATCGAGAAGAACCTCGACCGCGAGCTCGCGAAGGGAAAGCGATCCGTCGACGAAAAGGGTTCCGCCCTCGGCCGGATCGCGACCACGACCGACCTCGAACGGCTGGCGGCCGCCGAGCTCGTCGTCGAGGCGATCGTCGAGAACGAGGGCGCGAAGACGGAGCTCTTTCGCCGGCTGGACGCGATCTGCCCGGCGCCGACCATTTTCGCGTCGAACACTTCGTCGATCTCCATTACGCGCCTCGCCGCCGCGACCCGCCGCCCCGATCGGTTCATCGGGATGCACTTCATGAATCCGGTCCCGGTCATGGCTCTCGTGGAGGTCATCCGCGGAATCGCGACCTCGGACGAGACCGCCGCGACCGTCGACGAAGCGGCCCGCCGGATGGGAAAAACGCCGATCTTCTGTAACGATTCGCCCGGTTTCGTCTCGAATCGCGTGTTGATGCCGATGCTCAACGAGGCGATCGAGGCGCTGCGGGAAGGGGTCGCCACGCGCGAGGCGATCGACGGGATCGCCAGGCTCGGGATGAGCCATCCGATGGGGCCGTTGACGCTCGCCGACTTCATCGGTCTCGACACCTGTCTCTCGATACTGCGGGTCCTTCAAGAGGGATTCGGCGATCCGCGGTACCGCCCCAGCCCTCTGCTCGTCCAAATGGTGGACGCCGGCTGGCTCGGGCGGAAGTCGGGTAAGGGCTTCTATGAATATCCGGCGGCGGCGGCCGGCTGATGTTCTGCCAGGTCTGCGGAGCGAGAAACCCGGACGACGAGGAGCTCTGCGTCCGCTGCCAGTCGAAGCTGCTCGTTCTTTCCGGAATCGGGGTGGTCGAGGAGGGGCGCGAGCCGCAGGAAGAGATCCCGCTGGACGAGCACCTCCTCGAGCGGATCTCGACGCTCGAGGAGCTCGTCAAGCGCACCGGTGAGGCGATCAAGTCGCTCTTCGAGTCCCTCGGAAACCTCGAGAAGAACCTCTTCGTGGCTCACACGGGAGTTCTGGCGCTGCAAGAGACGCTCGAGCGCCGGGAAGTCGTGCGCGCCGAGGAGGTTCGCGACCTCTGGGAGACCAAGCTCGACGAGCGCATGCAGGCGGTCGAGAAGAAGGACCGTTTCCTGGAGAGACGCGACCGCATCGTGGCGCGATTCTCCGGGACGCACGGCGAGCACTTCGTGAAGAGGCTCCGCGAAGCGGAGTTCGCGCTGCTGGCGCTCGACTCCGACCGCGGTATCCGGGCGCTCGAAGAGCTGTACAGGGTCGATCGCGACAACGCGGAGCTCGGCTTCTATCTCGCCGAGACCTTCTTCTCGGCGGGCGACATGGAGCGCGCTTCCGGGTATCTGAAGAAAGTCCTCGCCGTGCAGCCGAACCACTTCGAGTCGCTGGTGTACTCCGGAATCATCGCCGGGGAAGCCGGCGAGGTCGCGGCGGCCGAAGCGTTCCATCAGCAGGCGATCCTGCGGCGATCCGACGCCTTCCTTCCGCACTTCGCGCTCGGGTCTCTGTACGCGCACGCTTCGCGCTGGGGCGAGGCGGAGAAGGAGCTCGTGAAGGCGCTCAATGTCGCGCCGCAACCCTCCGCGCACGTTCTGCTCGGGACCGTTCTGCGCGAGAAGGGAAACACCTCCGGCGCGATCCGCCATTTCGAGGAGGCGCTCCGGCTCCAGCCCGACCTGGAGGAGGCCGTCTTCCAGCTCGGGCTGTGCCACCTGGAGAAGAATCGGCTGAAGCGCGCGCTCGAGTGTTTTCAACAAGCGCTCGAACAGAACCCCAGGCGGCTCGAATACCAGGAGGCGGTCCGAATCCTGGAACGGAGAAAACTGTATCCGCTGCCGGAGGTGGCGGGCCCCGGCGCGGATGCGTTCCGACGCGCCGAAGAGGCTCTCGCGCGAGGGATGTGGAGGCGCGCGCACGAGCTCTATCGCCAGGCACTCCTCGCGGAGCCCGCCAATGCGACGATCCGGATTTCCTTCGCGCTCCTTTCCGCCTCGCTCGGCCTGTGGAAGGAGGCGATCGCCGCGTGCCGGCAGGTCCTGGCCGGCGACCCCGAGGAAGTCGTCGCGGCGGCGGCGTGCTCGGTCCTCTCGGAGGCGCTCCGCGCCGAGGGACGTCCCGCGGAGGCCGCCCACGTGGTGCGTGAGTTCCTCGACAAGCACCAGTCGCCGACGGCGCGCGCCGTCGGGTACTACGAGCTCGCTACGAACCTTACCGAGTCGGGAGAGGACCTCGACTCCGCCCTCGACTACGCCAGCCGCGCACTCGCCGCCGCGCCGGAAGAGTTGAAGCCCTACCCGCTCGCCGCGCTCGGATGGGTTCATTACAAGAGGCAGGAGTTCGACCGCGCGATCGACTGCCTCCGTCGGTCCAGCGAGCGCGCCGCCGCGCCGACGACGTTTCAACACCTCGGCATGGCGTATCTCGCCGCCGGTCGGCTCGAGGACGCGAAGGCCTCTTTCCACAAGGCGAAGACGGCCGCGCGCGGCGGGAAGCTCGAGGACCGCGTGATGCAGCAGGTGCGGAGCAACCTCCGCCTGATCGAGAAGGTCGGACCGAAGAAGAAGCCACTGACGCGACCGAAGTCCAAGATCCAGAACCATAAGTAAGGCGACCGGGCGAGGACCAGGGTTCCGAAGCACACTCGCGGCTGCGCGGTCGCGAGGAGAGAGTGTCAGTTGTTCCCGACTTCCACCCGGTGAATTCCCCCCGCTGATACTCTTCCCGGCCAAATATGCGTTGGTCCAAATATTTTCTTCAGACCGTCCGGGAGGTGCCGGGCGACGCGGAGGCAATCTCGCACGTCCTGCTGACGCGCGCGGGGATGATGCGCCGCATCGCGGCCGGCATCTATGCGTTGACCCCCCTCGGCCTCCGTTCGCACCGCAAGGCCGAGACAATCGTGCGCGAGGAGATGAACCGGGCCGGCGCTCTCGAGCTCGAGCTGCCGATCCTGCAGCCGCGCGAGCTCTGGGAGGAGAGCGGCCGCTGGGCGCGCTATTCCGCCGAGCACATCCTTTTTCACCTGCGCGATCGGAAGGAGGGGGAGTACTGCCTCGCCCCGACGGCCGAGGAGGCGGTCACCTCGCTCGTCCGCGCGGGCGTGACGTCGTACCGGCAGCTCCCGATCACGTTCTACCAGATTCGAACGAAGTTCCGCGACGAGATCCGTCCCCGGTTCGGGTTGATGCGAGGGCGCGAGTTCCTGATGTACGACGGGTACTCCTTCGACGCGGATGCCGCGGGTCTCGATCTCTCCTACCGCGCCCAGGACGGCGCGTACCGGCGGATTTTCGAGCGCTGCGGCCTCGACTTCACGGTCGTCGAAGCGGATCCCGGCGCCATCGGTGGAAGCGACTCCCAGGAGTTCATGGTGCTCGCGGAAACGGGGGAGGACGCCGTCGTGCGCTGTGCGGCGTGCGGCTACGGGGCGAACGTCGAGAAGGCGGAGACCGGGCGGCGCCCGTCGCCGTGGGACGGCGAGACGCCCGGAGCGCTCGAGGAGGTCGAGACACCGGGACGCGGCGGCATCGGCGAGGTCGTCGACTTTCTCGGCATCACCGCCTCGCGGATGCTCAAGTGTCTCGTGTACGACACCGAGAGCGGACCCGTCGTCGCGATCCTGCGCGGCGACCTCGACGTCAACGAGGTTGCCTTAAGAAACGCGCTCGGAGTCGAGCACTTGACGCTCGCTTCGGAGGAGAAGGTCGAGAGCGCGACCGGATCTCCGGTCGGATACGTCGGGCCGCACCATCTGTCCGGCCGAGACCTCCGGGTCCTCGCCGACGAGTCGGTGCGCGGCGCGGTCAATGCGGTGACCGGCGCCGGCCGGCGCGACTGGCACGTCCGGGGACTGTCGCTCGAGCGGGACACGCCGGTCTCCGAGTTTCTCTCCTTCGCGATGGCGCGCTCCGGCGATCCCTGTCCGCGCTGTGGAAAGCCTCTCTCGATCGCACGCGGGATCGAGGTCGGGCACATCTTCAAGCTCGGCACGAAGTATTCGAAGGCAATGCACTGCGAGTTCACCGACGAAAAAGGGGAGGCGCGGCCGGTGGTCATGGGGACCTACGGGATCGGCGTCGGACGGACGATGGCGGCGGCCGTGGAGCAGCATCACGACGACGACGGAATCGTCTGGCCGCTGGCGCTGGCGCCGTTCGAGATCGAGATCGTCTCGCTCAATCCCGCCGACGAGGCGGCGCGGCGCGTCGCCGACGACCTCTACGACGTGCTCTTGAAAGAAGGACAGGACGTCTTCTATGACGACCGCGACGAGCGGCCCGGCGTCAAGTTCAAGGACGCCGACCTTCTGGGTTTCCCCATCCGCGTCAACGTCGGCGGCCGGGCTCTGAAGGAAGGGAAAGTCGAGCTCGTGACGCGGCGGGACCGATCGACCCGCGCCGTGCCGGTCGGCGAAGCCGTCGAAGCGGTGCGCGCGCTCCGGAAGGAGCTCGCGTCTTGAGGAAGATCCTCCGGGAAGAGGCGCTCGAGTACCACCGGCGCGGCCGGAAGGGAAAGGTCGAGGTCATCCCGTCCAAGCCCTGCCGGACCCAGGAGGACCTGTCGCTCGCCTACAGCCCCGGGGTCGCCGAGCCGTGTCTCGAGATCGCGCGCGACCCCGAGACCGTGTACGAGTACACCGCGAAGGGAAACCTCGTCGCGGTGATCTCGAACGGCACTGCCGTCCTCGGTCTGGGCGATATTGGACCGCTCGCGGCGAAGCCCGTCATGGAGGGCAAGGGAGTCCTCTTCAAGCGATTTGCCGACATCGACGTCTTCGACATCGAGGTGGACGCCAA
>Ga0114129_10007454_pt1 | contig 15584 bp, 11 predicted proteins | sample RhiMetdeltSRZDD1_FD_80071 | JGI IMG/M metagenome (GOLD analysis project Ga0114129, IMG submission 80071) | Populus rhizosphere microbial communities from Tennessee, USA - Rhizosphere MetaG P. deltoides SRZDD1 (version 2) (version 2) | ecosystem: Host-associated > Plants > Roots > Rhizosphere >...
ACGGATGCGTCCACCGTGCCTCGCCGCTTGCGAGTTCGACCCGACAGGACAGACGGCTATAGAGCAGCGCCGTGAGCACCGCCAGGACCGCATAGGCGACAAACATGGGAGAAAAGGACGCAAGCGCTCCGAGTCCGAGCGCGCGCTGCAGCAGGGTCGGCACGCCAGACGCGAGCGCCCCGAGCGCCCCCGCGATGGTCCCCGCGATGCTGCTCAGGGCGAAGAGATCCGTGCGCCGCTGCGGTGTCACCGAGACAGCCAGGATGGCCTGTTCGAGCGGGCCCATCCCGCCTCCCCCAACGAACCCGCTGAGGTTCCCCACGAAGGCGGCGAGGAGCAGGACGGGGAAGCTCTCACTCACGACGAGCACGATCCCGGCGAGCGCCATGAGGCCGCTCAGGGTCACGAGGGTCCGGCGGCGTCCAACGGCGTCGCCCAGCACCCCTGCCACGACGGCGGCAAGCGCCGCCCCCACCGCGCCAGCGGTTAAAAAGGCGCCCACCTGCACCAGCGAGAAGCCGTGCAGGCCGAGATAGATTGCGATGAGGACCGCGACCGCACTCTGGGCAAAGCTGCGTGTGGCCCGCGCCGCGATGGCCATCCTGGCATCCCACGCGACCCAGCTCAGAGAGCCGACTGCAGTCCGCATCGTGCGTCTCCACCATGCGAGGCTATCTACGCATGACCACACCCTGCCACGTGCACGCCACTGATCGTCGCAGCCCCATGGCCATCCCACCGCCGCTCGCCCCCGTCCCCCGAGGACACCAGCGCATGTGCGTGGACACCAGTGCTGTTACAGCAATCGGGCACGTAAGAGCAAGCCAAGGGCTGCGCCTCCGGTGATGAGTGGCAAGGGACTGAGGTGCCAGAGCCCCATGGCTACCACCGTGCCGACGGCCACGACCCCGGTGCAGAGGTCCGGGATCGCCGCGGGCAGCATCCGCAGCACTGCCACGACGGTCATGCCGATCACCGCGGGACTGATGCCCTGCAACGCGGCCGGCATCCAGGCCAGGCGTTTGAGGCGCTCTAACACCGGCAGGACCGCGAGCAGCAACAGAAAGGAGGGCAAGTAGACGGCCGCGACGGCCACCACCGCCCCCCAGAACGTGCCGACGGCATAGCCCACGAACGCGGCCAGGATCAGGGTCGGCCCCGGGGTGAGTCGCCCCAGGGCCACACCATCCAGGAATTGCTGCGGTGTCAGCCAGTGCAAGTGCTGGACGACCTGCTCCTGGATAAACGCCAGGATGGTTAATCCCCCCCCAAAGGTAAACGCACCGACCTTGAGGAAGAAGAGCCCCATCTCCCAGAGACTCGGGTGGAGCGCGTCCCCTGGGTGACCGATGCCAGGGTCTGTGAGAGCAGGGATGGTCCACCATGCACGTGCCCACTGGGTGGCACCGTCGAGCACCAGGATCACCAGCGCAGCGACAATACCCCAGGTGCGCGAGCCGTACAGGGCAACCCCTGCGGCCCCTGCCAGCAGCAACGTGGGCACGATGCCCAGTGGTGTCAGGCCAATGATCAGGACACTGGCCACCGCGAGCAACGCTTGCGTCCCATCGCATACGGCGGCTTGGCCCAGCCGATACACCGACAGAGCTACGATGCCCACAACGACGGGATTCAGCCCATAGAACATGTGGCGCATGCGTGGCAGCGCGCCATAGTGTTGATAGAGGAAGGTCAAGGCGAGCAGCATCGCACACCCGGGGAGGATGAACCCGAGCCCTGCCAGCACCCCGCCCCACCAGCCGGCACGCGCATATCCGACAAAGATCCCGATCTGAATCCCACTTGGGCCTGGCAAGGTATTCACGAGCGCCAGCCCTTCTAGAAACTGGGTTTTGGAGACCCAGCCGCGTTTGTCCTGCACCTCTGCCTGGATCAGGCCTACGGCGGCTCCGCCGTAATTCAGGGCGCCGACCTTCAAGAAGGTCCCGAGCACCTCCCACCAGTGCTGTCGTATGCTTCCGGGTGTGGTCCGCATGTCATCTCCCTGGCTCTCGTGCTTCCTCGCCTGTGGTAGGGACCTCCGCAGGTGCCCAGGACAGGAGCGCAAGACACGCCCATGATGTATCCGGGGCGCCCACGGGGCAGGGATTTACGGCCTGGCGGAGCGCCCATCCATGTGCCAGTCCCAGCCAGCGGCTTCCAGCTCCAGCAGGGCCGCAAAGCGTCCGCCGCGGCGGATCAGTGCCTCGGGTGGACCCTCTTCGACGATCTGACCCGCTTCCATCACCAGGACGCGATCGGCTTCCTGCGCCGTGGCCAGGCGATGGGCCACCGTGAGCACGGTGCGACCGCTGCCCAGGACCGCGGTCTCCAAGGCCGCACGAAAGGCGGCCTCGCTGGCGCTATCGATCGCGGCTGTAGCCTCATCCAGCAACAGCACCGTCGGGTCCCACACCAGGGCGCGGGCAAGGGCGAGCAACTGACGCTGGCCAGCCGAGAGTTGCAGGCCACTGCCCAACAGCGTGTCATAGCCCTGGGGTAAGGCCTGGATGAAGGCGTCCGCCCCGGCAATGGTCGCGGCCCGCTGGACAGCATCGCGCGACACCGACCTCTCACCCAAGGTGAGATTGTCGCACACCGTGCCGCGGAAGAGTTGCACGACCTGCAGGACCACGCCTAGGGCACACCGACGCTCCTCGTCCGTCAACCCTGTCGGATCAGTGCCAGCGACCCGGACCGTCCCGCTCCACGGGGTGTAGAGGCCGCCCAGCAGGTGTAAGAGGCTGCTCTTGCCGGCACCCGTCCGTCCCACCAGGACGATGTGCTCCCCGGGCTGCGCTTCGAGAGACACCCCACGCAGCACCGAATGGTTGGGCAGGTAGCCAAAGACCACCTCCCGCATCGCGATGGCGGTATGAGGCCTGGCTTGATGCTGGCGTGGGCTCCTGGGCGTGGGCGCCTCTGGGGGCAGCGCCAGGACCTGGAAGATGCGCTCCAGCCCCGCCAGGGCGGCCTGCACCGTCTGCCACTCGTTGCCCAGGGTCATCATCGGCACCGCAAAGCGCTGCAAGAGCAGGACAAAGGCGGTGAGCGTGCCGAGCGAGAGGTGGAAGGACGCCAGCATCCCCTGGCCCCCCACGCCGAGCCAGAGCACCAGGGCCATGGCCAGGGTCGTCAGGATCACCATCAGGGGGATGTACAGCGCCGCGTACACCGTGGCGCGATTGTACGCCGCCAGTCCATCGTGGAGTGCCGCCCGGAAGCGGGCGATAAAGGTGGCTTCACTCCCGAGCGCACGAATCACCTCGACCCCGCCCAGCATCTCCTGGAGATGGGTATTTTGCAGCCCGACCGCCTGGCGGCTGGCCCGTTCGGCGTCGCGCACCCGCACCTGGAAAGAGCGCGTCACCAGGACCACTGGGACGACTGCCACCGCCGCCACCAGCGAGAGCAGCGGACTGAGGGCCACCATCGCCGCGGCAATGGTGGCCAGCCGGACGATCCCCATCAAGACCGTGGCCCCGCTCGTCCCCGCTTGGCCGCTTCCCGCGGCCACCCCTCCGCCGGCCGCCGCTGTGGTGAACAGCGTCGATACGGTTTCCACATCCGCCGTGCAGCGGCTGATGGTATCGCCCAGCGGGGTGCGATCATAGTAGCTCAGGGGTAACGTCTGCAGGTGGGCGAAGAGGTGCACGCGCAGGCTGCGGAGTACGCCCTGCGCAATGATGGCGGTGAGATATTCCGTCACAAACCCCATCACCTGCACGGCCGCGGTGGTCCCCAGATACAGGACCGCAATCCAGAGTAACCCCTCAGAGCGGCCCAGCTTCAGCTGCGCATCCACGACCTGCTTCATCAGGAGCGGCGGCGCCAGTTCCAACACGGCGCCCAAGAGGACCGAGACGCCGACCAGCATGACGGACCAACGCCAGGGCGTGAGCATCGCCCACACCTGGCGCAGAGGAATCCCACCGTGCTGCTGCGTGGCGGTCAAGGTTGTCGCGTTGTGCACTGGGTCTCTCCCTTCGTCACGCTACCCGATGTTGGCCAGACGCTGGGCCCGATAGATGCGGGCATAGAGCCCGTTGCCGGTGCTCAGGGCGGTGTGGGTCCCCTGCTCGAGAATACGGCCATGGTCCAGCACCACCACGAAATCAGCCTGAGGAAAGGCCAGCAGGCGGTGCGAGAACATGACGATTGTGCACTGCTGGGCGTAGGGCTGCGACGGGCCAAAGAGCTGCCGCAAACCACTGATAATTTTTGCTTCGGTGTCCAGATCCAGGGCCGAGAACGGATCGTCCAGGACGAGCAGTCCTGGCGCCCGTGTGCCACAGGCTGCGATCGCCCGTGCGAGCGCCATGCGCTGGCGCTGGCCGCCGGAGACGCGGATGCCCAATTCGCCGATTTCCGTCGCCAGCCCAGCCGGAAAGGTGCGCAGGTCCTCACCAAGGGCAGCACAGGCCACGGCCGCGGTCAGGATCGGGTGCTCGCGCACGGTAGCGGGGGCGCAGTCCTGCGCCTGACGCACGATTGCCGAGCGCAGCACAATATTGTCCTGGACAGTGCCAGAAAAGAGGTAGGGGTCCTGCGGGAGATAGCCCGTCCGGGCGGCGCGCTCGGCCGCAGACATGTCTTCCAGAGGACGATCATCCAACAGTACCTGGCCTGCCTCTAAGGGGTAGAGACCCAGCAGGGTCCTGGCCAGGGCGCTTTTCCCTGCGCCAACGGGTCCCGTGACCGCGACCAGAGCTCCAGCTGGAATGTCCAACCAGAGGTCGTGCAGCGCCGGTGCTGTGGCGGCCGAGTAGCGGAAGGTCACGCCACGCAATGCGACTGCTACTGGTCCGGTGGGCACAGCGGGTGGTGCCGGTACCGACTCCTGGAGTCCGACGATATGGCCGGCACGGAAGGAGGCCCCACGGGGCTCGTGAGCGAGTGGGAGTGGGGGCGCCAGGAGTGGACGGATCCGCGCGTAGGCCGCCGCGCCGCCCTGGATAGAGTTGATCATCTGGGGGACCCGAAAACCCCGGTTGACGAAGCGCAGATAGAGTTCCAGGTAGGCGATGAAGGTGCCCACGGTCATGGCACCGTTGACGGCTTGCACGCCTCCTTGCCAGACCACGAACAGGACGCCAGCACTCATCAGCGTCGTGTAGACCGGCCGGAGTCCGCCGCGTAGCCGGACCAGGGCCAGATTCGTGTCGGCTTGTTCCCCCGACAGCGTGTCCACCCGTGCCACGGCGGCGCCCGTGCGGCCGAACAGTCGGAGCACACGGATACCGGCCAGCTGCTCCTGGAGCGCGGTGGTCAGCGCGGCGTTGGCTTCGCGCGAGGCCGTGGTGCGGCTGGCGACCCACCGGCCTGTGGCCTTCGCCAGCAGCATGGCCATGGGCACCGGCAGCAGGGCCAGCACGGTCAGGGGCGGGTCATAGACGAGCATCGCGACGATGAGCGAGAGGGAAAAGAGGAGCGTGTCCCAGGTCTCGATGGAAAACTCACGCACGCCCACACTCAGCACCTCGACATCGCCGATAATACGCGCCATCACGTCGCCCGCCGGGGTACTGTCCAGCCGTGCCATGGGCCAGGCCATGACGCCGCGCCACGCATCCGCCCGGATATTGGCGCGGAGCCGGGCATTCGCCGTCATCAGCCACCAGCGCTTGGCCGCGCGGGGAACTTCCGTGAGCAGCGTGCCGCCCACAAAGGCCAAGGCAGCCCAGCCCACCGCGTCCGCGCCCACGTCACCGCGCTCAAAGGCCCGTACCACATCAATGGCCCGGCCGAGCAGGATGGCGGGCAGCACCACGGCGGTGTTCATGACAATGCCAGCCAGGGAGCCGAGCACGAGCTGCCCCGCCACCTGCCGGAAGTACGGACGCAGCTCCCAGAGATAGTAGCTCATTGATACCAGGTCCTTTCGAGGGTTGCGTCGCACGCGGCGTGCGACGCCGTGGTGGACTCACCCAAAGATCGTGCTCAGGTCGTGTAAGCGCTCCAGTGCCTGGGGCCTCGTCTCCGGTCGTGTCGCCAGCATCGCCAGATCGCTGAGCACCAGACTGGCGTGCCACGCGGCCAGGAACGCGTCGGTGACCGGTGCTTCGTCACCGTAGCCGTGCAGCAGGGCCAGACGGTCCGCGTGGGTCGGCCACCGCCAATCGAGGGCGGGATGACTGATGTAGGCATCACCGAAATCAATCAGGCCGACAAAGGCGAGGGTATCGGGCCGGACAAAGGTATGCACCGGCCCGGGATTCGAGTGCAGCGCGACCAGATCGACGGTGGCAGGGAGTGTCGCCAGCACCTTCGACGCCAGGTCCGCTGGCGAGACGGCGAGCTGCCAGAGGTTGGGCGTGGCCCCAATGACCTCGACTGCCTGTGCCAGCGTCGCCCGCGCCCGCGCCACGAACGCCTCCCGGGTGCGGGTGCCAGGGAAGAGCACGCTGCCAGCGAAGGGCGCCTGGGGCAGCGCGTGCAGGCGTCGCAGGGTTCGCCCGAGCTGATGGAGCACGGCGCTCCTGTGCTCCCCTGCAAGCTCCACCGTCAGCGCGGAGACGCCTTGCATCTGCGTCATCACCAGGTATTCGGTCGTCTCATGCCGACCATAGCCCAGCACGTGGGGGACCACAATGTCTGGGTAGGCGGCAAGCTGCTGCAGGAAGAACGCTTCCTTGGCCAAACTGGTCCGGGGGCGCAGGCGATGGGGTCGTTGCACCTTCAACACGAGGGTGTCATCCAGCACATAGGCGCGGGCTTCCCCACCGGTCTCATCAATGCGCGTGACCGCAGAGCAGCGCACGCCATGGCGACGCACGAGGTCCAACACGGTCCGCTCATCCAGCACAGGGTCAGGAGCATGGGGCTGACTGTACATATCACTGAGTAGCATGAGACCTCCTTGCCCGGTGTTCGTTCACGATGCCGTGCGTCACCATCCCTCTGCTCTCCTCTGCGCCTCACGTCCCCGTATTGACAGAGACCGCTGCCCGATGGGGCTGCGGCATGCAGAGAGAGACCGTGTCCCTGTCAGCGTCGAGGACGATCGTAGGCGCACCCCGCGCTGTCTCCACTGTCTCGATGCGTCCGCGTGTGGTGGACTGTTCCCACAGCTCCTCTCCCTGCTCACGCCCCTGTCCTGGTGCAAAGCACATGGCTCACGATGGTGAGGGAGCGCTCGTGTTGCCACCCGCAACCATGTCGAACCGCTCTGGTGCGCATGAGCCACCACCCGTCCACCGTACGCGCGTGGAGGGCCTCCAGTGCTGGGAGGGCCAGGAGTCGCGTCAGAGCGCCCCGCGCGATGCTGGCCTGGACGGGTGCGGTGGGTGTCCCGCGGAGCGCCGTTCCTGGCGCACGAACCCGGTCATGACCGTTGCACCGTTGTCCCGGTACTCAATGTGATCCTTCCACCGCCAGACCTCATAGCACTCGGTGGTGGTCTCCTGCTTGCGCATTTTGAGCGTCAGGCAGAGGGTATGCCCCTTGATCTTCCACGTGCCCTGCCTGAGCTGCGAAACCACGATGGATTGCAGTGTGCCGTTAGGCCGGAAATGCTGCGACCAGTGCGCCTCGTCCGTGATGACATTGCCGATGATCTGTGCCCGGATCTCGCGTGCTGAGAGGCGCTGGAACTCCTCGGCCGCCTGGATATATCCCACCGTCAGCACGAGGGCCAGTGTGAGACCGGCGATCCAAGCCAGTGGGCGTGTTGAGGCGTGTCGCCTGTCGTCTGCCATGCGCTGTCCTCTCTGTCATGCGCTGCCGTGTGACGTATGCACTCCTGCGCTGACCCCGTGAGCCCCCCAGCATTCCCAAGTCGCCCTCCCTGAGGCCGGCGCCCCGGGGCGCCCCCTGAGGCGCTACCCTCGCCCATGCCGAGACGCTTGTCCAGACCGCGCTCCACCGTGCTGCGGGCTGCTCCGGTGGGGCGGCCACGTGACTTATTGCACACCCGGGGGTTTCAGTGTTACCAAGATAATACGGTTTGTGCTGCTCTGGTGGATCAGCAGGTTGCCTTCCCGCGTCGGCCGCATGTGCCGCACGATACCAGCGTACATCCCTCCGGAGGGGATGGCCCAGCTCTGGAAGCGCTCTGTCGCAGGGTCAAAACGTACGAGCGTGTCCGGCCGCTGCCCCGATTCATTGTACCAGACGATACCGTCCACCACCGCGATGGCATAGGGATGGGACTGCGGCCCGCTGGGCGAGGGCCATTCCTTCACCTGGCCTGTTTTCGGGTCGAAACGTCCCAGACGGCCCTGCGATGAGTTGACGTACCAGATCATACCGTCACTGGCGATATCGAGGCGCCGGACCGTGGTCTTCTCGTCTGGTAAGCGGTATTCCTGGATGGCCATGGTCTGCGGATCGACGTTGGCCAGGCAGTTGCTGCCGTTGCAGGCGATCCACAGACTGCCGTCGGCGCTCACCTTGATGCCATAGGGCCGCGCTTGTGGTGTTGGCATCGGCACCAGCGTGATCTCGCCGGTGGCTGGGATCAGACGGCCCACCATATTGCTGACCTGTAAGGTGAACCACAAGGTCCCACGCTGGTCGAAGACCGCCGTATGCGGGTCGCGCGCGGCTGGGTCAGGCATTTTGTACGCGGTGACCGTGCCGGTGCGCGGATCGAGTTTGCCGATGGTGCCGTTGCCGTTGCCCGTGTACCAGATGTTGCCGTCCTGGTCGGGGGTCACACTGTGGGGCTTGGCCTCTGCGGGCAACGGGTATTCCCGCATGTCACCGGTCGCGGGATGGATCCGCCCGACCAGGTTGCCCCATTGTCCCGCCCACCAGATGGACCCATCCGGCGTCTGCACCGGGTCGCGGGACCGTTGGCCAAGCGTGGGCACGTGCCATTCCCGCCACGTGATCGAGGCCTCACCCGGCACCAGGGTGGGCTGCAGGTGGGTGCGCACCGGAAAATGCGTCGCCAGATACTCGGTGATCGTCCCCAAAGCCGGGCTGGCGGACAGATCGATCATGGTGAGGATCAACTCTCGCCAGCCTTCACGAGTATACCCGGAACTGCGCGGAATCTGGTCGGTCGTATGGCACCCGGTGCAGATGCCCTCGACCAGCGCTTTCCCAGCCCCTGCGGGCAATGGGGCCGACGGGCCCTGTTGGGCATATGGGCCCTGCGCCAGCGCCGGCATAACCATGAAGCACAAGGCTCCCGCCAATGCGGTCAGTGATCGTGTGTGCATGAGCGTCTCTCCTCGTTCGTGACGATGATGTGCCACGGATACTCCCAACGACGCACGGTGGCGCAGCGCCGCAGGGACGATCCCCACCTCCTCTCCTACGTGCTCCGCCATGGTCTCCATCTTCTTCCATACGTGGCTCCTCTGCGAGCCCTGCACTCGACGGAAGGATGCAGGTGGCCCTGCTCTCACTGAGGGTGGTAGACCTCTGCGAGAGTCCCATCTGTTCGGTCAGGCCTCGATGCACCATGACCATGCCGCGGTCAGCCCGCATGTCGTCCCATGCATTGGACCGCAATCCGCCGGCGTTACCGTGAACACATCGCAGTACACGTAGCTCTCCGCCTTCATCACCTGTGGTGACTCCTGCCCTAGAGCGTACCTACGAGTGCCCTGATGCCAGGCAGGGCACGCAGGCGACTCCAGAGCATACCGACAACCGCGCCAGCACCCATCAGTTTGATTACGCTGACGCGCCACGCGAGTAAGGCGATGAGCGTCCCAATCAAGATGGCGACAGCCATGGGATCAGGCAGGGCATGCGGGGCCAGCCGGACGAGGAACACCGCGAGCACGCCCATCACTGCAGGCCCGACGCCCCGCATCGCGGCTCTGGTCCATGCCAGCGTGCGCACACGTTCAAACACCGGCAGAATCACTAACATAATGATGAACGACGGCACGAAGCTTGCCGTGGCAGCGACCACCGCCCCTGCGAACCCCGCGACCTTATAGCCGACGTAGGCCGCCACCATCAACACTGGCCCGGGCGTGAACTGGCCGAGTGCCAGTCCATTGATGAACTCTTGATGCGTGAGCCAGTGAAACTGGTCCACGACCTGTTCCTGGATCAACGCGATCATCGTCAAGCCACCCCCGAACGTCAACGCGCCTATCTTGAAAAAGAATGTCCCAATATCCATGAGGCTTGCTGGAGAGGCCGACGCGGTGGTGTGCGCTCGCGGTGCGACGGAGGAGGAGGTCCAGAGGGCAACATACATGATGGCGAGGCAGGCTGTCAGCCCAAGAAGGCTCAACACGCCGACCCGCCGCGAATAAAAGAGCACAAGGCCCACCCCAGCTGCGAGTCCCAGAATGGGCGCCATACCAAGAGGAGTGAAGGCAACCGCGGCAGCGGCGGTGAGGGCAATGATGATCTGGGGGACTGTCGTCACCTCGGACCTGCTGAGACGATACACTGCCACCACGAAAATGCCCAGCACCACCGGTCCCAAGCCATAGAGTCCACCGTGCATCATGGGCATCGCTCCCAGGTATGCGTAGATCATCGCGAGCGCGAGCATGATGCAAAAGGCGGGCAGCATGAAACACAGTCCCGCCAGCACCCCACCCCACCACCCGCCGCGCACATGCCCGAGGAAGATGCCGAGCTGGGTAGCCGTCGCCCCAGGGACCATGTTCGCCAAAGACAGGCCTTCGACGAAGCGCGCCTTGGGAACCCATTGGCGCTTTTCCTGGAACTCGGCCTGCATCAGGCCCATGATCGCGGGACCGCCGTATGCGGTGGCACCCAGCTTGAGGAAACCCGAGGCAATCTCCCTCCAATGCCGTGCAAATGGTTCGCAGTGCCTGCTGCGCATCGTGACCTCCTCCATGTGCGTAGGGCCTCAATCCGCTGGTGTGACCGTGAAATTGTCGAAGTACACGTGGCTATCAGCCTTGGACCAGAGGCCGATGCGCCCGGACACGGGCTCGGGCAGCGTGTGCTCCAGGTAGCGCTTCCCGTCGAGATAGCCTTCCACTTTGGCGCCCTCAATATGGACCTTGAGCTCGTGCCATTGATGGCTCGGGGTCGGCGTGTCCCGCACCCACTTGACCGACGAACGCTTGCCCTTTTCGAACTTCCACAGCACGAGATTATTTTCGAGACAATTTGCCCGGACCGTCAGATAGTCGCCGTTCGGCTTCAGGTTGAACAAGATGCCGGCGCCTTGATCGATGCGGCCGGAAATGCCTTCGAAGCGCACGGTGATGTCGCCCTTCCGGAAATCCTGCACGTCCTGTGCGACGGTATATGGGAAATACGCATAGGCCTGCACGCGGTCGAGAAACTCGGCGTAGCGCTCGCCATAGAGTGCGCGCGCCTTGTCAGCGATCCCGGCGGCGGCCTGCCCTTCCTTCCATTGCCGGCCGTCGACCGCCAACACCTTGTTCCCGCCCTCGTTTTCGATCCGCCAGATGCCGACGACGCTCAGGAAGGACGTCGGTTCGGCACCTACGGTGTCATTGGCAAACTCGATCTTCATGGGCTGCTGTGCCGCGACCACGGGCAAGACCAATGCGACGAACCCGCAGGCGGCGAGGCCGAGTGCCTTAAGGCTCTTACGAATGTGCATGGTTGACCTCCTGCATGCAGAGACTACTGTCAAGGCGCGGGGGGCGGCGGGTCCACCACCACGTGAGCACGATCACCAGGGGCAGCCCGCCGCAGAACCAGAACAGCGCCGCCTGGGCGTTGGCGACGCAGGGATAGCCAGGATAGGTGTCGGCCGCGATCGCGGTCGGGACCGGCATCTGCGCGAGGCCGTAGAGGAGCGGTAAGACCTCGCCGGGACTGGTCGAGCGACTGGTCGCGACGCGCGCACCGTAGGCGTACTCGACCTCGCCATACGCCTCATCCTCTGCACTGCCGGCGAGGGTATGCCGGCCGCCGGCAAGACGGATGGTGACGTGCGGCAGCGCGCGCGCCAGCTTCGCCAACACGTTGCGCTGCAGGTCGGCATACCGGGGATCTTCCGGGGCCAGGTGCACGGTCACGACCAGCGGGTCCGTGAGCTGTGCTAGGGCCCGCCGATCGGCGGCGGGAAAGGAGTTGCGCTGATCCTCTGTGACATCCAGCGCCGTGCGGATCTGTGTCGCTAGCGCCAGGATGATGCCCGTCATCAGGACACATCCCAGCGAACGGGCCAGTTTAGCGCGCACGGTCACCCCTGGGGGCAGCCACACGGCGGCAAGGGCCCCAAAACCACCAATGGCGGCCGCGATGCCCACGACCAGCCCCACCACGAGCAGTCCCTGCTCGAAGGGACGCAGCGTCTGTGTCAGCGAGAGCCCCGCGATCCACGCGAGGATGCCTGGACGGCCGGCGACGGTGAAGTCAAGCACCCAGGAACCGATGGTGAAGGCCAGGGTGATGATGGCCGCGGTCGCGGCGCTGTCTGCGAGAGAGGCCGCGAAAAGCGCAATGGCGCCGACCAGGAGGCCGTAGCACAGATGGCCCACGAGCAGTGTCAGCGTTTCTGGAGGAGAGACGTGACCGCCCAGCAGGCCCCAGATGCCCAGGGCCGACAAGGCGGGGAGGCTGGCCAGCACCCACGCGGCAAGCACGGCCACCAGCTTGGCCATCACTAGCGTGGAAGCCCGATACGGCAGTTGGATCAGCAGACGCAGCGCGCCAGATTCCTTTTCATGACTGAGCACGCGGATCGCCACAAACGGAAACAGCAGGGTGGTGCCGACGTACAAGGCCCCGAGCGATGGCACCAGCACCCCATCCAGCGGCGACAGCCCGCGGGCCAGCACGGGTGCTTGCAGGGCTGCTGCGCTCGCCTCACCATAGAGCGACACGGCCTGCACGAAGCTATAGCCGATCAGCGGGCACAGGAGCAGCAGCATCGTCCACAAGGCCCTGCCACTGAGGACGTCCCACAGCTCCTTCACAAGCAGCGGCCAGAGGGGCGCGCGCCAGCCCACGGATGTCTCAGGTGAGTGCAAGGAAGACTTCCTCCAGACTCCCGGCGGGGAGATGCATGCGCGTGCGGAGCTCGTCGAGGGTGCCGGCCCCGCGGACCCGGCCGTCGGCGAGCAAGACAAAGCGGTCGCAGACCCGTTCGGCATCCAGTAACTGATGGATCGCGAGGACCAGGGTGCGGCCCGCGGCCGCGCACCGCCGGAGCACACCCATGATCTCGCGCGTCTGCCTGAGATCGAAGCCGTCAAACGGCTCGTCCATGAGCAGCAGCGGCTGCGGCGTGAGCAGGCCCACGGCCAGCATGAGCCGGCGGCTATAGCCTTTGGACAAGGCCTGCACGCGTTTGGCCAGGACCGGCGCGAGCCCGACCGCGGCCACCACGTCTGCCAGGTAGGCCGGCGAGCGCCGGTAGACACCCGCGAAGAACGCCAGCACGCGCGCCACGGGCTGCTCGTGATAGGGGCGCAGGCCGTCTGGAAGATAGAAAAGGACCTCGCGACACCGGGCTGGTGGCAAGGGTTCGCCGCGCCAGAGCATGGTGACGGCGTCGGCCGGCAGGACACCCGCCAATGCCTCTAACAGGGTCGTCTTGCCGGCACCATTGGGTCCGATGAGACCGAGGATTTCGCCCGCTCTGACCGTCAGGGCAATATCGGCGAGCGCGACCTGATCGCCGTAGCGCTTCGTGAGGGCGGTCACCTGAAGCACGATCGGTGCGTGCTCTGCCACAGGCGAGGGCAACGACCCTGCAGCATCTCCTTCCTGCGTCGCACGATGCATCCCGCACATCAGTCAGCAACCCTCCTACTGGTTCCACCGCAACGGTGCTTCATCATACGCCTGCCCGCAGGAGCGTCGGTGTGGCCTCCTGTGCTCCTGTGCCAGACCATTGACACGCTGGACCCTCTGGCGTGCCACGCTGTCCAATCAGAGGGAGGCACAGGGGGCTCCTCCATGTTCCCGTACTCTGGCACCTGTGGAGACCAGGAGGTGCTGGGAGCTCCGGGAGGGACATTCCCACCAGGCGAGTGCCACCATGTTCTGGGCATGGCCTATCCGCCTCGCACGATGGGCCAGAGCAGGAGGCCGGCAATGCCGGCGGCTGCCACGAGCAGGGGTTCTTGGAGGCGATACTTCCAGAGCAGTGCCAGGCCGATCAGGGCCATTATGGCCGTTGGGATGTCGAAGATGGCGCGCTGTCCGAGGACCACGACGGCCCCGGCGATGGCGCCACTGGCGGCGGCCGTTGCGCCGGCGGCGAAGGCCTGCAGTTGCGGATTCTGCCGGTGGCGTCGGAACCACGGGGCGGGCACGATCGTGAAGAGGTAGACGGGCAGAAAAATGCCAATCGCCGCGACGATGGCGCCCGCCGTCCCCGCGACCAGGTAGCCAATGAAGGCCACGGTGATGACCACGGGTCCAGGGGTAATCATGGCCACGGCGACCGCGTCCAGGAACTGGTGGGCGTTCAACCAGTGGAACTCGTGCACCACGCCCTGCTCCAGAAACGGCACAATAGCCAAGCCGCTGCCAAAGACGAACGTGCCAGCCTTGGTAAAGAACAGCAGGAGCTGCGAGAGAACGCTGCCATGGCTCGCCAGCGCATCCGCACGCAGCAGAAACGTTTCCATGGCCCAGATCCCCAGGATCAGGAGGGCCCCAGCCACCGTCAGCAGCAGGCCGGCGCGCAGGCCAGGCCACGCCCGCAGATACACGACGAGCACGCCGGCCAGAATGAACAGGGCGGCCAGTTCGGTCTTCGACCACACCGTCGCGACCAGCAGCACACCGAAGATGCCCCAGAGGACCGGGTCCCGCTTGTTGGTGCCGCGCGCCAGGCGGTAGGCCGCCATGGCGATGATGGCGATGACGACAGCCCCGATGCCATAAAAGAGGGCCTGCATCCAGGGAAGGCCTCCATAGGCCACGTACAGCCAGGAGAGGACGAGCACCATGAGGAAGGACGGCACGATGAAGGCGACACCGACCAGCGTGGCGCCGAGCACGCCTCCCTGGAAGTAGCCGATGGCGATCGCCGTCTGCGCGGCCAGCGGCCCCGGCATAATCTGGGCGAGCGCGACGGCGAGGTTAGGTCGTTTCATCGAGGCTCTTGCTGTCGTCGACCAGGTCCTTGCGCATATACCCGACCAGCGCCGCCGGTCCGCCGAACCCGATGGTGCCGAGCTTCAGGAAGTACAGGACCAATTGCCCCAGGCCCATGGGTGGTACTGGTATTGGGATCGAGGTGTTCTGTGCCATGGCTGACGGTCCTCTCGCTGCAATGCAGGGCTACGCATTCTCCACTAGACCAGCTCCCAGACCGGCACCCACGCGAGCACGCTATCCTGGGCCATGGCGTGTCTGGGCGCCGGCGGTTTCTCCACTTCCCTCCCCCCCCTCGCTCCACAGGCTATTTGCTTTGGGTGTCAAGCGCGGCTTTGAGCCCCGTGGCCAGCGCGCGCGTCGGGCCCACCCCCCAGTAGTGCAGAAACATCACCCGCGGGGCCTCCAGGGTCATATGCTGATGAATGGCCACGATATTGATGCCGGCGCCGCGCAGCGCTTTCAGCACCGGTTGCAGTTCCGATTCGAGCATCGCAAAATCACCGTCGACCACGGCGGTGTCATCACTGCCGACAAAGGCGGCCCAGGTATTGACGCCCATGGTATTGCCGACATCATGACCGTGCATGGTGGTGGTGCGCCCG
>Ga0114129_10007457_pt1 | contig 15580 bp, 8 predicted proteins | sample RhiMetdeltSRZDD1_FD_80071 | JGI IMG/M metagenome (GOLD analysis project Ga0114129, IMG submission 80071) | Populus rhizosphere microbial communities from Tennessee, USA - Rhizosphere MetaG P. deltoides SRZDD1 (version 2) (version 2) | ecosystem: Host-associated > Plants > Roots > Rhizosphere >...
TGAGAAAATCCAGAGCCTTCTGGTAGTAATGAACTGCAGTATCGGGTTCATAGGTTGCCTGCGCCTGCCTGCCCGCGCGAGCATACCATTCGGCAGCTTTTAATAATTCCCCCGCCTGTTCGTAATGCTCGCCGACCCGACCTGCATATTCATTCACTCGTTCCCCCCAGGTTCCGATCAGCCCTTCGGCTGCCTGCAGATGGTAAACGCGTCGCAGTCGCAGCAAAACGCTTTCGTAGGTTACATCATGGAGGATCGCGTTCTTGAATATAAATTCAGGAAGCTTGGTGGACTCCAGATCTCCATATTGAAAAATAAGCTCTTTGGCCCTTAGGGTCATCAACCGGTCAACAACAGGCGTGGACACCTCAGCGCGTTCACTTTCCGGGTTTTGCATGTGTTCCAGGACATTGGTCCAGAAAATGCGACCGACAACGGAAGCCTGCTGTAGAGTCTCTCTCGTGTTAAGATTCAGGTTATCCAGCCGTGCCTGGAGCAGGCCCGTCAACGTTGCTGGAACGCTTAGGCTTGAGAGCCGTTCCATTTCCACCCGCCATTGATTTTCACCTCGGATAATAACGCCCTTGTCGATCAGAACCTTAATCACCTCTTCCACGTAGAACGGACTGCCATCGGCCTTTGCAACAATCAGGTCGGTTAAGGCCAGGGGAATTTCTGGCACCTTTTTTAGGATTTCCTCTACCAGCCGGCGGCAGTTCTCATCCGATAACGGAAGCAGGTCGAGGCGGGTCGTCTGCACCGCGCCTGTTCCCCAATCTGGTCGTTCCTCGAAGAGAGTCGATCTGGTCAATCCTACAGTCAGAAGTGGCAGATCTGGTCTTGTATTCATCAGATGCAGGAAGAAATCCAGCGAGCCTCGATCTGCCCAATGAATATCCTCCAAAAAGACAACCGCTGTCTGTTCATGGGTGATGTCGCTTAAGAACTGGGCTGCATAATGGAAGGCACGATCGTGGATTTGCTGTGCGTCGCCGAGAATACCCTTCAGATGCGGGCTGGTAGAATAATCTAGACCAATGAGATGCCCGATGAAATGGGCATATAAACTGGCGTTCTCCTCATTCCCAATATAGCTTAGGATTCCACTTTCCAGCTTCTGACGTGCCGCGGCAGCGCTGTCATGATCTTGTATTCCAAAACTGGAGGAGAAAATATCGCGCAGAAGCGCATAAGGGATTTGCGCCATTTCCTGTGTGGCTCTCCCTTTGAAAAGGTGGATGGGGAGATTCTGCACGTCGAGCCAGCGGGTGAACTCATACAGCAGCCGTGATTTGCCGGTCCCAGCTTCCGCGACAATATTGATCAAATGCATCTGGCGCTGTCTCATCACCTGCTTGAAGGCGGAACGCATTTTCGCGAGTTCTTCTTCGCGCCCGATGGTGCGCGTCTCGATCCCCTCCACCCCGCGGGTGGGAACACGAAACGCCCGGGGCCTGGCACTGTTTACGGTATAGACCTGGATCGGTTCACTTTTGCCTTTGACGGTGATTGGCTGTAAAACAGTGACATCAAAAACGCCGCGCACATGCTGGTACGTGTCATAGGAAATCAGGATGCCACCGGGAGGGGCTGCCTGTTCCAGCCGGTTGGCGACATTGACGGTATTGCCGATCGCCGTGTATTCCCCAACCGTACCCACCGAGCCGAGCAGGGCAGGACCCGTATTGACGCCGATTCGTAATTGAATCTTTTGAGCCTGCGCCCATTGCGGCGACATCGAGTCCCTGAACTCCCATTTCCAATCCTGCACTTCTGTTTGAATCTTTAAGGCAGCCCGAATCGCGCGTTCGGGGTCATTCTCATGGGCGGTGGGCGTTCCAAAGAGCGCCATCACAGCATCGCCGATGTGCTTGTCGATCCGGCCGCCCTGATGTTGAATCGCCTTATCGACCCGCGACCACAGGGAGTTGATGACACTATTGACGATCTCATGATCCATGGATTCCGCCATGGCGGTGAACCCTGAGACATCCGCGAATAGGACAGTGATCAGTTTGCGTTCCTGGGGTTCGTGCCTCTCTGCAAGCAGGCGAGCCAGTTTTTCACGGATTGCCGTCTGGGCGATATCTACGATTTCATCCCCCAGCAAAGGTCGCTGTGCTTCGAGCGCCCGGATCGCCTGGTCAAGGTCCTTTTGTTCTTTCGGAAGGTTCGTATGATCTTCAAAACTCATTCAGGCTCAATTAGAAATGATTTCGCAACGATTGTATGTAACTTTCGGGGTATCCTGTAGTCTTGATATAAGACTAGAAATATCCATAATGGATTATATTGGGGTTTTCAGCTATCACTCACTTTTACCATGAAGTTGAACACTGAGCGATGAACACCTGCGACGAAACGGATCCGTTTATTGTAGAATATAATCCGATATTCGCGAAGCAACTCTAAGACTAACTTAAGGTAATATGATGAGTGATATGAAAAAGAAGTTTCTTTCAATTTTATCCATTTTCCTGATGGCGGTTGTTCTGGCATCACCCGTCTCGGCTGGCCCGGGGATCAAATTGTCTGGCGTGCAATTTTCGCTGGGCTCATTGATTGCGACGGGATACGTCAGCGGCCTGGGAAGAACGGATGTGACCGCTGTCCTGGATGCCAGTGGTATTCCGGTGGTGACCTGCGTCAATCAAGGCGGTAATGAAGCGCCCGGGCAAAATCCGGTACGTGTTTCCGCGGTAGGTGAGCAGACGCTTCTCGGAAGTGATCCGCTCAGAAAGAACGGCAGATCGCCATTCCTGACCGAAACGCACGATCCGGAAACTCTACCCGGAGACCTAGCGGGCTGTTCAAATTCCAACTGGACGGGACGAATCGATTTTATCGCTTGGACGGACGCCACGCTGTCGATTTATGACATCACTACCGGTGCATTGCAGACTTCGCAGGCATATACTTGCACCACCACACGCTTCCCCGCCAGTGTAACCTGCACACCAGTCCCGTAACGTTTGGACTTCATTTCTGAATAACAAAAATGGGTTCCATGCGGAACCCATTTTTTATTATTGGATTTTTTGCTCGCCCATATTCCTTTGCATGGAATATTTCAGTGCACTCTTATACACCCTGCTCAACTTTTCGCTCAGCGCTTTGGCTTCGGGATTCCCCTGTTCAGAGGCCTGGTCTACCTGGGCCACCAGCCCGATCAATGCTTCCATGAACTGGTCGTTGAGCAAGTCTTTGTTCGCCTCAAGCATCTTGTCGAGAGTCCCATCATCGGGCGCGTCCAGCAGTTGTTCGATGAATGCCACCTCCGGTGGCGTGGAGACTTCACGCAGGATCTCGACTACTTTTTGGAGCTTGCCCATGCGGGTGTAATCATTTTTCTCAGACGCCTGCCGCAGCATCTGGTTGACTACATCCACGGCGTCCTGGGAAAAGCTGTTCAGGTTATCGCGCACTGCCTGCTCAATATCCTCCTGTCCCAGCAGCGATTCGACAAAGTCCTGTGCCTGTTTGTAACGCGCCTCCATTTGCTTATCGATCTCATTGGTGTATTCGAGCAACTTTTCGCGAAGCGATTCAAGACGGACTTTTTCATCCCCCGAGGCCCTGTCGATGCTTTCGGAAAGAAGCTGAAAGAACTGGTAATCCATACCGCCGCGCGCGATGGTGGCATACGCTCGAAGGCGCGCATCACCTGGAGATTGGATCACGATATCCAGCAGCTTCTCACGGGTCAGCCCCTGCCCGACCTCCTGCAACGTTTTTGTGGCTGCTTCCAGTTCTCCAACCGATTCCTTTAGATTGCGACCAAATTCTGTCTCTTCGAGCAGTTGATTTTGCAGATCGACCATGGCCCGGGCGACGGGCTCTTGTCCGCCGCCGGCCGCGCTCTGGGCGAGACGACTGAACAGGGCAAAGAACTGCTCGTCGAACAGGTTGAGGTTTTGCTTGATGATCTCACTGCGGACATCTTTTGAGCTGGCCTGCAGGAGGCGCTCGATCACCTGCACCCGATCCTGCTGCTCCTTGAGCATCTCCGGCGTGATCCCGTCCTTGCTGAGGATGGTCTGGATCATGGACTCATAGGTCAGGTTTGGGATCGGTTTAAGCAAGTAGCCCTTGCGTTTTTCGGGGGGCAGGCGATCCGTCACCTGTTTGATCATGGGTCCAATCAAACGCTCCTGCTCGTTGAGCTGCATATTCAGCTCAGGCGGGAAGAAGGTGAGGAGCAGCTCCTTCTCATTATCGTGATAAACGATGGGCGTAGCCAGGCGGCCCTGGTAACCGCAGTGCGGACAGCGGGCCATGTTCGATACGCCGCCGAGCAATCGCTGCTTGGCTTGGGGATCCTGGGTCACGTCAAAAAGTTGTTCGATGTTCGCCGTGATCATCTGACGGCAGCGGGGACAGGCAATTTGTGTTTGTGGCATTAGACGAGTTCCGATTTCTGTTTTTGTATAAGGGTTGTTGGCAACGGCCGTTTCCCACAACCCTTTATTTCAATAATTTTTCCATCCGGTCGATGTAACTTTCCATCACGGCAAAGGTTTCTTGCACGGTCTCAGGTGTAGTGAGATCGGCGCCGGCTTTCTTAAGGACATTGAGTGAGTAATCCGAGTTGCCGGATTTGAGGAAGCCAAGATAATTCTCCACGGCGTTCGCTTCGCCGCGCAGGATCTTGCCGGCGAAGGCGTGCGCCCCCGAAATCCCTGTTGCATAGGCATAGACGTAATAATCGGCGAAGAGATGTCCGAAGGTGGACCAGGTCATCCCGACGCGTTCACGGTCCATGTCGAAGTCCGGACCGAATCCCTCGGCGAACAGATCTGCCATCAGGTCGATCATGGAGTCGGCTGTGAGTGGTTCGCCGCGTTCGACGCGCTGGTGGGTCTCCAGCTCGAAGCGTGCCAGGGTCGGCATCTGGAAAAAGTAGCGGAAGAAATTCCCGCCGACGGCTTCTTCGAGCAGGGCCAGCTGAAAGTTTTTATCTTTGACCGTTTGCAGCAAATGACCGCGCATCATGGCTTGATGGAAGTTGGATGCAACCTCCGCGACGAAGAGCGAGTAATCCGTATACACAAAGGGCTGATTCTTCCAGGTGAGGTACGAGTGCATCGAGTGACCCAGTTCATGAGCGAGCGTGCTCATGCCGGTCACATCATCTGTATAGCTCATAAGGATAAACGGATGCGTCCCCTGTGAACCTGAGGAGAATGCGCCTTCTGCCTTACCCTGATTCGGGTAAATATCCACCCAGCCTTCCTGCAGGCATCCGCGGCGGACGATCTCAACGTATTCCTTTCCCAGTGGTGCGAGACTTTCGCAGATCAATTCCACGCCCCGTTCAAAGGACACTTTCACTTTTTTCCTCGTGATGGGCGCCCACATATCGTAATAGGCAAGTTTTCTCAATCCAAGTGCCTTGCGGCGAATTTCAAAATAACGATGCCAGACGGGCAGGTTCTTCTTGAATGTATTGATTAAGTTATGGAAAACATCTGTCGGGATGTTCAAATCAAAGAGAGAAGCCTCCAGAGTGGATTCATGTTTTCGAGCGCGCATATAAAACACATTGGCTTTGATCGAGTGCGCCAGGTTGCTTGCCAGTGTGTTTTTGTGCTCGATGTACTTATCCATGTAGCCGTTGTAGGCAGCGCGGCGCACCTTACGGTCCGGGTTGTGCATCAGGTTGCTGATCGTGCCCTGCGCAAGGTCCAGCACATTGCCTTTGCTGTCTTTCAGGGGCTTGAATTTGAAATCCGCGTTGGTCAACATGCCGGTCGAGCTGGATGGCCCCTGCAGAGGATCCGTCGCAAGTCCCAGGATTTCTTCCACTTCTGCAGAACGCACGTGTTCCTGCTTGCGGAATAGATCGTCGAAGGCATGCTTATACATTGCCAGTTCTTCGCTCTGGTTCATCCATTCCTCAAGCCTGTCTCTGCCAAGCGCCAGGATTTCTGGCTGCATGAATGCAATGGCGGAGAGAACCTGCCCGTACACGCCCTGCGCCTTGCTGCGCATCCCCGCGGCGTGCTGGTTCGTGGTATCGACAGCATAGGAAAAACCGGCGTACATGAATGCCTTCTGGACGCAGGAGATCAACTCATTCACTGCCTTCAATGCTTCCCGTAAAACGTTTGGATCTTCCACCAGGCGTCCCTGAAATTGTTTGACGGTGAGGATATCTTCGAGGATCTGGTTCATTTCGTTTTCCCAGGCGGCATCCGATGGAAAAACGCTTTCGGCATTCCATGTGTATTTTTTATCGAGTTTGCCTCGAAGGGGAACTTTGGTGGGCATAAATCTTTCCATTCCTTGAATTAACGGAGAGTCAGTATTTCCGTAGAAGCTGATTCCGTCTCGTTCGATTTTACCATCCCGAGATGGTGCATCGCACCTTGCGGATTGGTGCGATACGCCCTTAGCGTGGCAGCGAGAAACAGAGCCTTGCCCCCGAGTCGGGTTTCGGATCCGCCCAGATGCGCCCACCATGTGCTTCCACGATGGCGCGGGCGAGGTAAAGCCCCAGTCCGGCGCCCTTGGTGTGCTTGACGGCTTTCGTCGAGCGATAAAAGCGGTCGAAGATGTGGGGCAGGTCCTTGGCTTCGATGCCGGGACCCTCATCACTGACGCAGATCACCACCTGTTCGGAGTGGACCTGCCCTGTGATACGGATCTCGCCTTTCGGCGCGTACTTGAGGGCATTGGATACGAGATTGATCACCACTTGTTCGATGCGCGTTTCGTCGGCAAGGATGACCGGGAAGTGATCCGGGAAATCCGTCACGATCGTATGCTGAGGAGTCTGCGTGGCAAGTTTCTCGGCTACCCGTTTTGCCAGGGCAGGCAAGGACACATCGCCCCGGCTCAGGCTCAGTCCGCCAGCCTGCAGACGCGAGGCGTCGAGCAGGTCGTCGATCATTTTACTGAGGCGATCGGCTTCCTCCTCAATGACGGCGAGCGAGTCGCTGATGGTATGCTTATCCCATCTCGCATCGTCGCGCCGCAGCGTGGAGGCATAGCCTTTGATGAGCGCAACCGGCGTACGCAGCTCATGACTCACAATCGAGATAAATGTCGCTTTGATTTCATCCGCATTGCGGAAGTGAGTGATGTCGCGCACCGAGACAATAATGTTGCGTAATTTACCATCCGGGGAAAGCAGAGGGGCATACGTAATACCCACGGGGAGAGAGGGAGGAAGTGGGCGTTCCAGATCTCCCTCCACATAAAGCGTCGCGTTCGGCGTGAGTGGCCAGCCCGTCGCAATGGCTTCATTCAGCGTCGAACCCTGTGGATCCTGCTCCCAACGGATGACATCATCGTGCGAAAGATTGACCAGTTCATCATGGGTCTTTCCATAAATCCGTTCGAAGGCGTCGTTCACACGTTCGATGGTGAGGTCGGCATGGAGGATGATGATGCCGTCGGCGGCGGAGTCGAGCAGCGCGTCCAGCCTCTGCTTCTCGTACGAAACCTGGGTATACAGGCGGGCGTTGAACACCGCAATTGCGGCCTGGTCGGCAAAGGATTGCAGCAGGACACGGTCGTTGGGCGTGAAGAGATCGGTGTAACTGCGGAAGATGAAGATCACGCCGATCACCTGCCCATGAGGGGCAAGCGCCAGAGCCGTACCGTTCAGGAGACCCATGCTGGCGGTATAGGTGAGCTCCTTTAACATCCGGTTCAACTCAGTCACATTCAGCTCACGGACGTTTTCGTCGGCCAGTAGGGGGGTTAGATAACTGAGGAAGGCGGGCTGAATTCCATGCGCAGCCGCGACGCGCCATCCATCCTCTTTCAGCGCGATCAGCCCAGCCTGCCCGGCAAGCATCTCGATAGCAATCCGCAAGATGCGCGCCAACAGCTTCTCTAAATCCAGTTCCTGGGTGAGGGCGCGCGAGATCTCGAGCAGGTAATCGCGTTGTCGGACGCGGAAATCGGGGAGCATCATGGAGTGTATAGCAATTTTATCACCGCTGAGAAAAGATTATCTTTCGTGGTAAAGGTAACCAATTTCTCGCCTAAATATGAGAATAGGGCTTGACACAGCGATAATCAGATATAAAATGTAGTTTAACTCTTTTTAAGTTTTGATTGCGGGTGCATTGATCCACAGCCTAGTTTGGTCGCTGTTCCGGAATGCCGGAATGGGCAGTGGTGAGCACAGTGGCGAAACCGACCGCTTTGGGTCGGTTTCGTTTGTTTAATATCGGTCATCCGATATGGAAAGAAAAAAAATGCGAAAATCAATTGTACCTTTTCTCGTGGGGGTACTGATTGTTTGCATCCTTGCATCTCCAAAGCAGAATACCTACGCTCAAGGATTATCCTTCCCGGCTGAGATTAACAAGAGTTTTACGCCAATCTCCATCCCAGCCGGAGGGATATCTCGTCTCATGGTCACCATCTATAACCCCAATGCCTTCCAATTGACAAACGCAACCTGGACGGATAATTTGGTTGGAGTCCAGCCTGGTCTTTTGATCGCAAGCCCTGTAAATTTGGGGAATACCTGCGGCGGAAGTGCAACTGCAGTCGCAGGAGGAACTACGCTATCTCTAACCGGAGGCATTGTACCTGCTCAATCTGGTGTCACGCCGGGGTCATGCACTGTGTCAATTAATGTAACATCAAACACTCCGGGAAACCTCATCAACACACTCCCCGCTGATGCATTGACTTCCATAGGGGATGGCGACATCATCACCAACACTTCTCCAGCCAGCGCGACCCTGAATGTTGGTGGAGTTCAGCTGCCTACAATAAACAAGAGTTTCAGCCCGAGCACAATATGGGCTGGAGAAATCAGTCAACTTTCCATCGTGATCCGAAATAATGCACCGGCAGTAACCCTGACCCAGGTATCGCTCACTGACACTCTTCCCGCCAATGTTTTCCTGGCCGATCCCGTTTCTCCAAGCTTGAGCGGATGTGGAACCTCAGCCTCTCTGAGTGCTGTCATTGGGGGGACTTCGGTAAGCCTAAGCAATGCTACTATTGCGCCAAATTCTACCTGTACGATCCGCCTGAATGTTACTTCAGATACGCAGGGATCGTTTCTTAACACAATTCCCGCAAATGCTCTTGAGACGCAACAGGGCCTTACGAATATTTCACCCGATTCGGCACGGCTGAATGTCCAGGTGATTGGCGCGACCAAGACATTCTCGCCTCCATCGTTTCCGGCAGGAGGTACCAGCACCTTAACCATCACATTACGGAACCCGACTAGTACTCCCTATACAGGTGTAAATGTCACCGATACCTTGCCTGGCACCGTCTTGACCGTCGTTCCAGGCTCGGCAGCTACCACCTGCGGTGGGTCAGTATCCATCACGCCACCACGCACGGTCCGTCTGACGGGTGGCACCATCCCAGCCGGGAGCGTAACCTCTCCCGGGACGTGTACGATCACTTTCCAGGTTACCGCTCCGCTGGGCGCTCCTTCTGACACCTATGTGAACATCATTCCTCCTGGCGCGATCACGACCGATCAAGGTGTTGGTAATGCGCGCCCGATCACTGCCACCGTAACGGTTACCGGCGCAGATATGTTGGGGATTAAATCATTTTCGCCCTCTAATATTGCAGCCGGCGGTAACTCCAGATTAAGGATCGAGATTTTTGCGCCAGGTGATACAGACCTGACAAACTTTTCGATCGTAGATAATCTCCCTGCCGGTTTGACCATCAGCAATTCGACGCCTCCGGAAACAAGCGGCTGTGGCGCAACCCCGCCACTGGTGCTTACCGCCACCGCCGGCGCAACTTCTGTTTCCCTTACCAATGGCTTAATTCTTGCAGGGCAGAGCTGCCGGATTGATGTTTACGTGACTGGCAGTACTGCAGGCGTTTATGACAATATCATCCCTCCCACAAACATCACAAATAACGAAAACCGGACACCCTCCGACGATCTCACCGCAACGTTAAGGGTGGGTAATCTGGGTAACTTATCCATAGCTGTGGTGAAAGGCTTCGATCCACTAACGGTGTTTGGCAACTCTGTGTCCACAATGAGTGTCCTGTTGATAAACCCGAATAGTAACATCGGGCTGACAGGCATCACGTTTACCGATAATATGCCACCTGGAATGATCCTTGCAAATCCTTTAAACTTTAATGTGGGGACTTGCGGCGGAACACTCAGTGGCACTACCGGGAACAATTCCTTCTCCTTCAGTGGCGGTAGTTTGCCTGCCGGTAATAGATGCACGCTGACCCTTAGCGTAGCCATGACGATCAACGGTAATCTTACAAATACGATCCCAGCAAACACCGTAACCACTTTGGAAGGAGCAAGTAATCCGGACCCAGCAGAAGCAACATTGACCAATTTGCCAGGCGCGAGTGTGAGCAAGTTCTTCTCCTCCAATCCAATCGTTGCCGGCTCTTACTCATTACTTACAATCACGATCCAGAATACTGGAAATGTTGCTTTGAGTGGAATGGGGTTAAAGGATACGCTTCCAGGAACTCTTCCTGCTGGTCTTGTGATTGCAAGTCCGCCCAGGCCCGCACCCGTCAATAACTGTGGTGGGACATTATCAGCCCTGGCGGGAACTCAAATCATTCAATTGACGAATGGATCTCTGGATGCGAGTGCGTCTTGCACAATTGTGGTTGCTGTGACTGGCAAGACTCCCGGGGATTACCAAAACACCATTCCGCCAGGAACGCTTATTTCAGATCAGGGTTCAACGAATCACGAGCCTGCTACTGATATATTGGTTATCACAGATGATGATGATGATGGTGGCGGGGGAGGGGGAGGTAGCAACACAGTGGCCGCAGACACTTTCCTTATCCCGGTGACAGGTTTCGCTCCTGGCAGGGTAACGAAAATGGATAGAGACGCTTATCCTGCCTATGGCGCAACGAGCCTTACTCTCGACATTCCTGTGATAAAAGTGAAAACGGACATCGTGGGTGTGGAGTATAAGAACGGGAACTGGGATGTCTCCTGGTTGCAAAGTCAAGTCGGATGGTTGAATGGAACTGCTTATCCTACGTGGAAAGGCAATAGTGTACTCACAGCCCACGTCGTCGGTGCAGATGGAAAGCCGAGCGTATTTTCGGGGTTGAAAGCCCTCGGTGTAGGTGAATATATCTTTATATACAGCTCTGGTTACCGCTATACCTATAAAGTTGTGTCCAATGCCTATGTACAACCTAATGATTCCAGTGTAATGAAGCATGAGGAGAAGTCATACCTAACTCTTATCACCTGCGATAGTTATGATGAAAAGACGGGTACCTATCTTCGCCGGGTTGCTGTACGTGCCGAGCTTGTAGATGTACGCTCGGACAAAAGATAATTTCCAAGTGAATCAATAAAGGCTGTTCTTTTCGAACAGCCTTTATCTTTAACATTTCGTAAGACTTTCTATCGCATTCCTTGTTCTTGCTCTGCCAATGTGATCGCGTGTTCGAAGATCTCCAACCCCTGGTCGATTTCCTGCGTTGTGATGCACAGCGGCGGCGCCAGCCGGATCACAGATTTGCCACAACCCAGCAACAGCAAGCCGTGCTCAAAGCCGAACTTTTCGACCATGTCGCGGACACCCTCATTCGACTCTCTGGTGTCTTTGTCTTTCACGAATTCAATGCCGATCATCAGGCCTTTGCCACGCACATCGCCGATGGAAGGATGACGCGCCTGGATTTCCTCCAAAGCGTCCCTTGTGTATTGACCGACCTCAACCGCGTTCTCCAAATAGCTTTCCTCGATCAATTCGATGGTCGCCAGGGAAGCTGCGCACGAAATCGGGTTGCCGCCGTAGGTATTGCCATGTGTGCCTTTGGGCCAGGCCATCACAGACTCACGCGCAATACAGGCGCCGAGTGGCAAGCCCGAGGCAATCCCTTTCGCAGAGGTGATAATATCCGGCTCGACGCCGAAGTGTTCGATGGCCCACCACTTGCCCGTGCGTCCCATGCCGCTCTGCACTTCATCGGCGATCAACAGGATCCCATACTTGTTACAAAGTTTTCGCAGGGCAGGGAAGAAGCCATCGGGCGGGACGACGTATCCGCCCTCCCCTTGAATGGGCTCGACGAGAATGCCGGCGATCTCATCGCCGGGTACGTTATGACCGAAGATCTCCTCCTCGATGAAACGGACTACGGTCTCGCCATAATCTTCACCCCGTTTGCGTTCGAGGATGGGACGATAGGGGTCGGGGAACGGCACGTGCGTCACACCGGGCATGAGCGGGTAAAAGCCGCGGTGATAATGGGGCTTACTGGCGGTGAAAGCGACCGAGCCCATGGTCCGCCCGTGGAACGCGCCGATGAAACCGATGAAGTTGTGGCGCTTCGTGTGGTATTTTGCCAGCTTGATGGCTGTTTCCACAGCTTCCGTCCCTGAGTTTGTCAGGAAGGTCTTTGCGCCCTCCTCGAAGGGCGCGATCTCATCCAGCTTTTCGCTCAGGCGCACCCAGCCTTCATGATAAAAGTCCGAGGAAATATGCAGGAATTTCTCGGCGGCACATTGCACAGCTCGGACAACTTTCGGGTTGGCGTGCCCGGTGGAAAGCACCGCAATACCGGACATGAAATCAATAAAGCGGTTCCCGTCCGGGTCCCAGACCTCCACACCTTTGCCGTGGTCCATCACAAACGGATACCCGCGCGGGTAGGAAGACGAGATAACTTTTTTATCTCGTTCAATGAGTGCCTGCGCTTTGGGGCCAGGCAGATTTAGCTTGTTCATACGAACTCCTTGATGTATTTCTTACTTTGGATGTCAAAACGTCTCGCGGCGCGAACAGCGCCACGCGGTTTCTCTAGCCGGAAACTGATTCGGCTTCGTTACACTGCGCGAGGCGTAAGACGATCCGCTGTCCACCACTTGGTCGCCACCCAGGAGGGCGGCAAGGAGTTGATATCGTGCTTCCCGATCATAGAACCGTTTTCAGCCGTGCCAGGGCCAGCGCGCCGAGCAGGCCGGCATCATCCCCCAGCGCGGCTCGCGTGATGACCAGATTATCCAGATAATGCGGATGGAAGGTATGCTTTCGCAGGCTTTCTTCAAACGGCTTGAATAGAAGTTCTCCCACCTGTGAGACCCCGCCGCCAAAGATCAAAATCGACGGGTCGAAAATCGCTAAATAATTCGCCACAGCAATCCCCAGATACAAGCCTGCGCGTTCAAACGCCGAGATCGCCAGCGCGTCACCTGCCCGAGCCGCCTCCGCAATTTGGACGGCGCCCACATGCGGCTCGGATTGAAGCGAGGATTTTTGTCCTGCGGCAAGCTGTTCTACCACATAGCGCGCGATCGATGGACCGGAGGAAAACGACTCAATATGCCCGCGCTGTCCACAGCCGCACAGGGGACCATTGGGATCGATGGTCATATGTCCCAATTCTGCCGCCATGCCGTGAAAGCCCTGCAGGAGACAGCCCTGCGTGATGACGCCTCCACCAATGCCCGTGCTGATCGTCAGATAGACCAGATTATCATGGCCCATTCCTGCGCCGAACTGCCATTCGGCGAGTCCAGCCATGTTGGCATCGTTATCGAGGTACGCCGGCACCTGGAAGTGTTGCGATAACTTGGCGGTCAATGGAAAATTCTGCCATTCCGGAATATTCGGAGTGGCAAGGATCGTGCCGGTATGGGGGTCGAGTGGCCCGGGAGATGCAATGCCGATGGCACGCACCGGACCCTCGGGCCATACACTTTCAATTGCTTTTTCCAGGCGCTCATAGACGCCTGGCTCTTTGGCGAGTGAGCGGGTGCGTTGGTGGGCAACCGGGGTAGTGCTGTCTGGTTCATAGACAGCCACGCGGATATGTGTCCCGCCGATGTCGACTGCTACAGTGTGGCTCATATTGGCAATTATACCTGACGCCTCCCGGTTTATTGCCTGGTCTGCCATTGGGGAGTGTCCAACTTCGAGGATAAAGGCTTCATGTCACCCTGAGCCCTTCGACAGGCTCAGGATAAACTCCGCGAAGGGTCTCCCGGGAAGTGGAGCCAATTGGCTCCACTTCCCGGGGATTCTTCGGTCGTGGCGCTTATTGCGCCACTCGGTCACACCGTACCGGTGTCCTTCGGTAGAATGACATTATCTTTCTGATGTTAGACACTCCTTGCCATCCTCCGCGGCACCGATCATATTTTATGAACGGGTAATTGACTCTTCTTTCTCTCCCTGCTACACTCCTCGTATGGACAACTTACGCAAGGCAGAAAGAGAGCGATTTATACAAAATCTCCTGGATCTCGGTCGCTGGCTTGCTCCGGGCTTAGGCATCAAACGCTGGTTTTTCTTTGTTTTGGGAGGCATCACCTTTATTGGCATTGGGTTGGCCATTTTGCTCCTCAGTATTTATCGCACTGAGTTCACGGATCAGACGATCCTGACATTCCTCGCCTATGCCTCTCTGCGGTTTCTGCCGCGCGCGGCGCGGGTGCTGATCTTCAGCGGGATCGGCATTGGTCTCGTTTCCTATGGGATTTACAGGCTCAATCGTTCCCTGCTGCGACCTTTCATCCGTCCCGGGCATGCGGTGGTCGACGAACTTGCAAATTACCGCCGCCGCGAGCGCGGCCCGCGCATTGTGACGATCGGTGGTGGTCATGGGCTCTCCACCTTGCTGCGAGGATTGAAGATCTACACGCGTAACTTGACGGCCATCGTGACCGTCGCGGATGATGGCGGCTCCTCGGGGCGTTTGCGTGAGAGCTATGGCATCCTGCCGCCGGGCGATATCCGCAACTGTCTCGCGGCGCTATCCAACGACGAGGAAATGCTTACGCAGTTGTTCCGCTACCGGTTCACCGGCTCGGGCGGACTGGATGGGCATTCGTTTGGCAACCTATTTATCACCGCGCTGGCAGAGATCACCGGCAGTTTCGAGGAAGCAATCGCCGAGTCGGGCAGGGTGCTCTCGGTCAGTGGTCGCGTGCTTCCGTCCACGCTGCATGATGTCAAGCTCGTCGCAGATGTGCAACTGCCGAACGTCCCAAACCAGGTCCGGGTGTTAGGAGAGAGCAGCATCCCGAAAATCGCCGGACGGATCCGCCGCCTGTGGCTGGAACCGAACGACGCGCCGGCGTTCCCGCCTGCACTGAAGGCGATCCTCAATGCGGATATGATCGTGGTGGGCCCCGGCAGCCTGTACACCAGTCTATTGCCCAACCTGCTGGTGCAGGATTTGCTGGGAGCGATCAATGCCAGCCGCGCCCTCAAGATCTATGTCTGTAATATCGCTACCCAGGCTGGCGAAACCGATCTATTTTCCTGCTCCGATCACGTGCGCGCCCTGGAAGACCATGTGGGCGAGCACCTTTTCGACATCGTGCTCTGTAACGATAATTACGAGGGCCAACTCAATGAGGGTTCCCAGTGGGTCCAGGCGGACGAAAAGATCAAGACGGACCCGCGCCTCCAGTGCGCCGATCTGTCGGATGCAAGCCATGCCTGGCGGCATGACTCAGAGAAACTGGCGCGTACCCTGATTGAGATCCTGGACGAATATACCGGTCCACTGACATAAGATTACATTTGTCAATTTTTGTTCTGGAGAAGCGGTGATACGATATTTTGTATACTTCATCACAATGAAAACTCTCGGAGGTTTGAAATGGCAGTAA
>Ga0114129_10007458_pt1 | contig 15580 bp, 15 predicted proteins | sample RhiMetdeltSRZDD1_FD_80071 | JGI IMG/M metagenome (GOLD analysis project Ga0114129, IMG submission 80071) | Populus rhizosphere microbial communities from Tennessee, USA - Rhizosphere MetaG P. deltoides SRZDD1 (version 2) (version 2) | ecosystem: Host-associated > Plants > Roots > Rhizosphere >...
ACATTATGAAGGGCGCGGCGTGCTAGTATTGGGACAACCGATTCACGGTATTCGGCGCTGCCGAGATAATTTGACTGAACAGTTTCCTTCTCGTCACGGTTTTGCCAGAGCAGACTAGGAAGTTCATCAATTGATGCAGCGCTGAAGGTGTGCCGGGCGATTAGCAGATTGGACAGCAACCCGCCGACAACTAGACTCGCATCGACCTGATCGCCAGACAGCGGACGCACTATAGCAGCCGCGCTTACTATAGCTCGATCTGCGGGAGTGCGGGCAACTTGCTCATAGGCGGCAGCGATATTTGAAGGGGCATTAAAACTTACTTCCGTAATCAATTTGCCGCGCAGCACACCGTTATACACCGAACGGGAAAAATCAGCCCACCCTATTACTTGATTATCCTGCCCATTGTAAATCGTTACTTGTGCGTCGAGGGCAGCAAGCATTACCGAGAGCGGGGCATGAATATCGCCACTGGCAAGCGCACCGCCAATCGTTGCCGCATTGCGAACATTCCAGCCCGCCATCCGGCGAGCAGTATCAGCTAGAACGCCGCTAGCAATATCTGATAATTGGTCCATAACATCCTGAATATGAGCCGTTGCACCGAGGCGAATAACCGTTCCCACGCGCTCAATGAAGTTAAGCCCCAGACCGTCTAGATCAACGACAGCTTCGATTTCAGGAGTGCCCTCTCCGACAACAGTAACACCGCCGCCGACTGCAACAGTGTGAACATCAGTACGTTGCAGCAGTCGGATTGCATCGTCAATTTCGGTAGGGCGGTGATATTCACGCACGTTGTACAACATCCTGATATTCCTGTAGGAGCAATAGCAGCTTAAGGTTGCTTTGATAAAATTTCAGGAGGGATGAGAGCTTCATCTTCAGGGTAAAGCTTCCATCCTAATTCGGCAAGATCAGTTTCATTAGCTGCGTACTCGGCTGGCAGGGCAGCAAGTGTCACTTCAGCTTCGGCGCAGATCGAACCATCCGGTAGGCGAAGCTCACTATGGCATTGAGCCAACCGTCCTCGATCCTTAATCAGCTTCCCGATTATGAGAAGCTCAGTTTCTACCGGGACAGGTTTGCGATAACGAACATCCAGCGTCGCCGTCACCATAAAGCGGTTTGTGTCGCGTGCTATGATCACACGCCCCGCCGCTTCATCAAGCATTGCCGCTACAATGCCACCATGTACTACATGTGGGTAGCCATTGTAGTGCTTATCGACGGTATAAAGTGCTCGTACTTCATCAACACTGTTATCATAAAAACGCAGCTTCAGCCCGACTGTGCTCTCCAAGCCGCAGACAAAGCAATGTTTCGAGTTTGGCTGTAACTTCATACGCTATCGATTCGCCACCGGAGTTACCGCAAACGCATCGATCATCGCTTTTACATCTGGCCCCAACGGGTAGAGGATCGGGCACGTTGCCCCATTATCGATATATTCCTGTACTTTCGCATGGCACTCTTCCGGCGTGCCTGCTGCGGCAATCGACTGCACCATCTCATCAGGCACATATTGCATTGCATTTTCGATCTGTTCTTCGGTAGCGGGCCACGAAAGCGCAGACTTGATCCTGTTGACAATCTCATCACTCGCCCCGATGGCCTTCGCAAAGTGCGGTTGCTGCGCCAAATACTGTGTGACTAACTTGCGCGCGCTGTCGAGCGCCTTCTTCCGATCTGGATCCATCGAACAGACAACCAACTGTGGGCGGTCTAGATCGTAGACGCTTCGCCCTGCTTTCTTTGCTCCTGCTTCGAGCCGTTCCATTGCCTCGTCATTATATTTGGGTGGAACAAGATAATTCAGAACCACGCCGTCGGCAATCTCGCCTGTCAGTTCCAACATCTGCGGCCCGGTCGCACCAATATAGATCGGCACATTTCGCGGCCCTTTATTCCCGTGCACTACATCTAGTTTAATTTCGTGGACATGGACAAACTCGCCATGATAGGTAACTGTTTCCGCATTCAGAAGTCTGCGGCACACTTCAACTGTTTCACGCATCGCTTGGAGAGGCTTACTACGGTCGATGCCAACGTTTTTCGCTAACGGATCCCACCATGCTCCAATGCCGAGAATCGTGCGGTCAGGAGCAAGGTCATCGAGGGTAAGATAAGTTGCGGCGATCAATGCCGCGTTGCGAGTCCAATTGTTGATGACACCGGAGCCGATCTTGATCCGGTTGGTTACAGCGGCGAAGGCTGCCATCGGCACAATAGCATCACGTACCAGCCGCGATTCAGCCTGCCAGACCGCTTCAAATCCCCGCTCCTCTGCATATTTGACATATGCCATTCCATCCCGAATGGGATGTGCATCCTGAAGGTAGAGAGCGACACGATCCAGCATGGCAGGCTCCTCTCTTATGATAGCGGTTAGGACTAACCGCTTAAATTGCAAAGGCTGCACTTGTCAAGATTACTCTACGAACACTGTTAAGCGCTCTGCAACCACGCAGGTTCTTTCAGATCGCGCTCGATTAACATTTCACGATAAAGATCAAGATCGGCAGGCACATCGATGTCAAGGGCGGCAGTTGGAGATGCGTAAATTTTCGGCTCGATGCCAACCCGCCTTGCTTCATCGGCATGACGCTGAAAACTACCCTGACCATAGCGATATGGAATCAGAGCGGGCGGACGAATGAGCATCAGATTTGTTCCGTCGCAGCGACGGTCAGTTGCCAGGACTACATCTACCGTGTCAGCAAGATCGATAATCCCCTTCACATCCTCAACTCGTAAGAGCGGAATATCTGATGAGACAACCAGTACACTGGTTGCATTCCATGTCGCTTCGACAACCTGAGTAGCACGGGTTAAAGCTTCATTCAATTCAGGTGTCCCTGACTCCTGAACGGTTTGCGCTTTGAACTGCCGGGCCAGCGAGAGCGCTGCGCTATCGCGGCTAATTACCAGAATACCATTAATCTCTTTGACTTGTGAGAGTGTTCTGAGGGTTTGCTCAAGCATCTGGCGGCTCAGGGCTTCACGCTGCTTTCCGCTGAGTACCGGGGCTAACCGGCTTTTAGATCGATTAAACGGTTTTACAGGGACTACAGCCCAGATATTCACGGATAAGTTTCCTCTGTCCAGGTCAAAATATTTTCGGCAAGCGCCACTTTATCCGATAATGATTCCATCAACGTTCGATACGCCGTCGAACGAATACCGAGCGCTTCGACTTTCGGAATTTCCTCTTGATCGATGGTATCGAGAATAAGGCCATCCAGCAGCCCAGCAAAATGAGCGGCAATACCACGCGGCGAAACATCCGCTCCAAGTTCAGCCATCAGCTTTGCGGCAGGCCCTTTGACCGCTCGCCCGCCGATAATAGGGCTGACGGCTACGCAAGGTGTGGCGGATTGTTCTATTCGCTGTTTGATCCTCGGCACAGCAAGAATAGGATCGATACTTAGATAAGGATTCGATGGCCCAAAGATAATCAACGCTGCCTCATCTAGCGCTGATTCTACCTCATGACTCGCATGTGCTGTCAAAATGCCCTCGAAGCGAATGGATTGTACGACTGGCTGCCAGCGCTCGCGTACAAAGTATTCCTGAAATCCAAGCACCCCCTGGTTAGTTTCTACGATAGTGCGAACTGTGTCATCAGTCATTGGTAGCAGGCGATGTTGGATGCCTAGCTGACGTGATAAGTGCGTAGTAATTTGGGTGAGGGTTTTGCCTTCGTCCAGCATTGAAGTCCGCATCAAGTTTGTGCCGATGTCATTGTCACCGAGACGGAACCAATCTGGCCCACCCAAGCGGTTGACCATTTCCATTGCGCGCGGGGTATCATCGGCAATGCCCCACCCGTTGATCGGGTGTGCCAGCCCTGACAGCGAGTACATCACCGTATCGAGATCGGGCGAAATGTGCAGACCCAGATGCTCGAAATCATCCGCCGTATTGACGATGATGGTAAGCGCTTCGGGAGGAAGGCACTCCGCCATGCCGACCGCGAGTTTTGCGCCGCCGACGCCACCGACTAGCAAGACAACATGGTCTCGTATCGAGCCTGTCATCGAAAGGTCACTCTCGTTTCAAGTGGTTCGCGCGTCTTCTCACGCTGCTCGCCCGGATAGCCAACCAGAATTAATCCTTGCGGCTCAAGATCGCTGGATAGGTTCAGGACATCCCGGACAGTATCCTGACAGAAAAGTGGCGCGCAGACCCAACACGCACCGAGTCCTTCAGCGTGGGCAGCCAGCAGAAGATTCTGCGCGGCCATTGCTACCCCCTGCACGGCCATTTGATGTTCGAAAGCAGCGCGCCGTGCATCAGGATACTCATCCATTTCGGCCATCGTGAGGCAGGTTACGATCACTATCGGAGCGCCGCTAATCCGTTGGCGCGAGCGGTTGGTATCTTTGAGGATCATATCCTCTGCTAGGCCATCCGCGCGCAAATCGGCGGTGAGGCGTGCCGCCATTGCATCCGCTAGATTAGTTCGAGTAGCGGGGTTGGAAATCACGATGAAACGCCAAGGCTGGCGATTGTGCGCGGATGGAGCCCATAATGCAGCATCGAGAACACGATCCAAAATAAGGCGGGGTACGGAGCGATCTTCGAAGCGGCGGATCGAGCGCCGTTCGTGAATAATCTCATACAAAGTTGAACGTATGGATGAATTCAAAGTACTTGCTACCGCATTTAGCGGTATAAATCCATTTCAGGAGGGCGGATCAAATCGGCGGTGCGGGCTGTTTCGCTGACGGGATAAGTCAAGCCCCGTACCAGTACCGCTGGAATCGCCTCATTTGCTTGCCCTAAGACCAATCCAGCAGCAGCAGCGATCTCATCGGCAAACCCTACGTCGGTCACTTGCAGAGCCATGCCAAATAGATCGGGGTTGCCACGCAAATCCCAGAGAGCGGGCAGCCCTGCCGAGCCAATCGCCGCGCCGACTACGCCGAGCCGGAAAGGGCGTCCGTGACTATCGCTGATCACAACAGCAATAGTCACACCAAACTCTGCGGAAAGTTGATCGCGCAAACGGCGGGCGGAGCCATCTGGATCAAGTGGGAGTAGGAGCCGCCAATTTCCGCCGGGGCGGGTGTTCGAGTGATCCATCCCGGCATTGGCAGAGATAAATCCGAGGCGATGTTCGGTGATTAACAAGTTCTGCCGGATGCGCGAGATGCGAATGGACTCATTCAATATCAGCGCAACTTCTCGCGGGTCTTTGCCACATTCTTCGGCCACACGGAGAGCTTCCGCATCAGGTGTGACAGAATTCAGATCAACCCAACGGCCTTCGGACTTGGAAACGATCTTCGACGTAACGACCAGCACATCACCCGACTGCAAGGTTAATCCGAAATCCACAATTGACTTCCTAAGGATTGACCCCAGATCATCCCCGGTATCGATCAGGGGGATTCCTGAAAGCCCGATCAACTGAACCTGCACCGCTAGCCGCCTTGATCCAGCCCAGTGATGACGATGCCCGCCCCCTTGATACCATAGCGCTTGTTGATCCATAGAATCACAGGTGTCAGCGTCTCGGCTGCAACTGCATTGATAAGCGGCCCTGCATCGATCCCACGCATTCCCGCAGCCTTTGCTAGCCGCATCACTTCGTCCTTCGATGCAACATCATCGCCTGTGATTAACACATCGCATTCGACAGGATGATCAAGTTCCTTCAAATGAACGGCAGAAACATTCTGGAAGGCGGATACAACTCGCACATTCGGCCCTAGAATCTCTTGGGTCTCTTGGGCTGCGCTGCTGCCACTATCGGCAAGGTGAACTTGAGTAACTGGAGGCTTGATGGGCACGGTAACATCGACCAGAAGTTTACCTTGTGCAGCCTCATGGATCGTCTCTAGTGTGGAACGATGGGCTGAGTAAGGAACTGTCAAAACGATCATCGACGCCTGTGCTGCGGCCTGACGATTTTCCATCCCACGAACAGAATTTTGCCCCAGTTGCTGATTGATCTCCGCCGCAGCATTTTCGGCTTTGCTGCTTTCACGCGAACCAATGATGACATCATACCCAGCGTTTGCCCACCGTAGGGCGAGTCCGCTGCCCTCTTTACCTGTCCCTCCAATTACTGCCAGAGTAATTTTAGAAGTTGCATTGCTGGACAACCAAGTGCTCCATCCGATGTTGCGATGATCAATTCGTCTCCCGCCTGATCATTATATCGAGTGGCAGAAGGTAACCACAATACAAAGCATCAAGCCGGAACGAGTTGGTTATAGCGCTCCCAAACAGCAGGCACAATCTCACGCGCGCGGGCTGTGATTGAGGCTTCGTCTAGCGTGAGAAGCTTCCGATCCTGCATCAGAATATGCCCAGCACAGATCGTGGCCGTCACCATCGACGCCTCGAAACCAAAGATAATGTGCCAGGGTAGGTTGCCAGCACTGAGCGGCGTAGTGGGATGGTAATCTACAAGAATGATGTCCGCCGCAGAACCGGGCGTTAGCAAACCAGGAGGCGCATCCGGGAAGAATATCGCGGCGAGTGCTGCGTTATTCTGAACTGCCATCTCCACAATTGTCATGCCATTGGCCCGACGCGGATCGGCATGCCAGACCTTATGCAGCAAATAGGCAGTTTTCCATTCTTCCCACATATTATTGGTGAAGCCATCATTGCCCAGACAAACCCGCACACCTGCGCGCAGCATCCCTTCAATATCGGCTGCTCCAACAGCGTTATTCATGTTAGAGCGCGGCTGATGACTAACCCATGTTTGAGTATTGCGGAGAAGCTCGACCTCGCGGGTATCAACGTGAACAGCGTGAGCGACAATGGTTCTTTCACCAAAGATGCCTGCTTTGTGCAGGCGGTCTACGACACGCATCCCGGATTTATTGATGCTGTCGTATTCGTCGGCTTGATGCTCCGCGACGTGAATATGGAATCCGGTGTTCAGCCCCTTTGCCGCATCTGCACAGGCTGCGAATGTCTCATCGGAAATTGTTAGCGACGCATGTAATCCGAACGTCGCAGCGATGTTTTTTCGATCTTTGGCAGCTTTGAGAAACCGCACATTTTCCTCGATACTGGCGCGGGCACTCTCTGATCCATACCGATCTGTCACCTCGTAGCACAGCACTGCGCGCAGCCCTGCTTGATCGACTGCATCCGCAATCACATCAAGTGAGCAATCCAGTGCATTCGGGCTGGCATGATGATCGAACAGCATTGTTGTGCCATGTTTTACTGCATCGATAAGGCAGACAAGAGCACTGTAGCGTACCGCTTCTTCGTCAAGTGCTTGATCAAGAGGCCACCATAACCTCTCAAGGATTTCGGGAAAGTCTTTCGGTGCGGGGCCGGGGATCGCCATACCACGCGCGAACGCACCATAGAAATGGGTATGTGCACAGATGTTGCCCGGCATAATCAACTGCCCGTGTGCATCAAGGCGCGGCGCATCTGGGTGACGTGATTCAAGTTCGCGGGTGAAACCGACCTCGATCACGCGGCCATTTTCGATGTAGAGCGCGCCATTCTCAATCAATTCCTGCTCTGGCTCCCATGTAACAACTGTGCCATTAGTAATCATAAGTGTTGAGTTGGAGGCTGCGTTCATCCGAGAGTAGCCTTTCGAAAGTCAGGAAATGTCTCATAGAGGTGCATCCAGCATCAAAGGGCCGCCATATTTCCGGATAGCGTTCTCAATCGCTGGCAAATCTTGCAATTCGTCCCCCACAAGAGGTATCGCGCGCGAAGGACGCAGCTCATTATGACTCAGCATTACCGAACCATTCTTACAGGGTATGATGAGATCAACCAAAAAATCTTGATTCCCTTCGTGGATAGAAACGGCTCGCTCTGGATGAATGCCGCGTTCTTTTAGGGAATTGTAGACCCGATCTACGAGTGTGTCGTCCGTAGCAAATAGGTCGTTGATCTCCCGCGCTCGGACAAAACGATCCCAGGTAGTCTGAATAAAAGTGATCCGCCGCCATCGCAAGCTGACGATAGGTGGGTCTTTCTCCTCAATTGGCCCCAATTGGAGCATATAGTATTGTTCCTGTGCACGGGGATGTCCCGACTGATCGGGAAAGAGATCGATGCGGCGCACAAGTTCATGACCCGTGCGCCGCGCAAAATAGTGAACCGCCCACCGCAGATCAGCGCCAAACTTTCCGGTGAAGTAGAAGGCGATTATCTCCGCATGGATGCCTTTCGGCCCATGTTTGACAGGGATGCGATACCAGTGCTTTTCCCGCGCGATTTCGATGTCTCGCGGGTTGGGCATCACGCCTACAAGAACGCGATCCTCTGGGTACACGGCAAAAGCCGCCTCTCACAGTCAAGCAGCAGGCACAGCTTCACGCGCTTCGAGAATTCGCCTATCTATCTCAGCTACGCGGGTCTGATGTTCTTGCCACCATGCCGGATCACGCTGCGCATCCAATTCTTCCACAGATTTACCTTGCTGCTCGACCCACGTGTAATACTTCAGGTTATGCCAGCGTTGGCGTGTCTCGCGCGTGCCCTCTTGGAACCAATCCGTCTTCTGGCCGTGAAAGGTGCTCTCAATACGGCCTGCCGCCATCGCCTCATCCATCTGACCTTCTTCACCACGCAGCCAGTCCATCACCGAGTAATAGCGGTCAATAGCATCGGTGCAAACTGTGACAATTACATCCTCAGCCCCCATATTGTAGAACTTAGCCGTTTTGATCGCGCCGAGCACATTGCACACGCCCGAAATACCAAACAGTCGCGGCATGGCTTTGACATCCGCTTCGGGGATACCATATCGCTTACTGAGAGTTTGCTGTCCTATGGGATCGTTCAGGAGTGCGAGGCCCCGTACGCACGACATATCATCGATGCATGCGATAGCGTCCATATTCAGAACATTATGTACCCACGTCACATGCTTGTCGCCGATGCCTTCGATGCGATGCGAACCATAGCCGTTATTGTAGAGAGTGGGGCACTGAATAGGCTCAAGGCCCACAATCTTATGTTCAGGCCAGATTTGCTTGAGACGATCCCCGGCCGCAATTGTCCCGGAAGACCCCATCGCTGAGATGAAAGCTGAGATGCGTCCCGCGCCTACCCCTTTACGTTGGAGCACTTCTGCCAACTCCGCAACCGTATTACCTGTGACATGGTAGTGGAATCGATAATTGCCCATCACCTCGAACTGGTTGAGAATGCGGATATTCGGATCAGAGCCGCATAGTTCCCATGTCTTATCGTAGATTTCCTTGACATTGCTTTCAGAGCCGGGGGTGCGGATGATCCGCGCGCCGTAACTTTCAATGCGCTCGAAGCGCTCACGGCTCATGTTGGCAGGCAGCACCACGATACTATCGAAGTTCATGCGGCAGCCGACAAACGCCCCGCCGATTCCATAATTCCCGGTCGAGGGCCAGACCAGCGTGTTGATACTTGGATCGACCTCACCGAATAACTCTTTCTCAATCAGCACCGAATAGGCAGCACCGACCTTGTGGCTTCCGGTGGGGAAATCTGCGCCGTAGATTACGACAATTGGTGTTTCAACTCCGGTTAGTTCTTTCGGAAGAACATAGTGGTATATCTCGTTATCCTGATTTTTCCACGTAATGTTAAATAAGTTAATCAGATCAAGCGGGTCTTCCGTCTTCATCCGCACCGCTTTTTCACGGATAGCAGGGTTGATCTTTCCGGGATGGAGCATTTCCTCGAAAGTTGGGCCGGTGACAATTTTTTTAGATGTCATTGGGCGAGGTTACTCCTCAGTGATGAACAGCACAGAGCGAGGTTATTAATTCCCATCATCCGGTCGCAACGCGCGATAGTTTCCGGTTGAAGCACCGGGGATATTATCAAGAAGGGCACGTTCCAGATGGCGCATTTCGTCATAGGCTGCGTCACGGGCCGTCGAGGCTTCGCGGTAGGCTTCCATGTCTTCGGGCGTCAGGTCGTTGAGGCGGCGGCCTTTGAGAAGTTCCTTCACCTTTTCATCCCACTGGCGATAGCTCGCAAGCGCGGCTTTATGATCGGCCAGCAGCTTTTCAATCGGATCATTTTGCGCCATCATGCTGTGCCTCTCTTTCGGGATGGTGATGCCTCGCGTGAGGTTCGGACATCCTCAACCCCTGCGTGTTGTGGACAATATATAGTGGGCGATTCTTGACCTCATTATATATCCGTCCGAGGTATTCTCCGATGATTCCTAGTGAGATCAACTGAATACCGCCTAGAAATAGAACAGTTACTAATGTAGTGGCCTGTCCGTATAGTGGCTCGGTGCTGGTGAAGATGCGCAGGTAGATGACGATCAGAATGGCAACGAGGCTTATACCTGCAATTACAAAGCCTAGATATGTTGCAAGCTGTAGAGGAAAGTACGAGAAGCCAGTGATACCATCCCAGGCGAAGCGAAGCATCTTACGGAGAGGGTATTTAGTCGTACCAGAATAGCGCGCTGCACGGGTATATTCCACGCCCGTTTGTTTGAAGCCGACCCAGCTTACCATTCCTCGAATAAAACGGCTGTGCTCCCGCATCGCATCGACTGCTTCCACCACTTTGCGATCCATCAAGCGGAAATCGCCTGTATCGAGAGGGATTTTTACGTCGGTAATTTTATACAGCATCCGGTAGAAGAATGAGGCGGTTGCCAATTTGAACCAGCTTTCACCTTCACGCTGTGCCCGGATCGCGTAGACCACTTCGTAGCCTTCACGCCATTTCTCGATTAATTGGGCAATCACTTCGGGCGGGTCTTGTAAATCGGCATCGATCAAGACGACCGCATCGCCGCATGCATAATCCATCCCGGCGGTGACGGCAATTTGATGGCCGAAGTTGCGGGCGAAATGAATGACGCGGATGTGCTCTGGATCGCGCTCATAAAGCGCATCAATTGCTTCCAGCGATCCATCTGAACTACCGTCGTTAACCAGCAGGAGTTCCCACGTTTCGCTGATGGCTTCCATCACATCATGGATGCGTTCGTACAAAACAGGGATATTCTCGACTTCGTTGAAAATGGGCGCGATGATCGAAATTATGGGGATGGCAGACATTTCCAGGGCGATCTATTTAAGCGGATCAATATACGGCAGATATTTACTTCGTAAGCGTCATTAATTGTACCCGCTCAAGTGCCAAAAATCTCAAAAACAGCCTGCCCAACTGCTTCCAATGTCGGGGCAATAACTCGTGCTGGCTGAATAGATCGCATTGCAGAGGCAATATCTTTCAACCCGCTCCCTGTGATGATCACAACGACGCGCTCATCTTGATTAACTTGGCCTGCTTGAACTGCTTTGAGCAAACCCGCATACGCCGCAGATGCGGCTGGCTCGGCAAATACTCCCGATGCGCGTGCCAGTAGGGGAATCGCCGCCAGGATTTCCTCATCACTGACCGTCATGTAGTATCCATCGGTCTGCTTGACGGCATTCATGGCTTTGACCCGATCACGGGGCAGGCCCGCACAGATGCTGTCTGCAACAGTTTGGGCGTCGATAGGCTGCATGTTCGCGGGATCAATGTTCTCTTTCCGTGCATGATACAGCGCCGCCGATCCTTCCGCCTGCACTCCAACCAACTTCGGCATATGATCGATCCAGCCAAGTGCCAGTAAATCCTTGAGTCCTTTATGCACCCCGGCGATGATGTTGCCATCCCCGACGCTCACGAAGATGCGATCTGGCGCTTCAAACCTGCCATGCTGCCTACTTATCTGCTCACAAATTTCATAGGCAACGGTCTTCTTGCCCTCGGCTGTGTATGGATTGTAGCCTGTACTGCGGCAGTACCAGTTATACAAGCGGGTCGCGCCGAGGCATAACTCGAAGGCTTGGTCATAGGTTCCATCGACCAGCAGCACCATCGAGCCATAAACCAGCAGTTGAGCTACTTTAGCCGGAGGCGCTGTCGCTGGAGCGAAGATCACACTTGGCATCCCTACACTAGCGGCGAGGCCAGCCAGCGCTGCTCCTGCATTGCCTGTGCTGGCAGTTGTGACAATCTCACGCCCTTCCAACATTGCACGGGCCACAACCAATGCACTCGCTCGATCCTTGAGAGAACCCGTAGGATTGCATCCATCATCTTTCAGCCATACTTCGCGGAGTCCAAGAGACTGCGCGATGCTGCTGTTGGGGTAGAGCGGGGTATTTCCGACAACTAACGGTGGAACCTTTGAATTATATTCGACCGGGAGAAGAGTCTTATAGCGCCACATCCCCGGCGCGACATCTTTATTGAGATCAGCCGCCCATGCCGCCGCTATGCGATCATAGTCGTAAATCACATCGAGATTGCCGTGATCGCCGCAGACCACGCACGTGTACTCTGCTTCTACGGTCGAGAACTCTTTTCCGCAGAGTGTACACCTGAGCGCAATCACATGATCCATCGTTAGGATTCCTGCCCGAAGGCACGTCCTAGTGATGCAGGGGGTGCTACTCGTAAGATGCGTGTGAGCGGCGCTTGAAGCGGACGCGGCGCGACTTGAACCAAGCGCCGCGTGATCTCGCTGCTGCCAACCATCAACAGCACGCCAAGCATCAAGAGCCATTGCAGCGAATTAAACAGAACTGTCGGGACTTCCGGGTAGCTTTGCTGCAAGCTTTGAGCAATCGTCTTAGTCGCGCCGAACAGCAGCGCGCCGACTGCCCCTCGAAGCGGATGCCATCCTCCGAAGATGACAATCGCCAGCGCAATCCAGCCGAACCCTGCGATGTGGTTATCGCTCCAGCCCAACTTAATATCGAGCGAGAAAGCGGCTCCTGAAAGCCCGACAAGAAATCCGCCAAGCGCTGCGTACAGATAGCGCAGTGTGTTCACTGGAACACCCCGTACAAACGCCGATTCGGGGCGCTCCCCGACACCCCGCAGCCGCAATCCAGGCTGCGTCTTATACAGAAACCACCACACAGCCCCGACGATAATTAACGTGCTGTAAATCAGCAGATCGTGGCTAAACAGCAGGGGGCCGAGAATCGGTATCTGAGACAGACCTGGGATCGGGAGATAAGTTACGTGCGGCCCTGGTAGACGCGTATAGTTCTGTCCGAAGAAGTTTGCCATGTCTGCCAGCAGCAGCGTCAGGATAAAGCCAATTGCTACTTGATCCTGTTTCAACCTGATGCTGCCCCATGCAATGAGCAGTGCAACCAGCGCACCGATCAGCCCGGCGGCGAGAAAACCTGCCAGCACCGGAATTGTGTCAGTTGGCGTATTCAACATTTCCTTAGTTTTGAGAGCGATCACAAATCCCGCCATCGCAGAGATGAGCATTGTGCCATCAAGCGACAGGTTGATCACGCCCACGCGCTCAGTGAGCGTTTCGCCTGTAATCGCGAGCATGAGCGGAGCGCTCTGCGCGAGAATCGCAGCGAGAATAGGAATTAAGCTGTTATCACTCATGAGCCACCTCATGCTCATCGGTTGGCTTGCGCCGGAACAGCCGCGAGTAATCACCAAACAAGAGGACGAAAAGGACTAATACTCCCTGAATGATGCCGCTCAGTGCCGAGTGAAGCTGGGTACGCGACTGTACAAATGTACCGCCGTTAAGCAGTGCCGAGAACAGGAGGGCAATAATCAGAGTCCATAGGGGGCGGAATCCAGCCAATAAAACAATGAGGATGGCAAGAAACCCGATTCCCCCTGAGATGCTCTGACGCAGGCTGTCGAACCAACTCAACACCCGAACCGCTCCCGCAAATCCTGCCAGCGCGCCGCAGAACATCATCGAATTGATTGCTTGGCGCTCACTCGATACACCAAGCAAAAAAGCCGCTCTAAGGTTCTTGCCAAGAGCCTTGAGTTCCAATCCCCAGTGTGTGCCGCGCAGCATAAATACAATCAGCCCCAGCGCGATCAGGGCCAGCGCCAGCGAGAGTGGGCTGAAGCGAGTTGGATCAAGGAGAGGCAGCATGGCATTATCCGGGAAAGGAACAGTTCCGCGAAACGAGCCACCTTCCGGTGGTTGCCACGGCCCGGAGATTAGATAATTGGTAGCAATTATGGCGAGGCTGTTCAGCGCCACCCCACCGAAAATCTCATGCACCCCACCGCGAGTTTTTAGCACCGCAGCCAGCGCTGCCCAGACAGCGCCGAGGGCCATTCCTGCCAGAATCTCAAGGGGGAGAATGATCCACGATGAAATGTTGGGATTCGGCAGCGCTATAGTCAACGCGACCCATGTTGCGCCAATAGCACCCATGATCATCTGACCCTCAACGCCGATGTTCCACAGCCCCGCAGTGAATGTGACCAGCAGCCCTGTTGCACATAGCAGAAGCGGAACCCAGAAAGCGAGCGTACTGTAGGTGCGGTCGGATGAGCCAAACGCCCCATCCCATAGAGCATTGTAGGCAACGAGCGGCGATTGATCACTGGCAATCAGTAGAAGCAGCGTGATCATGATTCCAGCCAACAGAATCGGCACAGCAGGCCAAACGGTGCGAAGAAGGGGACGGTCATTAATGATTTTTTCAGTCATATCCGTTCGCCCCCGATTAAATGGCCTAGCTCTTCCACAGTTGTTTCTCTAGCGCTCACAATGCGCTGCATGACGCCACCGGAGAACACGGCGATCCGGTCGCTGTGTTCGCGTAGTTCGTCCAAATCGGCAGACATAAATATAATAGCCGTTCCCTGCTCGCGGCGAGCGCGGAACAACTCCCAAATCCAATTGGCAGAGGTGATGTCGAGGCCGCGAGTAGGATGCTCTAGTAATAAAACGCGCAGGGGTGTTTTGAGCAGGGCCAGCATCGCACGCTGCTGATTGCCGCCTGACAACTGATTAACCAGCGAATCGGGCCGCCCAATCACGTTGTAGTGCTTGATGCGCTCGGATATGCCGGTGCGGGCCTCATCCCAGTTAACGAAGAATTCGGCATCAGGTTTGACCAGCGCCATGTGCTCGGTGAGAGACAATCCTGGCACTAGCCCTTCTTCGAGACGGCCCGCCGGAACATAAGCTCCGCCTCGCCGTTTGAATTCATGGTAGGGCGACCCGCTCGTCCAAGAGACGATAATTTCCCCGATTAGCCATACAACTAGGGCAACCACCCCTGCAAATGCAATACCACCTAACAAGTCTAATGTACGGATTAGGCCGAGCATTCGGAAGAGTAGGAGCCAGATCAAACGGATCAGAAAACCTGCCGCCGCCAGCCACGGAATCCAGAAGAACGGGGACCGTTTGCCCGTAATGGGCTTTCCATCAAAATGAATATGTCCATGTGAAACAGGAATCAATCCTGCGCTGGCCTGTAATAGTTCTCGCTGCCCACTCCCTTCCAGACCAGCCAGCCCAACTACTTCTCCCTCGCAAATGGCAAGATTAATGTCATTACACCATAGAGTTGGAGTGCCAAAAGAGCAGTTCTCCACCGCCAGCACAACCTTATCTTTGCTAAGTGGTTGATGTTCCTGCCGAGGCGTTTCCTCGCCAAACATCATGCGGACGAGATCAGACGTAGAAGCGGGAAGATCGCGTGTGCCGACCAGCTTGCCGCTTCGCAGCACAGCAACTTTATCGCAAAGCTCCTGAACTTCCTCCAGCTTGTGCGAGACGAGGATAATCGTCTTGCTCTCTTCGTGCGCGAGACGCCGCATGGTAGTA
>Ga0114129_10007460_pt1 | contig 15578 bp, 13 predicted proteins | sample RhiMetdeltSRZDD1_FD_80071 | JGI IMG/M metagenome (GOLD analysis project Ga0114129, IMG submission 80071) | Populus rhizosphere microbial communities from Tennessee, USA - Rhizosphere MetaG P. deltoides SRZDD1 (version 2) (version 2) | ecosystem: Host-associated > Plants > Roots > Rhizosphere >...
CCGGATGGCGCAACACTACCGGTCGGTGTTGGAAGGGATCGTCGCAAACCCTGATCAACGCGTGTCGGAATTGCCGCTCCTCGTTGAAGCGGAGCGGCAACAGATGCTCGTCGAATGGAATCAGACCGACTCGCATTACCCTCGCGATGTCTGTATTCAAACGATTTTCGAGGCTCGAGCACAAACGACTCCTGCCACGGTAGCAATCGTGTGGGGCAAAACGACGCTTACCTACCGTCAGCTCAATGAAAAGGCCAATTCGCTCGCAAATCATTTGCGTACGCTCGCTGTTGGACCGGACACATTGGTGGCGGTCTGCCTTGAGCGATCGATCGAAATGATTGTGGCCTGCCTGGCGGTCCTCAAAGCTGGTGGCGCATACGTGCCGTTGGACCCTTCCCATCCGCGAGAGCGGGTTGCACTCATGTTGCACGACGCAAATGTTCCGGTCTTGTTAACAACCACAAGACTGCAGGCAATCCTTCCAGAAACGAGCGCCCGCATCGTGTATCTCGATAAGCAGGAGTTCAAGAGCGGCAATCGTTCGAATCCGAACAGCGGCATCACCGCTGACAATGTCGCATATGTGATGTACACGTCAGGCTCGACGGGTCAGCCTAAAGGCGTATCAGTGTCGCATCGAGGAGTTGTTCGACTGGTGATCAACTCCAATTACGTTCAGCTCAGCCCTAGCGATCGCATGGCACAAGTGTCCAATGTGACCTTCGACGCAGCCACATTTGAGATCTGGGGAGCGCTGTTAAATGGTGCAGCCCTCATCGGAGTCCCTCAGTCTGTTTTATTGTCTCCGAAGAATTTCGCGAAGCTTATCCGCGCTGAAGGCATCACTGTCCTGTTCTTAACGACAGCCCTGTTTAATGAAGTCGCGAGCGAAAGTCCTACGGCGTTTCGAACATTGCGATATCTCCTCTTTGGCGGCCAGTCGTGCGATCCAAAATGGGTGAGGGCGATACTGGAGCATGGGCCTCCGCAAAATTTACTGCACGTTTACGGGCCCACTGAGTGCACGACATTCACGACGTGGTATCCGGTCGAGCGAGTCGACGATTCTGCGAGGGCAATTCCGATTGGACGTCCCATTTCAGGTACACGCGTTTACATTCTCGATTCTTACCTCCAGCCTGCGCCCGCAGGCGTCGCAGGCGAACTCTACGTCGGAGGAGACGGTCTGGCGCGCGAATACTTGAATCGGCCCGAATTAACTGCTGAAAAATTCATTTCGGCCCCATTCAAGGAAGGAATGCCCGGAAGGATTTATAAGACGGGCGATTTCGCCAAGTATTTGACAGACGGAAATATTCAGTTCATCGGTCGAATCGACCGGCAAGTGAAAATTCGCGGCTTTCGCATTGAGCTTCAGGAAATTGAAGCTGTCCTGTCTCAACATCCGAGTGTCGGTAAGAGCGTCGTCATCGCCAAACAAACGGACAAGTCCGACCATCGGCTGCATGCATATATCGTTCCCGCCGACGGCGCACCGCCAGACATCGAAACGCTTCGGCGGCATTTACGAGACAAATTGCCCGAATACCTGCCCGCGGCTTTTGTCCTCCTGGATTCTCTCCCTCTGAGTGCAAACGGGAAGATCGACTATTCGCGATTGCCGGATCCGTCCGATCATATTGCGGACGATACGATCGAACGTGACGGACCACGGACGGGGATCGAAGCAGCGCTCGCCGGTATCTGGACAGAGCTACTCGGACTCAGACACGTCAGTGTTCACGCGAGCTTTTTCGATCTGGGCGGTCATTCGTTATTGGGCGTTCAGCTGATCACGCGCATAGAAAAAAGGTTCGGAAAGACTCTCCCAGTCTCCATCTTATTTCGATCACCGACTATCGCGCAGTTAGCAAACCTACTCAGCGCGCAAGATGATGCTGCAGCCTGGTCCTCGTTGATCGCCATACAACCTAATGGAACTCGCGCGCCGTTCTTTTGGATTCATGGCGATTCCAGCAATGTTTTGTTGCCCGCCCTTTTGGGGCCGGATCAGCCAATGTATGGGTTCGAACATCAAGGCGAAGATGGAAGACCTGCGGTTCACACGGAGGTGGATACAATGGCTGAACATTACCTGGCCGGGGTGCGTGCGATCCGCCCACATGGGCCTTATTTAATCGGCGGTTACTCGTTTGGCGCAGTTCTCGCGTACGAAATAGCCCAGCGGCTGCGGAGCAAGGGCGAGGAGGTGTCGCTCTTGTTCATGCTTGATCCTCCAGGCAAGAGTAGAGAAAAGGTCGTCAGGCCGCCTCTCCGGCTGGAACTCCGACGGCATGGACGGGAGCTTGAGCGTCTCGGAGCTCGTCAAGCATTGGATTACCTACTGCCAAGAGTCAAAGACCACATCAATGGAAGGATAAGTCCGATCATTAAGATTTTGCGGAAGATCCGATGGAAGTCTCATCTCGCAGCGGGTCGGATCATCCCTGCTGCTCTTCGCAGTCCCTACATCTTAGATGTGTACATGCACGCGCTCCGTCGTTATCGCCCGCAACCATATTCAGGCCCAGCTACGATATCAAGATCCCAAGGAGGTCCGTACAAATCGCCATTTGAATGGCCGAAACTCATCTCTGGAGACCTCGACATCCACGAAGCCTTTGGTGGACATATGGACTTGAAAAAGGGACGTTATGTTAAGCAATGGGCCGAGCATCTGCGCAAATCACTTGAACGAGCCCACCAAGCGGGTGCGATTGGGAAAGTTTAACCCTGACCTTCCGCGATGACGCGCTCGATTAGATCACATGCGGAGCCAAGAGCATCCGTTGCCGCCATCCGCGCAGCCAGAGTTCTGCAGGTTTGGGCCGCCACTTCCGAGTGGATTATTGCGGACAGCTTCTCAGCCACAGCCGCGGGCTGCCATGCAGGCGGCGGTAGATAATCCGCTACTCCAAGGCCTTTGAGACGGATGGCGTTATCGGGGCGGTCTGCCCCCATGGCGAGCACCAATTGAGGCACTCCGGCAGCGATGGCGGAACTCAAAGTACCTCGCCCGCCATGATGAATGACGGCTGCCACATTTTTCATAACCTTATTAAATGGAAGATAGTCAAACCACCGAAACGAATCGCGAAAATCTTCAGGAACATGCTCGCGGTGTTGCGTGACCAGCACTGCTCGTCGCTTGAGGAGACTACAAGCTTCTGCGCTAGTTTTGTAAAACTCTGCTCCGAGATACAAGCCGGTGCCGCCAGTGATGAGTATCGGCTGCTCGCCGCTACTCAAATAGGTTTGAAGGTCTGCTGGAACTTGATCTGAATGCCCTTGATCGATGATGAAGCCAACAGGTGTGACTCCTGGCGGCCAAGCGGGATCACGCCCCGCGAACCAGTCCGGCCACAACGCGAGACTAGTTGCCGGATAAGCCAGCCAGGATTTCCAATTACTCACGGAAGGCAGGCTCATTTGATTTCGGAGTCGATTGATTTCGTCTGAACAAGCTTGGCGAAACAGTTCGACTCGAATCTTCCAGGTGGCCAGTTGGCTGGGTGCAACAAAAATGGTCATGAACGGAATACCCAGCTTCTCAGCCGAAATTCGGATTCCCGTGTCGAACAGATCTCTTGTAATGAGGAAAGTCTGATCAGTGCGACTTCGTTGCCGGATAATGTCGTACTCTGCCGGAACCTTCGTAAAAACATGCCGCCGCAAAAATTCCGGGATACCACGCGGACTGTTTAACAATGGTTCGTCGTTAACGAATCGGGAGTACTCTGGAGCGCTGTCGATCGCACAGAAATGGATTCCTGCTTTTTCTGCGGCGTCTTCCCAGTAACAGTGGCTTATCAAAGTGACGTGGTGTCCCCGCCTTCTTAATCTGCTTCCGATTCGAAGAAACGGGAGTATGTCTCCTCCTGAGCCGAGTGAAGAACAGATGATGTTTGCCAAAACTTTACTCCGGCTCGTGCTCCGGATAGGGCGGGTTCGACGGGGCTAGGATGCTCTTCACTTCGTCTTCCGATAATGCATCAAGGTGCTGCAGCACATCATCGAGCTGCTCGGGCTCCGCTTGTTCAATTCGGTTCTTTCCGATTTCTCGAGCAAGGTCGTTAATTGTGAACTCGCTGGTAAACAGCACGCCTACCGGAATCTCGACTCGAAAAGTCTCCCGCACGCGAGACAAAACTTGCATAGCCAGGAGCGAGTGGCCTCCGAGATCAAAGAAGTTGTCATAGACACCGATTTGGTCGATCCCGAGCAACTCGGAGTAGATTGCAGCGAGCGTTTGTTCAACAGGCACTCTGGGCGCCACAAACGGGACCGTCGAAGTAGATTGCACCTCTCGTTGTGCTGAAACGATGCTGTGAATCCGCTCGATGTCGTGCATTTCCTCCGCGATCAGACCCCATAAATCCGCTTTCGGCGCATTGGTCGCAACGCTTGCCTCATCATCAGGTAACGATTTTTTCGGCAACCCGGCGGTTCTGTCCACGGCATCAGCAGCAAAGGTCACCCGCATCGCGAATTCTGATGGAAACCGAAAGAAGTAATCGTCGCCTGACCGTTCTTTGAAAGACGGTCCAACGGAATCGAGAAATGCTAAGGCAGGTCTGTTCTTATCTGTCGGGTGATACCGGAGATCAATCGCCTCCAGACCTCTCTCCGAAGCAATCTGACCGAGCTTCGCCAGCATTCGATGCTCGACGCCTCGTCCCAGAGCCCGGCAACTTAGCAGGAATGTATCAACACTCAGCCTTCCCTCCGCGACGTTAAACATCATCACTCCGACCGTTCCATAGTCTCCGAAACGATCTCTGGCGCGAATGATGAGGCTTTCGGCGCCTCCTGGCCGGCATAGATCTCGGACTTCGGATTCCGACCGCCTGATCGGAGCGATGTTGAATTGGTTTGTGCGTTGGGTAAGTTCGGCAACTCTCGCAACATCATCCGCTGTGAGAGCTGTGATCTCGACTTCAAGATCCAGACTGTCGAAAAACTCTTTGAATGTAATACTTTCACTCCGTAGCCGGTCACGCTGTGCGTTGTTTCTGTATAGGTCGGTCCGTCGTCTGGCCTCGTCGCTTTGGCCAATTGGATCGAGTAGCCACAGATGATTTAAAAATGTGGAAGCAGAGGTCGCGTCTTCAGGCAGACGGAGTGTCAACACTTGGGGACAGTTGGCTTGTACTTCCGCGCACTCGAGCGGATTGTCATCGAGAAAGATGAAGCTATCGAGACCGATATTCAATTCTTTGGCAAGCGATTTGATGTTCTCTGACTTAGGATTCCAATTAATCCTGTAAGAAATGATGTGGTCTCGCTTAAGCAACATTTCAGCTCGCTGGTCGAACACCTCGAAAACATCGGCTTCGTTGTTTTTGCTGCACAAACACAACAGCATGCCGGCCTCGAACTGTCTGATCATGAACTGCTGAATCCTTACTCGTACCTCATCAATCCGCACTCCTGTTGCGCCATCCTCTCCACAACTTCCTCCCCATAGCGTTTCGTCGCAATCAAGCACGATAGCCTTTCGACGCGGATAAACCATTGACGCTATCCTGCGTGCGATCATTGTTCCCAAAGCTGTGAAGAACGTACCTGTATAGGGAATGTGAGCCAATCGATTCGCGTGCGGGTCATCGTATTCCGCGACGGGATAGAGCATAGCCAAGTCCTGGCTGCTCACAACTTGGACGCTCTGAATGTGAGACAACTCGGATGCGATGCGCAGCTCCGTGTGTTTGAAGGCCATTGCTTGCTCCGGATCGTTCCTGAGTGTTCTGGAGGCTGGGCAAAGCACGATTACGAATGGTCTGACGGTTCGTTCGGATGTCGTGATCAGGGCACGGCGAAGGTCATCAACAGTGCGTTCTATGAGAGATGCGCTGAAATCGGCCTCCTGCGCTCCGCCTGTTTCAAGTCGAGCCCAGTCTTCGATTCGAACCAGGATGACGTTGAAACCACCAGAATTCGCGTTAAACACACTGGCGGGGTCGATCAGTTGCTGAAAAACCTGATTATAAGGTGAAAACACGATTCTGCTTCTGATTCCCAACTCACGCAACCAGAACGTAAGGGAGGATTGAACGAGTTCCGCCACGAACGTGGCCGCGATAGCAACGGTTGCAGGGTCGTCGCTTCTCTTTTCGTGATTCGTCATGAATTGCGCCTCGTCTTATCCGGCTGCTCCGCTGCAACAAAGCGTTTGGCTACGGCGTCCATTACGCGTTGGTACGATTGAGGTGCGATCAGAAAAGACAGGTCTTTCCGATTCCGACGTAGAGCGTGGGGTATTTCGGCCCGAATCGTTTCTGCAAACGCTTTATCGATTTCTGTCGCCAATGCGGGATACCCAAGCTTCTCCGCCATCTGTACCATTAGTCCACCGACAGCCGAACCATCGGTATATTGACGGCGCCTCTCCTCACCGCTATACAAAATGCCCAAGTCCAAAAACTCCTCCAGCTCATTTGCCAGGCGGATCAAGAGCACATCACGATCAGTGGATTCCAAGTTGTCAATCTCCCGCCAAATAACCGAAGCTGTGTCTTTAGTCCATTTCAATGCTGCATATCTGCTGACATACTCTTCGATTTCAGTTCCGACGCGAGATCGAATCCAGTCTCGGCGAGACTCGGTTACCCCCTTTTTGCCGTCGGCAAAATCACCCGACGAGTACGCTGCGTGTAGGAGGCCTGCCGCCACCACGCTGGAAGAGGCGCGGAGCCTTCCAAGGATGCTGGCAGTACCGACCAAATGGGCGATAAATGTTTTCCCGGAAGCGCGAAATAAACCCGTGAAGAGGCGCATGGCTGCTTCGTAAGACGTGATAAGTGGAAGTATCTCAGCCGTGGAGTAGCCGTCAGCGCGCAATTGATTGAAAAGCTGTATGTTGGTTTGAGCAAATGATTGCATAGGCGGTCTAATAAATGACGCTGTTTCGAATTAGAGGCAGTACTCCTTGATTCTCGAGCCGCGCCACCGTATTCATCAAACCGGCGCAACTCTCGACTAATCGAACGCGACTACCTTTTCCGTTGTGGCTTCCAGCGAGACGAACACCGCTATCGGCACCAACATCTTTCGAAGGCTTACCCAGGCGGCGTAGATTCGCAGCATCTCGCCAATTAGCTCGATCGATAGCCATCCAGCATTGATATTCTCCTGGCTCTGTCTCGAGAGTCAGGAATGCGAAAGGTTTTAGAGTCTCCACCTTCTCACTGCTCAGATGATCGAGACGTAAGAGGGCTGGATCCTGATTACGTTTGGCTGGGCAAGGCTCTATCATGACGATTAGTTCATTCCGCTCGATATTCTCGATTGCGAATGGCAGGCGCTCAATTAACGCTTGGGGACTAAGGGCTTGAACGGATTCGGTTGGAGCACGTTCAGGCGTTGTCAAAATCAAGTCAAAAACTTCGCGGTCCACGGACTGGAACATTGCGATCATGAATTCGGCCTGATCCAATGACGACGTTGGCCGATCTTTGTCGGTCTCTGAAACGCGAAGCCCTGACATCAAGCGGCGATGGCCCCGTGCAAACCTGAGGATCGTGTCCTCGTGCGTCGCGTTTGATGTATCGGTTACATTAACAACACTGGAAACCTCCCATTTACTGTTGAAATGCCGCGCCGTAGAAACGTTCCAGTCCTCGCTCCATCGCAACATGAAGAAGGGCAGGTCCCACCAGTTGCACGGAGGCGGCGGAATGTAAGTCGTCCTCGACTTTGGTTCAAGAAAAACCGTCCCCCCTGCTCGCCGCACCGCCATACAGAAGTCGATATGTTCATGAACGCTGAGAAGTTCCTCATCGAGTGGCCCAAGCTTGGCGAACACGTCGGTGCGCACGAGCGCGCAATGAAATTCCAAGTGGCCGCAACTTCGCCGCAGTAGTGGATCGCGCAGGGCCGCAAGCGGCGTGTTCCAAAAATACTGCTCCTCATACAGCACCCGCTTGCCGTCATGATCCTTAAAGTGGACGGTCCCCCCGGCCATATGGACAATCTGCTTCTCGAATTCTCCGATGAAGTAAAGAGGCCCGACCACCCAAGCGCCGGTTTCTTCCGCACACTGAACCAGCGCCCCCAGCCATTGCGGTGAGACCAGAGCGTCATTATCAAGGAACACTGTATATTTTGTTTTGGCATCGCGGATTCCTAAATTACGCGCCTCATTTGGCGATAGATATCGAGCTGCGGGAATTAGGCGAAAGCCTTTTCGCTGCGACTCTAACTCCAAATATCGCTGAATATGGACCGGCGATTTTCCGCTGACGTAAACAAGGTTGAAAGGAACTGAAGTCTGTTCGTAAATATCTTCCAGAGTTCGTTCCGTGTGGCTGAACCGTTCGCGAGGCACAACTATTATGGTGACTTGAGGTTCCGGCATGCCTGGTTCGACGCCCTCGACGCATCGTATAGTACGACAGTTCCTATCAAACCATTGCACGGGTTTCTTACTTCATCTATGCTTCCGGCATAAATTCTTTGAAACGGCACATGTGGAGGACTTCGATGCGCTTCGTTCCATTTTGCAGACCAGCGATCCGTTACGCCTTCGCTGTCGCACTTTGTGCGTATGCGCTGGAAGCCGGTCAATCACGATCGATCGCAGATCGCGTGTACTCCGCCCCACAGGCATCGCGTGGGCAGCAGATTTATAAAGCGCAGTGCGCGGGCTGTCACGGTGACGCAATGGAGGGCACCAGCGGTCCGCCGCTAGCCGGCGATAGTTTTCTTTCGAATTGGAGTGGGCGGCCGCTCGCGAATTTCGTCGACAAGATTCAGAAGACTATGCCTTTCAATCAACCAGGCAGCCTTACTCGTCCACAGTCGATGGACATCGCGTCGTTCATCCTTCAAAGCGGCAAGTTCCCTGCAGGACAAACCGAATTGAATGAAGCAGCACTGGGACAGATTGCGTTTGCCACCGTACGAACGTCCCCTGCGCCCGCTGCAGCACCAGCTTCAGGCGGTTCCCTTCCTCCGGCGGAAGGCAATCTTGCCGAGCTCATGAGAGCTATCGCATTTCCGAATGCAAACATCATCTTTAACGTCCAGATCAAAGATCCCGCCGCTCAGCCTAAGAAGCAGCCGGCCGCGGCACCGTTCGATTATGTTGAGTGGGGATCTACTGTTTATCCCGGTTGGCTGGCCGTCGATCAGGCCGCGGTTGCTATCACGGAAACAGCACCGCTTTTATTGACACCCGGCCGGCGGTGCCAGAACGGGAGACCCGTTCCCATCGATCGCGCGGACTGGAAGAAGTACGTTGAGGAACTCGTCGACGTCGGCAAGCTCGCTCGCCGTACAGCACAAGCGAGAAATTACGACGCTTTCGTTGACGTCAGCGAAAAACTGAACGACGCGTGCGCGAACTGCCACAAAGTTTACCGTGACAAGGGCGGCACGGAGGGGAGTGGAGCTCTTCGGTGTCAACCTTCTCCGGAGGAGAAATAAGTCATGAGAAGGATAGTCATTTCCACCGCGCTGGTACTCTTCATTTCAGCGTCTTTGTTCGCCCAGGAATGGATCGAGTTTTCGACGCGCGAGGATCGCTTCACATGCAATTTCCCGACTCAACCAAAGATGACGCAGATCACGTACCGATCGCTCCATGAAGCCGATCTTCCGGCGCGCATCTACAGCGCTACACAAGGGCAAAGCAAATACTCCGTGACCGTGGTCGACTACACGCAGGCTCAACGCATCCTGACCGAGAAGGCCAAGTCCTGTCCTGCAGGCGCGGAACCCTGCTTAGGAGGGCCTGGAGATGAGGGACACTGGAAGGCCGACATACGCGGAGCGATCGACTACGAAACGTGGCGAATGCTGCAACGAGACGCCAAAGTGACTCTTTTTGCGTGGAGTGTCGTCGATCTCGTCGAAGGACGTCAGTTGCAGCTCACGAACAACGCCGATAAATCGCGGACGTTCGCAGGAATTTACATGCACGAAAACAAGCTCTACATCATCGAAGGAACCGTCCCGGCGGGCTATCCGGAACCGGGATTGTTTCAGCAATCACTAGGATGGCTCGACGAAAATGGAGTCGGCCTTCGTTACCAGTCCTACTATTCCAACGGATTCCCGACACCTCCGCGTGTCGTTCGTGCAGGCCGTGGCCAAGGTCAGGGCCGCATTGACGCTCCGGACGCCAACCCAGGTCAGAGGAGGTAAGCATGAGTTTCAAATTAGGTATTGGTGTTGCCCTTATTTGTGCAGCTGCATTCGTTTTCCCGGCAATGGCCCATCATTCCCACGGCAACTACGAAGACACGTTTATGGACATTGAAGGTGTTGTCAAAGAAGTCCACTTGGTCGTCCCGCACTCCTGGATCTATCTCGAGATAAAGGATGCGAAAGGAGAACCTCAAATGTGGGCTCTCGAAGCAACAGGCCGCACCGGGCTGCAAAGAATCGGTGTGACTCCGGAGTACGTGAAAGCCGGCGATAAGGTCAAAGCCCGGTGCCATCACCTCAGAGACGGCTCCAACGGCTGTCTACTCGGCTTCTTGAAAGCGGCGGATGGAACCGTCAAAGATTGGGACGGTAACAACGCGCCTGCCCCGGCTGATTTCTGATTCGAGGGATAGGTTAGAAACCACAAAGACACAAAGGCCACAAAGGAACACAAAGAGGGCCGCATCAAATGACTTCGTCTGCGACCCTCTTTGTGTTCCTTTGTGGCCTTTGTGTCTTTGTGGTTTCCTACCGAGGCCCCGCAAGGGTAATACCGGCGAGCTGACCAAGAGCCCCCAGCGTCGTCTGCGCAGAGTTGAACCCGAAGAGAAAATCCTCCTCTCGATAACTTTCGTACTTGTCCGTCGGTTGATGGTGATTTGGATTTGAACCCCGGATAATTCCCGTGATCCTTTCGTTCTCCCGTACGCTGACCGAAGCGACAAGATCTTCAAAACGAATGGAATCGGTACCTGCCATGTTCATCCCCACCGTTGCAGGATATTTCGCGTACGTACGGTTCGACGCATAAAGTGCCGCGGCGAGCTTCTCAGAGGCGGCTGCCATGGTGGAGTTCATCTGGTATTCGATGTTGATGTCGGCGTTCGGGCTCTGCGTCGGCCCCGGCGGCATGCCATGGTCGTACATCATCATGTCGTGCTGGATGACTCCCAGCCATTTCGGTTCGGACGGACTTCCCTGAAGCGGCGCTCGTTCTTCCGCGTAGGTGCCGCTGCCATCCATCCCGAATTCTTCGTTGTTCCAAAAAATGAACCTCACTGAGCGGTTCGTCCAAACCTCGGGCATTCCCAGAACGCGCGCGAGCTCGAGCACCACAGCGCAACCCGATCCGTCGTCGTCAGCCGCTTCACCGCCGCCGCGGCCGTCCATATGCGCTGATACGATGTACATCTCCCCGGGGGTGGTTGTGCCGACCTTCGTCGCATAAACATTTTCAAGCGGACCGCTGCCCGACATAAATCGTTGGCGCTCGACGTTCGTATAACCAAAGCTCCTGAGCTGTTTTTCGAGCCAGTCGATTGCATCGCGATTACGCTGAGTTCCTTGCATTCGGTCTCCGAACTGTGTCAGTCCCTTGATGTGCGACTTGTATCGTTCCAGCTCGAGCCGGCCGAGTACGGCGCGCACCGCGTCCGCCGGGGGGTTCGCCGTCTGAGCAGAAAGCCCCGCTGCCAAGAGTAATGTTCCCAGCAGAAATCGCATGATTTTCTCCTTAATCTCGATGGCCCTGATATTACTTCTATTAATTCGGGGTCTAACACTTGTTTTATCAGTCTCGTGCCTGACCTCGAATTAATTGGCGTCTGACCCACCTTGCCGATTCCTGGGGCGAAGTCATGTCCCGCTGCCACAATGCCCAAATGCGTTTGAGTTCGTTGGCGATGGGCATGTTTCTTGCTCTGGGGAGATCTTCCGTCCATGTGGCGACACAGGCCCCAGCCAAGCCAGCGGTCCTCGATAAGCAATTTGGGGACGCGACATTCTATGCGTCTCGATTTGATGGGCGAATGACCGCCAGCGGCCGCGTATTTGACGGAGACAGAGCGATGGCCGCACATCGAAGTTATCCCTTTGGCACGGTTGTCCGCGTGACATGTCTTCGCAACAGGCGATCCGTGAACGTCGTAATCGTGGATCGCGGACCATATGGTAAAAATCACCGCGAGGGGGCGATTATCGATCTGTCACGATCCGCGGCAACGAAATTGGGCATCATCACAAGAGGCCAGGCTCGTGTGAAGTTAGAGGTGCTGCTGTGGGGGAAGGGCGAATGAATGCGAAGCATGAATGACTGCGCTGATACCGCTGATATCCCCTCCTTCGAGGAGGGGGCGCCGCGCCGATTTAACAGATGGAACGCTACCTTCAGAAATCGGCGCGGCGGGGGAGGTCGCACACTTGTTGCACGAGTGGTTTGACCTCCCCGGCCGCGCCGATTTCTGAAGGTAGCGTTCCTTTTTAGATCGGCGAGGCCGCCCCTCCTCGAAGGAGGGGATACTCTATTCTCACTGTTCCCCTGTTCATACGCACGTCGATCGACCACCGACAATTAATTTTCATGACTCGCTCCGCTAGGCCGGTGTATAACCGCCTCCATGGCTAAATCCAAAAACCGTGTCGGCCGACGCGGATTTCTCAAAGGTGCAGCTGCAAGCGCAGCGGCTCTCGCAGCGGAATCACACATGAGTGCAACACAAGAACATCACGATCATGACCACCAGGCCGTTCCGTCCGATGTCGCGCTGCGAGTGAAAGCGCTCGAATCGGTCCTCGTCGAGAAAGGTTTTGTCGATCGAGCGGCGCTTGACGCCATCGTCGACGCTTACGAAACGAAAGTCGGCCCGCGCAACGGTGCTCGCGTTGTCGCGCGCGCCTGGGCTGATCCTGCGTACAAGAAGCGGTTGCTGACGGATGCAACTGCCGCAATCGCCGAGCTTGGCTACATGGGCGGTCAAGGCGAGGACATGATCGTGCTCGAGAACGGACCCAAGCTCCACAACCTCGTCGTATGCACGCTGTGTTCCTGCTATCCATGGCCGGTTCTTGGTCTGCCGCCGGTCTGGTACAAGTCTGCTGCTTATCGCTCGCGTGCAGTGATCGATCCGAGAGGTGTTCTGCGTGAGTTTGGAGTCGAATTGCCGGAAGATGCTGAGATCCGCGTGTGGGACAGTACCGCCGAATTGCGCTATATGGTTCTGCCCGAGCGGCCGGCCGGCACCGAAAAGATGACTGAAGAAGCGCTTGCGGAACTGGTGACGCGGGACTCGATGGTCGGCGTAGGGAAAGTTGCGCCGCCGAAACCAGGAGGCAGTAAATGAACGGTGTTCATGATATGGGCGGCATGCATGGCATGGGGCCCATTCAACACGAAAAGAATGAGCCGGTATTCCACGAACCGTGGGAAGGCCGCGTATATGCGCTCACTCGAGTGGTTAGAGCCGGCGGCGGAAGACAGAACCTCGACAACTCCCGTCATCAGCTCGAGCTCATGCCTCCAGACCAATACTTGCGGATGAGCTACTACGAGCGTTGGTTCACGAGGCTGATCGACCAGCTGCTGAAGAACGGCGTCGTCACTCAGGCGGAACTCGAGAGCGGGCACGCTGCGTCTAATTCACCAAAAGCAACGCCGCCTATATCTGCCGATATGGTTCCGGCAATGGTGACGAGACGGAGTTCGGCCCGTCGCGATGCACCCGTGGATCCGCGCTTCAAAGTCGGGCAGCGCGTACGCGCACGCAACATTAATCCCACCGGTCACACGCGTCTGCCGCGGTATGCGCGCGGAAAAACGGGTGTGATCGTCCGGGATCATGGAGTTTTTCTCTTCCCGGATACGAACGCTGCTTTTCTTGGAGAGAAGCCTCAGCACGTCTATTCGGTGCGATTTACGGCTCGTGAGCTCTGGGGCAATGATGCCTCGCCGCGCGATTCGGTTCATCTCGATATGTGGGACGACTACCTTGAGCGCGCCTGAGCCGAAATCGCAGGATCAACGCCTCGCAAGCTTACCGGGCATACCGCGCGACGAGGTTGGACCGGTTTTCGCCGAACCATGGCAGGCGCAGGCATTCGCGCTGGCCGTCAAGCTCTCGGAGGCAGGTCACTTTACCTGGAAGGAATGGGCCGCGACCCTGGCCCATGAACTCAAAGCAGCGGCCGATCGCGGTGAACTCGACGACGGTTCGCGTTATTACGAGCACTGGCTCGCTGCGCTCGAACGACTCGTCACCGCAAAAGGTTTGGCCGACTCGTCGGCGCTCCTCGAACGCAAAGAAGCTTGGGCCGATGCCTATCGTCATACGCCGCACGGCAAACCGGTTGAGTTGAAACCGCAGATTGAGAAGGCCGCCAAAAGAAAGGCTAGGCCGTAAACATGCTGAGACATGTTGCGGTTCTGCTGGCAGCTTTGAGTCTTCTCGTGTTCACGGCGGCCGCTGCCCAAACGCTCGACATTTATTTCATCGATGTTGAGGGCGGACAATCCACGCTGATTGTGACTCCCGCCGGGCAGTCGTTGCTCGTGGATACCGGTTTCGCTGCAAACGGATTTAACGACACATCGAATCGTGGTCGCGACGCTCGCCGCATCATTTCTGCCGCACGAGATGCCGGGTTGAAGCGAATCGACTATCTATTGACGACGCATTTCCATGCCGACCACGACGGAGGGGTAACCGATGTCGTGGCCCAAATCCCCATCGACACATTTATCGATCACGGTACCGTGCCGACTGAAGCCGAGCGCGGCGTACGCGGCACAATGGACGCTTTCGCCGCATACGCCGCCGCGCGCGCGAAGGCGCACGGCCATATTGAGGCGCAGCCCGGCGATCGCATTCCACTGAAGGGTGTCGACGCACTGATCGTCAGCTCCGGCGGTAAAACGATCAGTACCGCGGTTCAAGGGAAAGGGACACGCAATCCTTCCTGCGGCGCATCGCCGATTCCGGCGCAGGACATCTATGAGAACCCACGATCAACCGGATTTGTGCTTGGTTTCGGGGAATTTCGATTTCTCGACGTCGGCGACCTGTCGGGCAAACCTCTATTCGATCTTGTCTGCCCATCCGATCTCGTGGGCGCCGTCGATGTGTATCTCGTCGCTCACCATGGCGGGAACGATGCGCGCGATCCCGCAACACTCGCGGCCTTTCGACCTCGCGCCGCCATTCTCAACAACGGAGCCACCAAGGGCGGTGCAGCAGAAACGTTTGCGATGCTTCACGACCGTCCCGGCGTTGACGTCTGGCAGCTGCACCGCTCTGTGAACCGCGGCGCGAACAATTTCGCAGAGAACCAGATTGCGAATTTGGACGAAAGCACCAGTCACTGGATCAAAATCAGCGCGAGCTCCGATGGTTCCTTCCGCGTAACGAATGGGCGAACCGGCTTGTCGAAAGACTATTCGAAGCGCGACAAGTGATGCGAGCCGTTGCGGTGGGGCAGAGTCCCCTCCTTGGTAAAGGAGGGGTGGATGCGCCCACTAAGAAAATGGCGCGAAGCTTCCTTGGCGGGCGCAGACGGGGTGGTCAGTCAAAGCCACTGATTATCGGTAGTTGAACGAACCACCCCGTCCGCTCCATCAAAGGGGCTTCGCGACATCTTTCTTGATGTCGCGTCCA
>Ga0114129_10007461_pt1 | contig 15578 bp, 15 predicted proteins | sample RhiMetdeltSRZDD1_FD_80071 | JGI IMG/M metagenome (GOLD analysis project Ga0114129, IMG submission 80071) | Populus rhizosphere microbial communities from Tennessee, USA - Rhizosphere MetaG P. deltoides SRZDD1 (version 2) (version 2) | ecosystem: Host-associated > Plants > Roots > Rhizosphere >...
AGTACATGTTCATCTCCTCGACGATCACGCCCTTCTCGCGCTCGATCTCGTCCGGTGCGAACTTCGAGTTGCGGAGCATGTCGACCAGCACGTCGAGCGCGACGTCGCGCGACTCGGCCGCGCACTTGACGTAGTAGCCCGTGTACTCCTTGCCGGTGAACGCGTTGAACTCGCCGCCGATGGCGTCGATCTCCATCGAGATGTCGCGCGCGGTCGGGCGCTTCTCCGTGCCCTTGAAGAACATGTGCTCGGAGAAGTGCGCGATGCCGTTCGTGTCTTCGGTCTCGTAGCGTGAGCCCGCAGCGAGCATGATCGCGCAGGTCACCGACTGCGCCGATTCCATCGGCGCGGTCAGGATGCGCAGACCGTTGTCCAGGCGCTCGAGCTGGAAGGTGCTCACGGCCCGAGCGATGCTACCGAGGCCGGTCGGCCTTGCGGAAGACGAAGCGAACCGCCTGCCAGTCGTCGTCGATCGCGGCGCTCTTGTTGTCGACGAGGCCGCCCTCGAGGCCGATCCGCTGCACGGCGGCGAAGTCGAGGTCGGTCTCGAGCTTCGATGCCTTCTTGGGCCAGGCGATCCAGAGGCCGTCCGCCGGCGCAAGCGTCCGCTTCAGCCCGGGGAAGCGCCGCTGGAGCTCGTCGGCGCTCGTCGTGAAATAGACGAGGACGTCGGCTCCGGGCTTCGCACCGAGCTTCCGGGTCAGCTCAACCAAGGCGCTGCAACGCCCGGAAGACCGCCTCCGCCCCGAACTCGATCGCGTCAGCCGGAACGCGCTCGTCGGCCGCGTGGATCAGCCCGGTGAAGGCGAAGTCGCCCGGCAGCTTCAAGGGCAGGAAGCCGTAGTTCTGGATGCCGAGCTGCGCGAAGAAGCGGGCATCCGTGACACCCGCCTGGAGAAGCGGCACCGGAACGGAGCCGGGCTCGAGCTCGCGGATGATCCCCGCGAGCGTCTCGAACTGATCGAGGCGCGGCTCGGGCGGCCCGGCGTCGTAGCGCAACAGCTCAAGCTCGATGTCGTCTCCGACGATCTCCTGCAGCTCGCCGATGACGTCGTCCGGGCCGAAGCCGGGTAGCGCACGGGCGTCGAGCTCGACGTCGACGAAAGCCGGAACCACGTTCACCTTCTCGCCGGCGCGGACGATCGTCGCGTTGACCGTGTTCCGGAGGAGCGGCTCGGTCGTCTTCGCGCGCTCCCCGAGCAGCGGCAGCACCCGGTCGGTCAGCCGCGGCTTCAGCAGCGCGAGCAGGATGTCGCGCTGCGGGCGCGAGACGGCATTCGCCATCGCCTCGATCTGCGCACGCGCCGCCGGCGTGATGTGAACCGGGAGCCGCTTGCGGTCGAGGTCGCGCAGGAACTTGCCGAGGCGCGACATCGTGCCGCCGCGCTGCACCATCGCACCGTGCCCTCCCCGGCCCGGCACGCGCGCCTTCAGCCAGCAGATCTGCTTCTCGGCGACCTGGATCGGATAGAGGCGGCTCCCGCCGAGCTCGAGCGTGAAGCCGCCGAACTCTCCCAGCGAGTAGCGCACGCCCTCGAACAGGTGCGCGTGGTCCTCGACGAGGAACCTCGCGCCGAAGTCGCCGCCGTTCTCTTCGTCGGCGAGGACGCAGAGGATCACGTCGCCGGGCAGCTCGGTGCCTTCGCGCGCTGCGCGCAGGAAGGCCGACACCATCATCGCCACCCCGCCCTTCATGTCGAGCGCGCCCCGTCCCCAAACGTAACCGTCGACCAGCTCGCCGCCGAACGGCGGCCGCGTCCAGTCCTGGCCGGAGGTCGTGACGACGTCGACGTGACCCTGCAACAGGAGCGGCGCGCGGTCGCCCCTGCCCGGCAGCCGCGAGATCAGGTTCGGCCGCGCCGGATCCCGGGCGTACAGGTCGACGTCGCAGCCGGCGTCCTCCAGCAGGCCGCGAACGTACGCGATGCACTCGGCCTCGTTGCCGGGCGGATTCGTCGTGTCGAAGCGGATCAGCTGCTGCAGCAGCTCGACCGGCGTCACAGCGCCGCGATCGCGGCCAGCAGGCCGTCGACCTCCTCCGCGGTGTTGTAGTGGACGATGCCCGCCCGAACGGCGCCGGCGTCGCCGAGCCCGAGGCGGTTCATCACCTCGAGCGCGTAGTAGTTGCCCTGCCAGACGGCGAAGCCCGCGTCGCCGAGGCGCGCGGCGGCATCGCGCGTCGGCACGCCGTCGACGTTGAACGCGAAGGTGGCGACGCGCCCTTCCATCGTCGGCAGCCCGTAAAGCGTCGTGTTGTCCGGCACCCCGGCGAGGAAGCGCTCGCCGAGCGCTCGCTCGTGACCCTGGATCGCGTCCCAGCCGATCGACTCGATGTACTCGACCGCGGCGACGAAGCCGGCGAGTAGCTCGTGCGGCAAGGTCCCCGTCTCGAACCGGTGGCCGAGCGGCTCGTTCGACGCCGGCCGGACCTTGTACGGCCGCCAGCTCTCGAGCAGCTCGGCACGCCCGAACGCGACGCCGAGGTGCGGCCCGAAGAACTTGTACGGCGAGCAGATCAGGACGTCGACGCCCCAGTCGCCGACGTCGATCGGCCCGTGCGGCCCGTAGTGGACGGCATCGGCCCAGGCGAGCGCGCCGGCGCCATGCGCGAGCTCGGTGATGCGGCGCACGTCGGTGACCGTCCCGACGGCATTCGACGCGACCGGAAACGCGACGACGCGCGTGCGCTCGCCGAGAAGGCGTTGGAGATCGTCGAGATCGACCGTCGTGTCGTCGTTGATGTCGACGAAATGGACGGTGAGGTTCTTGTCGTGCGCGAGCTCGAGCCACGGCGACACGTTCGCGTCGTGATCGAGCTTCGTGACGACGATCTCGTCGCCTTCGCTCCACGTTCGTCCGATCGTGCGCGTGAGCGCGAACGCGAGCGTCGTCATGTTCGCGCCGAAGATCGTCTCCTCGGGCGCGCAGCGCAGAAAGTCGCCCGCGGTCGTCCTGGCCTTCGCCACGAGCGCCTCGGTGCGGCGGCTGGTCGCGTAGGGGCCGCTGACGTTGGCGTTCGACTCGCGGTAGTACTTCGAGACGGCCTCGATCACCTCGTCGGGCACCTGGGTGCCGCCCGGCCCGTCGAAGAAGGCGAGCGGCTGTCGCAGCGCGGAGAAGCGCGCGCGGACCGCCTCGACGTCGAGCGCAAGGGTCGACACGATCCCAGACGCTACTACGATTCGGCCATGTCCCCGGCGACGAAAGAGCGCATCGACCGCGGCACGGGCACGGGTCTCGGAGCGCCGTGGAACGTCATCGTCCTCAACGACAACCACAACACGTTCCAGGGAGTCGCGGCCGCGCTCTCGGCGACGATTCCGAACGTCTCGTACGACCGCGGGCTGCGGATCGCCGACACGATCCACAACACCGGCCGGGCGATCGTCTGGTCGGGCCACCGCGAGGCCGCGGAGCTCTACTGGGAGCAGCTGCGCGGCCTCGGGCTGACGATGGCTCCGCTCGAGCGCTAGGTACGCCAGACGTAACGGGGCTTGGGCGTCAGCGATGCCCCCACGAAGCAGTCTCGCTCTGCCTTCGCCAGCAGATCGTCCAGATCGGCAGGTCGCGGCTCGATCTCCAGGTCGATCTCGACCGTGATGTCGACGAACGCGTAGCGGCCGTCCGTCTCTCGCTTCGTCACGATCGCGGAGGCGTTTGCGGCCGCCACGAAGTCGACCTCCCTGCGCGTCGCGTGAAAGCGCAGGCTCTGGAGGGTGCAGCGCGCGAGGCCGGCCAGCACGAGGTGCTCAGGCGTCCACGCCGGGTCGAGGTCGAGCTCAGCCTTGCCGTCGGCTGTCAGTCGCCCGGCCCTGTCGAGGGCGATCGAATACCGAAATTCCTTGGCTTTCACGTGGGCAGGAACCGTCCGGGGTGCGTCGTACCCTGTGGTCGATGCGACGGTTGCGTAGTCTGAGCGAAGCGGAGTGTTACGCGCGCTGCTATGGAGGCTGGGAGGCGACCGTCCACGTGCTGACGCTCGAGCCGCGCGTCACTCGTCACGAGCTGGCGGTCGAAGGCGAGGCGCTACGCCGCCGCTTCGAGGAGTTTCTCGACGCGCGTGACCCGGACGAGCTCGCCGAGCCCGAAGCAGCCTGAGTCGGCGATACCCGACGTACTGGCGCCCGGTCTACGGGTGCTCTTCTGCGGGATCAACCCGGGCCGGGTGTCGGCGGCGGCACGGGCCCATTTCGCGAACCCGCGCAACGACTTCTGGCGGCTGCTGCATGCGGCCGGGCTCACGCAGCGGCTCCTGACGCCCGCGGAGCAGTTCAGCCTCCTGGACGAAGGGATCGGCGTGACGAACGCCGCGGCCCGGACGACGCCCGGCTCCGGCGACCTCCGGAAACCCGACTTCGACGGCGCTGCCGAGCGGCTCGCAGAGCTGGCGCGGGCACTGCGGCCGGCGTGGATCGCCTTCGTCGGCAAGGAGGCCTACCGCGGTGCGTTCGGCGAGCGACCACAGCTCGGCGAGCAAGAGCGAAGGCTCGGCGATACGCGGCTGTTCGTGCTGCCGTCGACATCACCGGCGAACGCGGCCGTGCCCTGGGACGAGCGGCTGCGGTGGTTCCGCGAGCTCGCTAGCCGCGCCAGCGGTTCGTGATGGGGGTCCTACGATCGCGACCGAATGCCTTCGGCCGCAGCTTCACGCCGGGCGGCGCCTGGCGCCGCTTGTACTCGGCGCGGTCGATCATCGAGACGGCACGCTCGACGATCTCCCTGTCGAACCCGTCCGCCGACAGCTCCTCGAGCGTGCGGTCGTGCTCCACGTACTCCTCCAGCACCTCGTCGAGCTTCGGATACGGCGGCAGCGAGTCTTCGTCGAGCTGGTTGTCGCGCAGCTCGGCACTCGGCGCGCGGTCGACGATCGACTGCGGGATCAGCTCGCGCCCGGCTCGCTCGTTCAGGTAGCGCGCGAGGCGAAAGACGTCCGTCTTGTAGACGTCCTTCAGCAGCGCGAAGCCGCCGGCCATGTCGCCGTACAGCGTCGCGTACCCCACCGAGAGCTCCGACTTGTTGCCGGTCGCGACGAGCATCCAGCCGAACTTGTTCGAAAGCGCCATCAGCAGCACCCCGCGCGCACGCGCCTGGATGTTCTCCTCGGTGAGGTCGGGTTCCGTGCCGCTGAACGCGTCGGCGAGCGCCTCGCCGAACGCGTCGACGATCGAGCCGATCGGAATCTCCCGGAACGAGCAGCCGAGACTCTCGGCGAGGCGTCGCGCGTCGGCACGCGTCGCTTCGGACGAGTAGCGCGACGGCATCGACACGCAATGCACCCGGTCGGCGCCGAGGGCCTCCGCGGCGAGCGCCGCAGTGACGGCCGAGTCGATGCCGCCCGAGACGCCGACGACGACGTCACGGAACCCGTTCTTGTCGACGTAGTCGCGCAGGCCCAGCGCGAGCGCGAGCCGCATCTGCTCCAGCTCGTCGACGAACGGCGCCACGCTGCCCCTCGCCTTCTGGCCGTTGCTCGAGGGCCCGCGCGTCCCGACGTGGATCACCTCCACCGGCGGCACCTGCTCGCGCTCGCGGGCGAGCGCGCGGCGGCGCACGTCGCGCAGCCGGCGGCCGATCACCTCCTTCGGCTCGACGTCGACGACGAGCAATGCTTCCTCGAAGCCGGGCGCCCGCGCGAGGATCGTGCCCTCGTCGTCGATCACGACGGAATGGCCGTCGAAGATCAGCTCGTCCTGCCCGCCGACGCTGTTGCAGAACGCGACGAAGCAGGAGTTGTCGCGCGCACGCGTCACGAACATCTCCTCGCGCTCGCGGTCGCGGCCGACGTAGAACGGCGAAGCGGAGATGTTGACGAGCAGCTCCGCGCCCGCGAGTGCGAGGTCTGTCGCAGGCGGGCCCGGCTGCCACATGTCCTCGCACACGGTGAGGCCGACGAGCGTACGGCCGTGCTCGAGGAGGATCAGGTCGCGGCCCGGCGCGAAGTAGCGGTCCTCGTCGAACACGCCGTAGTTGGGGAGGAAGCGCTTGCGGTACACGGCCTTCACCTCGCCGCCGGACAGCACGAAGCAGGCGTTGTACAGATCGCGGTCGAAGTGCGGCCCGCCGACGAGCACCGTCGTGCCGCGGGCCTCGCGCGCGATCGCCTCCACCGAGCTCTCCGCCGCGCGGATGAAGCCCGGCCTCAGCAGCAGGTCTTCCGGCGGGTAGCCGGTGACGGCGAGCTCGGGAAACAGGACGAGATCGGCGCCTTGCGCCCTGGCGGCCTCGAGCCGCTCGAGGATCAGCCGGCGGTTGCCGTCCAGATCACCGACGACAGGGTTGATCTGGACGAGGCCAAGGCGCATGCCCTCAGTCTAACGCTGTTTGCGACTATGAGTCGAAAACCGCCTAGCGCCGGCCGAACTCCATGACCCACAGGGAGACGTCGTCGTGCCCGAAGATCCGGCCCTGCTGGACGGCGATGCCGAGGTCGCGCCACCGGCCCGACAGGAGGTTGGCGCGGTGCGGCGGCGATTCGAGCCAGGCCGTCAGTGTCTGCAGAGGTGACCCGAGGTCGGCCTGCCCCCACGCGAGGTTCTCGCCGAGCGCGCGGGCGGGGAGGTAGCCGGCACGGCGAAACGTTGCCATGAAGGACATGCCGCACGGCGTGTGCGAGAAGCCGCAGCGCCGAACGGCGTTCACCTTCAGCAGCGAGGAGCGGTTCAGCGGGCCGTTGCCGCGCACTGAGGCGAGACGGAAGGCGCCACGCAGGACGTTGACGCCGCAGTACATCGCCTCGAGTTGTGCATGCGTCCCGCCGGCCGCCGACGTTGCGCCGGCGCACGACGACGCGACGGTCTGCAGCGCCGAGGAATCAGACGTGTGTGCAGCCGGCGCGGCCAGCCCGAGAACGATCGCGGTGAGGGACTGGGCGATTCCCATGACGCGGTCGTGGAGCAGATGCCCCTTCGCGCCGAATCCTGCGCATTCCTGCCGTGATTCTTACTTTCAGGTTCTTCGGTCTTACGAATATGTTTCGAGAACCGGAATTTCCTGCAAAGCCTCGGGATTCTCCAGCGACGAGAGGTCGCCGGGCTCCTTCCCGAGCACACGCGCGCGCACGGCGCGCCGCACGATCTTCGCGCTCCGCGTCTTGGGCAGCGCGGAGACGAACACGATGCGGTCCGGCTTGAACGCCTTGCCGAGCTCGTCCGTCACGGCCTCCGAGATCTCGAGCGCGCACGCCGGCGTTGCGTCGACGTTCGGGCGCAGCACGCAGAAGATCCAGGCCACCTCGCCCTTGACCTCGTGCGGGATGCCGATCGCCGCGGCTTCCGCGACCCCGTGGTGTCCGACGGCTGCAGACTCGAGCTCCGCGGGCCCGATGCGCTTCCCTGCGATGTTGAGCGTGTCGTCGGAGCGGCCGTGCAGGAACCAGTAGCCGTCCTCGTCGATCGACGCCCAGTCGCCGTGCGTCCACACGCCGGGAAAGCGGCGCCAGTACGTCTCGAGATAGCGGTCGTCGTCTCCCCAGATGCCGCGGGTCATCCCCGGCCACGGCCGTTTGCAGACGAGCTCGCCGACCTCGCCGCGCACGGGGTTTCCGTCCGCGTCGAAGACGTCCATGTCCTGCCCCAGCGCCGGGAAGCCGAGCGCGACCGGCTTCACGGGCTCCGCGACACACGTCGCGAGGAAGCAGGCGCCGACCTCGGTCCCGCCCGACTCGTTGACGATCGGGACGCGTCCGCCGCCGACGTGCTCGAAGAGCCACAGGTACGGATCGCGGTTCCACGGCTCGCCTGTCGTGCAGATCGCCTTCAGCGAGGACATGTCCGTCGTCGGCTCGCCCTTGGGAAGCAGTGCGCGCACGAGTGTCGGCGACACGCCGAGCATCGTCACGCGCTCGGCCTCGACCAGCTGCCACAGCCGGTCGGGCGGAAAGTCCGGCGCGCCTTCCGCGTAGACGACGGTCGCGCCGCAGGCGCCGCCGCCGACCACCGTCCACGGCCCCATGATCCAACCCATGTCGGTGGCGAAATGGACGCGGTCGCCCGGCTTGACGTCGGTTTGGTAGGCGACCTCGCGCGCGATCGACACCAGGAAGCCGGCCTGCACGTGCAGCGCTCCCTTCGGCTTGCCCGTCGTCCCGGACGTGTACGCAAGCAGGTACGGATGCTCCGAATCGACCTGTCTCGGGGTCGGACCCCGATCCGCCGACGTGTCCGCGACGAGGTCGTCCCAAAAGCGATCGCGACCGAAGGTCATCGGGAGGTGGTCGAGCCCGAGCCGCCGCCAGACGACGGTGTGCGTCACGGTCGGCGCGCTCTGCAGCGCCTCGTCGGCGATCTCCTTCATCGGCACGACCTGGCCGCGGCGGAGCGAGCCGTCGGCCGTGATCAACGCCTTCGCCTTGGCGTCTGCAAGCCGCGCCGCGATCGCCGGCGCGGCGAAGCCGGAGAAGATCGGCACCTGCACGGCTCCGACGTGCGCGCACGCGTGCGACGCGATCGCGACCTGCGGCGACATCGGCAGATAGATCCCAACCGCGTCGCCCTCGCCGATCCCGACCGACGCGAGACCCTCGGCCAGCCGATAGACCGCGTCGGACAGCTCGCGCCACGTCAGCGCGACGCGCAGCCCGTCCTCCGACTGCCAGACCGCCGCCTCTTCCTCCGCGAGCTCCCCGGCCGCCCACCGGTGGACGCAGTTCCACGCCAGGTTGAGCTTCCCGCCGACGAACCACTTGGCCCATTCGGGACCGTCCGACGTGTCGACGACCTCCGTCCACGGCTCGGAGAACTCGAGGCCGAGGTCATCGATGACGGCCGGCCAGAAGCGTTCCGGCTCCTCGATCGAGATTCGATGGAGGTCGTGGTAGCGCTCGACCCCGAGGCGCCGCGCGAGCCGGGTCACGTTGGCGCTCTCGACCTGCTCGGGCGTCGGCGTCCAGACGAAGTCAGCCACGCGCGAAGGGTACGGGGTTCTCTAACCTGCCGGAAGTGAGGGCCAGGCTCTTCACAGCCGAGAACCGAAAGTGGTGGACGCTCGCCGCCGTCGCCGTCGGGCTCTTCATGATCATGCTGGACAACACGGTGGTGAACGTCGCGCTGCCGTCGATCCGCAAGGACCTCGGGATCAGCATCTCGGAGCTGGAGTGGGTCGTGAACGCCTACGCGCTGACGTTCGGTGTCCTGCTGCTGTCGGGCGGGAAGCTCGCCGACCTGCTCGGCCGTCGCGCGATCTTCATCGCCGGCCTGGTGATCTTCACGGGCGCGTCGCTGTGGTGCGGTCTCGCGGCGGGCGCGACCTCGCTGATCGCCGCGCGCACGGTGCAGGGCGTCGGCGCGGCGCTGATGAACCCGGCGACGCTCTCGATCATCACGGCGACGTTCCCGCCGCGTCAGCGCGGGACGGCGATCGGCATCTGGGCCGGCGTCTCGGCGCTGGCGCTCGCGTTCGGGCCGATCATCGGTGGGCTCCTCACCCAGGACATCAGCTGGAGCTGGATCTTCTTCATCAACATCCCGGTCGGCGTCCTGGGGGTGGTCGGCGCGCTGTTCCTGATCGACGAGTCGAAAGACATGTCACACGAGCAGCGGCTCGATCTGCCGGGGCTGCTGACGTCCGGCATCGGACTGTTCGCGCTGACGTACGGCCTGATCGAGACGAACGACCACGCGTGGGGATCGACGCGCGTGCTGACGCTGTTCGCGATCGCGGCGGTCTTCCTTGCGGCGTTCGTGATGCTCGAGCTGCACCAGCGCCTCCCGATGCTCGACATGGGGCTCTTCAAGAACAGCACGTTCAGCGGCGCGAACGCTGTGATGTTCATGGTCGGCCTCGCGATGTTCGGGATCTTCTTCTACAACTCGCTCTTCCTGCAGAACATCCTCGGATACGGCGCGATCAAGACCGGCGCGACGTTCCTGCCGATGACGGTGCTGATCATCTTCGTCGCGCCCGTCGCGGGAAGGCTCGCCGACCGCATCGGCCCGCGCTGGCTGATGGGCGCGGGGATGGTGCTGTTGACGGGGTCGCTGCTTCTCTTCGCGACGCTCGACGCGCAATCGACGTGGTGGGACATTCTCCCGGGCCTGGTCGTCGGCGGGGTCGGGATGGCGATCACGATGGCGCCGACGACGGCGGCCGCAATGGGCTCGGTCCCGGTGGACAAGGCCGGCGTCGGGTCAGCGGTGATCAACAGCATGCGACAGGTCGGCGGCTCGCTCGGCATCGCGCTCATGGGGGCGCTCGTCGCGACGGCAGTGAGCGTCTCGCCGTTCAACCCCGCGTTTGCGAGCCAGTTCGTCGAGGGTTACCACCGCGCCCTGCACGTCGGCGCTGCGATCACCCTCGCCGGCGCGATCATCGCGGTGACGACGATCCGCACGCTTCGCCACGCGGAGGAGCCGCGCCGCGCGGCCGAGCCGGCCGTAGGCGCCTGAGCCGAAGCGTAAGCCAGCGCGAAGCGCGACTTACGCGGAGGCGGACTGATGCGGGTCGGCCACGCGCAGCATGGCCGACCCGCACGGAAGAGACATCCGCCGGCCAACAAGGAGCGCGCGGGCCTTGCCCGCGCGCGTTCAGCGCGAAGCGCAGTACCCAATCCCGCGGGAAAAGCGCAGCTTTTCGCGCGGCCTAAAAGAGGAAGACCCCCGGCTGCGGCTCCGGGGGTCTATTCCTTCTCGGCGACCTCACCTTCCCGGCGAGATCATCGGAACTTGGCTCTGCGGCCCAGCCAGCCCCGATTCGATCTAACCTGGTGAAGCGCCTCCTGCATCCGACCCTGGCGTCTGGCTCGGTCGCAAGATGGGCTCACTGTACGAGCCTTCTCCCGTTCTGTCAAGTAGCTGGGTCAAGTGATTTGCAGTAGGGTTGCTTCACTGGTTTCCGGCCAGAAACATGACCTTTTCGGGGGATGCTCCGAAAGAGGGGTTGAGATTTGGTGAAGCATGTCGTCTACTACGCCGCACGTGTCTGAATCGACCGCCACTCGCCAGCAGCAGCGCGTGATGGCCGCGCAGGCCGGGCTCCGGCTCGGCGAGCGGCTCCGCCAGCTGCGCGTAGCCGCGGGCATGACCCAGACCGAGCTCGCCGGCAAGCGCTTCTCCAAGGAGTACGTCAGCCAGATCGAGCGCGGCAAGACGCGGCCGACCCCCGAGACGATCCTCTGGCTCGCGGAGCGGTTGGCCGTCGACGCCGGCTTCCTCGCGAACGGTGTCTCCGCGGACGAGCGGGGACGAGTCGACGCTGCGCTCGCTCGTTGCGACGCCCTGGTCGAGGCGCGCCGGAACGACGAGGCGCTCGAGGAGTTCGAGCGAATTCGCGCCGCCGTGCTCGCGAGCGGCCTGCCCGAGCTCGAGGTCCGCGCGCTGTCGGGCGAGGCGATCGTCCGCCTGCGCCGCAGCGAGGTGCGCGAGGGAATCGCTCTGCTCGAGCGGGCGCGCGCGCTCACCGAGAGCGACGCGTTCTCGGACGTCGAGCGAGCCGACGTGCTCTTCCGCCTGGGCATCGGCCGCTTCATGCTCAACAGCGTCCAGACGGCGATCGCGCTCTTCGACGAGGCGCTCAAGGTCGCCGAGCGGTCGGAGATCCCCTCCGACCAGCTCCGCTCGAACATCCTCTCCTGGCGCTCGCGGAGCTACCGGCGCCGGCGCGACTTCGAGGCGGCGCGCGAGGACGTCGAGCGCGCGCTCGAGCTCGCCGACAGCCTGAACGACACCCGCACGACCGCCGACATCTACTTCCAGGCGTCGATCGTCGCCGACCGCGAAGGGCGCTGGGTGCTCGCGCGCTCCTACGCCGAGCGCGCGAAGGCGGCCTACGAGGAGCTGGCCGACCGCAGCAACCTCGGCCGGCTGCTCAACAACCTCGGCGGGATCAACTTTCTGCTCGGCCATCCCGACGAGGCGCTCGCTTTGCTCACAGACTCGGTTCGCATCGCGCTCGAGATCGGCAACGACGCGGAGGCCGCGCATGCGGTCAACGGCATCGCCCAGGTGCACCTACGCACTGGCGACGTCGAGCTCGCCGAGGAGCAGGCGCGCTACGCGCTGAAGCTGCTCGGCGATCGCGTCGACGAGATGCACGAGATCGGGAACGCGCAGCTCGTGCTGGGCCGCGCACTACTCGCTCAGGACCGGCTCGACGAGGCCGAGGAAGCGTTCAAGGCCGGGGAAGCGGCCTACGACCAGATGTCCTCGGGGAGCCATCGCGCGGACGCGTGGATCGCACAAGGGGACCTCGCAGTACGACGCGGCGACGACCGCACGGCGGCGAAGCTGTACCGCCAGGCCGCCGACGCCTTGCAAGACGTCCGCTTCTAACTCACCGCCAAGGAGGTGATTCTCGGTTGTCTAAAGCACGCCTGATCTATTTCGCAGTGTTTGCCGTCCTCATCGCCCTCGCATTGCTGCCGGCACTCCAATTCTGGCCGGAAGGGCCCCACGAGGGGAACGGCGTCTAGAGTGACGCGATGTGCGCGCTTCGCTTGTTGTCGTTGCGCTGATCGTCCTCGCAGCCGGCTGTAGCTCCAGCACGAGCCCGTCGCGAGGCGCGCCCGAGGCAGGATCGCTCGAAGCGCTGTGGCGCAGTTCCGGCCAGAGCGTCGCGCTGATTCCCGGCACCTCGGACTACTCGCCCGGCGTCGTGCGGATCTCCTTTCTCGTCGTCGATCCACGGGGACGTGTGGTCGCGACGCCGCGTGCGCGCGTCTGGGTCGCGCGCTCGCTGCGGGCGAAGCCGTTCACGTCGACGACGGCGCGGCTGGAGCCGATCGGCGTGCCGGGCGCCCCGGCCGGGGCCGACGCCGAGGCGATCTACGTCGCGCGCGTCCGAGTCCCGGCTGCGGGGCGCTACCAGGTCGTCGCGCGGCCGCTCGGCGGGAAGGAGCGGATCGCCGGCGTCGGCGACCTGGTCGTGCGGACGCGTTCCGCGTCGCCGATGGTCGGGTCGCGCGCCTATCCGTCGGACACCCCGACGCTCGCGAGCACGGGCGGCCGCACGGCACTGCTCACGACGCGGGTCCCGCCCGACCGCGCGCTGCTGCGGACGTCGATCGCGGCCGCGCTTGCCGCGCACGAGCCGTTCGTCGTCACGTTTGCGACGCCTCGTTACTGCGAGAGCCGCATCTGCGGGCCCGTCGTGAACGTCGTCGATCATGTTCGCAAGCAATATGCGAACACGCCGGTGCGCTTCATCCACGTCGAGATCTACAAGGACAACAATCCGAGCAAAGGACGGAACCGCTGGGTGGCGCAGTGGCATCTGCCGGGCGAGCCGTGGACCTTCCTCGTCGGACGCGACGGCCGGATCAAGGCGAAGTTCCAGGGTTCCGTCTCGACACACGAACTGGGTGAGGCAATCCGGCGACTGCTGCGGTAGGTTGAGTCTCGGTGGCCTCTGCAGCGCAGCAAACAGAAAGCCTCGTCAGCGTACGTGACGTCGCCGACCAGCTCGGCGTCCATCCCGAGACGGTCCGGCGCCTGATCCACGACGGCCGGCTCGATGCCGTTCGCGTCGGACGCGTGTTGCGTGTGCACCGCGAAGCCGTCGACGGCTTCCTCGCGCGTCAGCGAGTGAAGCCCTCGCGTTTCCAAGCCTGACACGCGGGAGATACGCGGGCTGATGGGCGCGCGTACGCAGCGGTTCAAGCGTGCTGTCTACGTCGGACGCGTCGCGCGCGGTGGCGGCTTGTTGCGCGTGCTGCGCGAGCTCGGCGTGTGGGGCAACCGGCCCGCGACGCGCGACGGCGCGCGCGAGTTCCGCAGGTCGCTCGAACAGCTCGGGACGACCTACATCAAGCTCGGGCAGCTCCTGTCGTCGCGGCCTGATCTCCTGCCGGACGTTTACATCGAGGAGCTCGGCAAGCTCGTCGACGAGGTCCCGCCGGTCCCTTTCGAGCAGATCCGCCAGGTGATCGCGGAGGAGCTGCCTCCGGACGTCTTCGTGCGCATCGACCCCGAGCCGCTCGCGACGGCGTCGATCGCCCAGATCCACACGGCATTGCTTGCGAACGGCCGCGACGTGATCGTCAAGGTGCGCCGCCCCGGCATCGAGGAGCAGATCGACGTCGACCTCGCGTTGATGCGCTCGACGGCCGAATTGCTCGAGTCGCGATCAGAGCGGGCGCAGCTGCTGCAGGCGCGCGCGCTGGCGGATGAGCTCGAGGTGCACCTGCGCGCGGAGCTCGACTTCGTCGAGGAGGCGAACAACGCCGAGCTGATCGCGCGGATCGTCGCCGGGTACGAGGACCTCGTCGTGCCGGCCGTGATCCGGCCGTACGTGACGGAGAGGGCTCTCGTCCTCGAGCGGATCGAAGGGCGCAAGGTCGACGCCGAGCACGGCCTCGGCGCCGAGCGCGCGCATGAGCTGGCGCGGCAGTTCTTCCGTGCATATGTGCACCAGGTGACGGTGGAGGGCGTCTACCACGCCGATCCCCACCGCGGGAACGTCCTGCTGACGACGGACGGTCGGCTCGCGCTCGTCGACTTCGGCCTGCTCGGACGGCTGGACGACGACACGCGCCGTAACCTGGCGCTCCTGCTGCTCGCAGTCGCGCAGAACCGCGCCGACGACGTCGCCGACCTGATCCTCGGGCTCTCGCGGGTGACGCTCGGCGCCGACGAGCCCGGGTTCGTGCAGGAGTTGCGCCGCAAGCTGCCGCGCTACCACTGGCGGCCGCTCTCCGGCATCCGCACCGGCGGACTCGATCGCGCGCGTCCTGTATCCGGAGCTCGACCCGATCGCGCTGCTGGAGGAGGACGCGCTCGAGGTGATGCTGCGGGAGGGCGAGCGCCGGCTGGAGCCGAACCAGCTGTTCGCGTGGCTGTACACGCAGCTCGAGCCGCTCGGTCGGATGCCACGGCATGTCGGTCACCTCGTGAACAAGCTCGAGACCGGCACGTTCAAGGTCGGTGTCGCGCCCACGGATCTCGCGGACCTCGAGCACGCGATGCGGTCCGTCGCGAACCGTGTCGGCGGCGCGGTCATCGTGTCCGCCCTGCTGCTCGCGTCGGCGTTGCTCGCGCGCGTCCACGATCTACGCTGGGCCGCGTTCGGCCTGTTCTGCGCCTCGTTCGTGCTCGGGCTCTACTTGCTCTGGAAGATCATCCGCACGCCCGGCGAGCTCTAGCTTCCGAGCCTCTCGACAACGACGTGGGGGATGCGCGCGTACGGGCTGAGCCTGAGCAGCAGCCGCACGATCTCGGCGCAGTCCTCCGGCTGGATCATCTCCTCCTTCGGCACGGGGTTCCAGTCCGTCATCGGCGTGTCGACGAAGCCCGGGCTGATCGCCGTCGCGCGCACGCCGTGGTCCTGCTCGCCGCGGTTGAGCGTGTCGGTGAACTGGATCACGGCCGCCTTCGCGGCGCCGTACACGGGAAGGAACGGCGTCCCCATCGTGCCGGCGATGGAGGCGAGGTTGACGACGAGCCCACGCGTCTCGCGGAGCAGTGGCAACGCGGCCGCCGTCACCAGCATCAGTCCGCGAAGGTTCACGTCGAGCTGAAGGTCGATCTGCTTCGCCGGCATGTCGGCGATGTCGCCGGCGATCCCGACGCCGGCGGAGTTGACGAGGACGTCGAGCCTGCCGTACCGCGCGTGGTGCTCATCGACGACGCGCCGGCAATCACCCGCGTCCG
>Ga0114129_10007464_pt1 | contig 15574 bp, 13 predicted proteins | sample RhiMetdeltSRZDD1_FD_80071 | JGI IMG/M metagenome (GOLD analysis project Ga0114129, IMG submission 80071) | Populus rhizosphere microbial communities from Tennessee, USA - Rhizosphere MetaG P. deltoides SRZDD1 (version 2) (version 2) | ecosystem: Host-associated > Plants > Roots > Rhizosphere >...
AAAACGTTGAAGCCACTAATAAAATTCAAGCCGGGCAGTTAAAGTTTTTCAAAAGTCAATTACCTTGTTCCCGTATATTAAACATCATCAAGAACACAAGTCTATGCTTAGAGTTAGAAAATTAAATGCCCGCAAACGCATAGCCCTGGTAGCGCACGACAATAAAAAAAGGGATCTTATAGAATGGGCTGAATTTAACAAAGTGGTGTTGGCACGACACGAATTGCTTGCAACAGGAACAACCGGCAAACTGCTTGAAGAAAGTTTAGACCGCCCGGTAAAATCCCTGCTCAGCGGCCCTCTTGGCGGCGATCAGCAAATCGGGGCGCTTATTGCTTCGGGCGATATCGACGTGCTGATCTTCTTCTGGGACCCCATGGAAGCACAACCGCACGACAGTGATGTAAAAGCTTTACTGCGCTTAGCCATCGCCTGGAACTGCATTATAGCCTGCGACCGCGCCACCGCTGATTTTGTACTCACCTCGCCCCTGATGCTCGACGACTACATGGCTGCTATACCCGATTATACTAATTACCTGAATCGTAAAATTTAACACATTTATTATACATCCTTTAACACCTTTTCCAAAGAATAACGCTTTGGAAAAGGTGTTCCTGTTTGCAAATAATCCCCGGCCGTTTTATAAAAGCACCCGCAAATGCCTGACTTGTATTAAATTGAATATCGATTTTGCCGCCTTGCTTCTTTGAGCGAAATTTACCAGCTCTTATCCTGATCAATATTATGCGTTTCAATCTACATGCACCATATCAGCCTGCCGGCGACCAGCCGGAAGCCATTCGCCAGCTTGTTGAAGGACTCAGGGAAGGTGAAAAGTACCAGACCCTGCTGGGGGTAACCGGTTCAGGTAAAACGTTTACCATGGCCAATGTTATTCAGCAGGTGCAAAAACCCACCCTGGTGCTTACCCATAACAAAACCCTGGTTGCCCAGTTGTACGGCGAGTTCAAACAATTCTTTCCCGAAAATGCCGTAGGGTATTTTGTTAGCTATTACGACTATTACCAGCCCGAAGCCTATATGCCGGTCAGCGATACCTATATCGAAAAAGACCTGAGCATTAACGAAGAGCTGGATAAACTGCGGCTGCATGCCACTACCGAGCTGCTCAGCGGCCGCCGCGATATTATTGTGGTAGCCTCAGTAAGCTGTATTTATGGTATCGGTAACCCGGCCGAGTTCGAAAACGGTATCATCCGCATTCAGCAGGGCCAGGTTTTATCACGACAAGGCTTTTTGCATTCGCTGGTAAACTCTTTATATATGAGAAGCCAGGGCGATTTTACCCGCGGCACCTTCAGGGTTCAGGGCGATACGGTTGATATCAACCTGCCTTATGTTGATTTTGGCTATCGCATTACATTTTTTGGCGATGAAATTGAAACCATCGAAAGCCTCGATATCAAATCGGGTAAACGTATTGGCATGGTCGATAACGCCGCCATCTTCCCGGCCAACCTGTACCTGGCGCCAAAAGACATGATGCAGCAGGTATTGAACGAAATACAGGACGAATGTGCGGCACAGGTAACCTATTTTAAAAACACCGGCAAATACATCGAAGCCCAACGCCTGAACGAACGGGTGAATTATGATGTAGAAATGATTCGCGAACTGGGTTACTGTAACGGAGTTGAAAACTATTCGAGGTTCTTCGACCGCCGGAACCCCGGCACCCGGCCTTTCTGCCTGCTCGATTATTTTCCAAAAGACTTTTTATGTGTTATAGATGAAAGCCACCAAACCGTTCCGCAGGTAAGCGGCATGTACGGGGGCGACAGAAGCCGGAAACTAATATTGGTAGATTACGGCTTCAGATTACCATCAGCCCTCGACAACCGGCCACTCAATTTTTACGAATTCGAATCCATGCTCGATCAAACCGTATTCGTTTCGGCCACCCCCGGAGACTATGAGCTCGAAAAAACAGGTGGCGTAGTGGTTGAACAGGTGGTTCGACCCACCGGGTTGCTCGATCCGCCAATCGAAATCAGGCCAAGCGTTAACCAGATCGACGATTTGCTCGATGAAATTGACCTGCGGGTTAAAAAAGGCGACCGTGTGCTGGTAACCACATTAACCAAACGCATGGCCGAAGAAATGGACAAATACCTGCATCGCATCAATATCAAATCAAAATATATACACAGCGAAGTACATACCCTGGATCGGGTGGAAATACTTCGCCAGTTGCGGCTGGGCGAAATAGATGTTCTGGTAGGCGTAAACTTATTGCGTGAGGGACTCGACCTGCCCGAAGTATCGCTGGTGGCTATTTTGGATGCCGACAAAGAAGGTTTCTTACGTAACGAAAAATCACTTACCCAAACGGCCGGCCGCGCCGCCCGGAATGTTGATGGTTTGGTTATTTTTTATGCCGATACCATGACGGTAAGCATGCAACGGACCATCGACGAAACCGACCGCCGTCGCGAAAAACAAATCGCCTACAACATACAGCATGGCATTACGCCAAAAACAGTAATAAAATCCCGGGAACAGGTATTTGCCCAAACATCGGTACTGGATATTAAAGGGTACGACCCCGCAAATCCATACGCCCTTGCACCCAGCGAAGAACTGGTAAACATGGTGGCCGAAGAACAAGCCGTTTACCAAACCATTCCGCAGCTGGAAAAAGCCATTTCCAAAATCAAAAAAGAAATGGAAAAGGCAGCCCGTGATCTTGATTTTATGGAAGCAGCACGCCTGCGCGATGAAATGTTTTCGCTGCAAAAGCAGTTGCAGGAAATGAAACAATGATTTTTTTATTATAGATTATTGATTACAGCTTACAGATTTCAGTTTAAAAGGACTCAGAAACAAGAAACCTGAAACTTGTAACCCGTTCCCTATTTGCAGAAAATTTGTTTGGTTATGAAATATTTATCCCCACACAACCGTTCTTAACTCTTTCAATATCAACCAAATCCCTAATCCAAATCCCTGTCACATGAAACGCCGTTATCGTCGCCGTCTGTTTAACCTTTTCGCTTTTTTGCTGCTGGCCGCTGTTCTTTATATGATCGCTGTTGACAAACCACCCGTTGTTCAGCAGATCGCTTTGGGCGGAAAGTAGCTCCCGGATTATTTCAGCCGCCCATGGCTATCCACGACTAAAAAAACTGACCATCCATTACAAATTTTTACCTGATAAACCTGCCTTTCCAGGGCGGGATGACACGTCTTTTTTATCTCCACATAACTATACAACAGGTGGCTAATTAACCATCATTGTTGCTAACTTCGGGGCATTGAGAATATTAATGGAGATCAAAATGGAGAAACAAGTAATGGAAAAAAAAGTATTTCTGCTCGATGCCATGGCGCTGATTTTTCGTGCGTATTATGCCCTTATCCGTAATCCGCGTATCACTTCAAAAGGCAAAAACACCAATACGCAGTTTGGGTTTATCAATACCCTGCTTGAACTGATAAACAATCAGAAGCCTACGCATATGGCCGTGTGCTTTGATACGCACGCGCCAACCGAACGCCATACTGAATTTTCCGATTACAAAGCCAATCGCCAGGATGCACCCGAAGACCTGCTGGCCGCTATTCCTGATATCAAAAAAATAATACGCGGTTTTAATATTCCGGTGCTTGAACTTGATGGGTACGAAGCCGATGACATTATTGGCACTTTAAGTAAAAAAGGAGCCGCCGCCGGTTACCAGGTATTTATGGTTACCCCCGATAAAGATTATGGTCAGCTGGTAGATGGCAATATAAAAATTTATAAACCCGGGTACCAGGGCGGTGATGCTGAAATACTCGGCGCCAAAGAAGTTTGTGAAAAATGGAACATCAAAGAAGTACACCAGGTTATAGACATTCTCGGATTAATGGGCGATGCGGTAGATAATATTCCGGGCATTGCAGGCGTAGGCGAAAAAACCGCTGCCAAACTACTTGCCGAATATGGTACGCTCGAAAATGTACTGGAAAAAGCCGACACCATTAAAGGCGCCCTCGGCGAAAAGATCCGCAATGGAAAGAATGCCGCCATTCTTTCAAAAAAACTGGCAACTATTATTACCAACGTACCGATAGAATTTCATGAAGAAGATTTCAGGTTGAAAGAATGGAATAAAGACCTGCTGAAAGAAGTGTTTATTGAACTGGAGTTTAAAACTGTTGCCAAACGAATTTTGGGCGAAGAGTTATCGATAGTTCCCGGGGTAGCGCCGGTACCGCAGGGCGTTCAAACCGATTTGTTTGGCAATGTTGTTGAAACAAAGCAAAAGCCAGAGGCCGGAAGTCAGAAGTCAGAGGCCACTACCGATGAAGATAGAGTTGAAGATAGTGAAGCGTTGCAGGCAGGAAAAAATATTCATAATACTCCACATCAGTACCGTTCGATTCAGGAAGAAGAAGCCATTGAAAAACTGGTGAAAGAACTGCTCGAAGAAAAAGAAATATGTTTCGATACCGAAACCACCGGTATTGATGCTAATGATGTGGAGCTGGTAGGCATGAGCTTTTCGTACAAACCCGGCGAGGCATATTACGTTCCATGCCCGGCCGATCAGGAAGCTGCTAAAAAATTACTGACGCATTTTGAACCGGTATTCAATAAAAAAGATGTTTTATGGATTGGGCAGAACCTGAAATACGATATGCTGGTGTTAAAGTGGTATGGTTATGAACTGAAAGGCGAAACATTTGATACCATGCTGGCGCATTATGTAATTGAACCCGATGGTAAACGCAGCATGGATTTGCTCAGCGCCCGCTTTTTAGGGTACGAACCCGTTCACATCGACGAACTGATCGGAAAAAAAGGCAAGAACCAGTTGAACATGCGCGATGTGGCGCTTGAAAAAATAAGCGACTATGCCGCCGAAGATGCCGATATAACCCTGCAATTAAAACAGGTGCTTGTTCCGTTAATAAAAAGCCGCGAAGTTGAAAAGGTTTTTCAGGAAGTAGAAAATCCGCTGGTAAAAGTGCTGACCGATATGGAATATGAAGGCGTAAAAATTGACGTTGCCTTTTTACGTGAATATTCAAAAGAACTGGAACGCGAAGCAGCAATAGCCGAAGACAGCGTGTACCAGCAGGCCGGCGTTAAGTTCAATCTTGCTTCGCCGCGTCAGTTAGGCGAAGTGTTGTTCGAAAAATTAAAGCTCGATCCCAAAGCCAAAAAAACAAAAACCGGTCAGTATGCAACCGGTGAAGATGTGCTGATGAAACTGGCGCATCAGAATAAAATTGTAGAAGATATTCTGGTGTTTCGCGAGCTTACCAAATTGAAATCAACCTATGTAGATTCGTTGCCCGAACTGATCAATCGCAAAACAGGCCGCGTGCATACATCATATGCGCAGGCTGTTGCAGTAACCGGTCGTTTGGCAAGCAATAATCCCAATTTGCAGAACATTCCTATACGCACCGAAAGAGGAAGAGAAATTCGTAAAGCATTTATTCCGCGCGACAGCGACCGCATATTGATCTCGGCCGACTACTCGCAAATTGAATTGCGCATTGTTGCAGGCATCAGCGGCGACCCCGCCATGTGCGAAGCGTTTAAAAAAGGGGTTGACATTCACACGGCCACTGCAGCTAAGGTGTATGGGATAGAAGAATCGACTGTTACCAAAGAACAACGGTACAAAGCCAAGAGTGTAAACTTTGGTATTATATACGGACAAGGTGCATTTGGTTTGGCCGATAACCTCGGCATTAGTCGTACTGAAGCTAAAGAGATCATCGACAATTATAAAAAGCAGTTCTCAGGCATTCAGAAGTACATGGATGACACCATTAATTTTGCCCGGGAAAACGGTTTTGTACAAACGATCATGGGTCGCAAACGCTGGCTGCGTGACATCAATTCAAGCAACTTCACCGTACGCGGATTTGCCGAACGAAATGCTATTAATTCACCCATTCAGGGAACGGCGGCCGATATGATCAAGCTGGCCATGGTGAAGATCTATCATGAGTTTCGCAAGCATAAATTCCAATCAAGAATGATCCTGCAGGTGCATGACGAATTGGTTTTTGATGCGGTGAGAGATGAGCTGGAAACAATAAAACCTATTATTCTCGACTGTATGCGCCAGGCGCTGCCATTACCCAATAATGTGCCTGTTGAAGCAGAACTTGGATCGGGCGTTAACTGGCTCGAGGCGCATTAACAACACTGAGCGGGCTTGCCCTGAGCGAAGCCTGCCCGACTATCGGCGGGTCGAAGGGTCGAAGTGTGTGGCCAAACACATCGGGCGTAGTCGAGATGTGATATGAACTAAATAAAAAACCCCGGCAGTCATTACTACCGGGGTTAATTTTTTATAGTAGTCTACCTGCTTTTCGCAATTTGCTCCTTCCATTTTATTCTATTCGCCACCTCGTCCCAAATATCTCTCGCAATTAACTCAGTCGACCGGTTACCATCAACAATAAATACATTCTCCTCTGATTTCAGTTTTTCAAACGCTTCAAAATATTTTGCCCGCACCTCTTTCAGATTTTCAAGAGTTTCAAACAACTCTATATTATCCCTGTTACTGTGCAGGCGCTGCATGCTCACTTCAGGGTCAACATCAATGAAAATATTTATATCGGGTCGTAATATTTCGGCGCTCATGGAGTTGGCCTGAATAACCCAATCCATGTTCATATGTGTACCCTGGTAAGCGTATGATGAAAAACAATACCGGTCGGTGATCACCGTATACCCTTCCTCCAGTTTTTTCACAATCCCATTTACTTCATTCAAAAGATGGTCTAACCTGTCTGCTACAAACAATCCGGCAATAATGCGGTGGTCGGCTTTAGCATTGCCCTTTAAAATATTTCTGATCAAAGAACCGATTGGGCTATCGGTTGGTTCAAAGGTGGCATATACTTTATGACCCTGGCTGGTTAATTGCTGGCTCAGAAGTTTCGTTTGAGTACTTTTACCGCTTCCGTCGATCCCTTCAAGGGCAATAAATAAGTTTGATCGCTGTTTCATATCGTAATCGGCCAAAAATACGGCATATGGGTCAATTAAGTCAATCAGTTATACAGTTCGCATACCCCTCCCTTTAACACATGTTAACCTAATATTTTGCCAATGTTGATGTCATTTACAACCTCCTAACTAAAACTACCGTCAAATGGTAGTAAATTAGGTTACAATTTTCAGTAATAAACTTTTCCCATATGAAGATCTTTACACTTGTGGCCGTTTTGATGGGTAGCCTGTTCACCCACTTCGTTATGGCCCAGGAAAACTGGCCCAAAACAGCCACAACACCCGAAGGCGCTATTGTTAAGTTATACAAGTGGCAGCCCGAGTCGTTTGAAGACAACACCTTAAAGGCACACGCCGCCATATCGGTATTGGAAAATGGTAAATCAGAACCCGTTTTTGGGGTTGCCTGGTTAAAAGCCACCACAAGCACAGAAGGGCAGCAGGTATTGGTAAAATCTATTTACATCACCAACATCAAACTACCCGGCGAAACCGACGACGATAAACTCGAAAGCATCGCCAACACGGTGGAAGATAAAATTCCCGCATGGGACATCGCTTTTTCCAAAAGTGAATTACAAACTGCCCTCGATCTGAACAAGCAACAAAATAACCTCGCAGGTCAAATCAATAACACCCCGCCAAAAGTTATTTATGCCAATGTCCCTTCTATTCTCGTAGTGATGGATGGCGCTCCCAAACTGCAGCACAACGACCAGTGGGGCGTTGATGCCGTTGTGAACACGCCCTTTGTAATTGTAAAGAACCGCGACGACCGTTACTATTTGTACGGCGGCAAGCACTGGTACACAGCTGCCGCTGCCACCGGTTCCTACAAAATGGTCACAAACGTTCCATCTAATCTCGAAAAAATTGAATCTGCCATAAAAGATGCCGACAAGAAAAACGACGCTGATCAGGGAAAAGAAACCGACGCCAATACCATTTACAATATCATCGTTAGTACCGAGCCGGCCGAACTGATTCAATCAAAAGGCGAAGCCAATTTTGCTCCTGTTGAAAGCACCGGTTTACTGTATGTAGCGAATAGTGAGAACGACATTTTCATGGACATCAATTCACAGGAGTATTATGTGTTGCTGTCGGGTCGCTGGTATCATTCCAAAACACTTAGCGGTCAATGGCAATATGTAGCTTCTGATAAATTACCGGCCGAATTTGCAAAAATTCCAAAGGGATCGCCTAAAGACAATGTACTGGCTAGTGTAGCAGGCACCGATCAGGCAAATGATGCTATAGCCGATGCTCAGGTACCACAAACTGCCAAAGTAGAACGTAGTAAAGTACATGCCGATGTGAATTACGATGGCGACCCGCAATTTGAAGATATCGACGGAACCGATATGTCTTATGCGCTTAACTCACCCGTATCGATCATTCGCTGGAGGGGCAGATATTATTGTGTGGACGATGGCATCTGGTTCGAATCGTACAATGCAGTTGGTCCCTGGTCTGTTTGCGTAACCCGCCCATATGCAGTAGCACTTATACCGCCCCGTTACCCGGTTTACTATATGAAATATGTTTATGTATACGATGTAACACCCGATTATGTGTACATGGGATATACGCCGGGCTATTTGAACGCATACGTTTACGGTCCCACAGTAGTTTATGGAACCGGTTATTATTACCGCCCCTGGTACCACAGGTATTATTATGCTCGTCCGTATACATGGGGTTTTGGCGTGCGCTATAATCCATGGTTTGGATGGGGTTTTGGTGTAGGCTTTGGCTACGACTGGTTTAATGTAAACATTGGTTTTGGCGATCCGTATTATTCCTCGGGCTACTGGGGTTATGGCGGATGGTGGGGCCCTCGCGTTTATCGCCCCTGCTATTATGGCTCTTCCTATAACTACCGTGGCGGCTATTATGGATATAACAGCTACAATGTATATCGCCAGTCTACCAACGTAACAGTGATCAACAACAATTATTACAATACCAATATCTATCGTAACAGGAACGGCATAGTTACCAGAGATTATCCGCGTGGTGGACCCGACAGAGGTGGCCGCTATGGCGGGCAATGGGCGAATAATGGTCCGGGCCGTTTCAATGATTTCAATCGCCGGAACGATCGTAACGGGCCCAACGGAGTCGTTGGAAACAGGGGAGGCCGCCAGATGACGAATGATGGCAACAGCGGAAACTTTACGCAGCGAAACGGAATGTACAACCGCGACCGTTTGAGCAATCAGGCAAACGGCAATAACCGCGAATGGAGAAATCCGGGCAATTCGAATGGCGACAGAATAATAGCTCAGCCGCAAAACAGAAACCAGATGCAGGGCAATGGTGGTGATATAAACCGCAACTGGCGTGGTGATAACCCGGTTCGTCAAAGTCCTGGTGGCCGCGTTCAGCAAAGCCCTGATCGCATTCAACAAAGTCCTGATCGCGTTCAGCAACCTCAAAACAGTGAGCCGGTACGCCGCTTTGAGCAACCTGGCAACCAGCCAAACAATCGCTGGGAAAACAGAGGCAATAACAACCAGGTTGAGAACAGACCGCCCCGTGAAATGCCCAGCCAGCCGCAACGCAATTTTGAAAGGCCTTCGGGAGGCAATTATGGCGGCGGCGGAAGGGTTTATCAACAACCCCAGCAACAAAGCCGGCCTTCGCAACCGCAGGGTAATTTTCAGGCGCCCCGTTCTTTTGAACGTCCAGGCGGTGGCAACGGTGGTGGCGGTGGAAATTTTTCACGCCCCTCGGGTGGTGGAGGAAACAGTGAAGGAAGATCTTCAGGTGGTGGCGGCGGTCGTGGAAGACGAAATGGCTAACAACAGGTTTTTCATAAAAGTTTAATTTGCAGTCCCCGGAAACCCCGGGGACTTTTTTTGTGCTGAGCGTAGTCCTGAGCGTAGTCGAAGTGCAAGCGAACCCGAAGTACTTAAACTTTAAACCTATCTTCTAATTATATGAATTTTGAACCAACCCTTCACGGTCGATACATTACCCTTGAACGGTTTACCAACGATCACATTCCTGAATTACAAACAATCGCATTTGATGCGGCCATCTGGCAAAACCTTCCTTATATTATTACAGACGAACCCTCTTTCAGGATTTTTATTGAAGAATTGAAAAACAAAAATCTGAACGATCAACAGGTTACGTATGTGATTCGATCAAAATCAAACAACACCGTTTGTGGCAGTAGCGGTTTTATAAATATTGATGTTAACAACCGCCAGCTCGAAATTGGGCCTACCTGGTTATCGCCAAAAGTGTGGGGCACAAAGATTAATATAGAAAGTAAATATCTACTATTAAGCCAGTGTTTCGATAATAACATCATGCGTGTTGAGTTCAAAACAAGGGAAACAAATACCAGGTCACAAAAAGCCATTGAAAAGATTGGAGGCATCAGAGAAGGAGTTTTACGATGCCACAGAATAAATACAGATGGAACCTTTCGCAATACCATTGTTTACAGCATTATTCAGCCCGAATGGCAGCAAACGAAATCAGGTCTTGAAACATTGATTAATAAATAAATTATGCCGCTTTTTTAACCAAAACATTTCCTTTTTAAAGAAATATTTTTGATCTTTCGGCGTTTTTAACAGAAGCTCGTTTCTGTAAACTATACCCTTAATCTTATACTATGAAACGAATTTTAGCCTCTTTTACCGCATGTTTTCTATTTATACTAACGTTGTACGCCCAATACGATACGTCGCAGTTTACGGGTTTTTGGGTACTGCAGAGTGTGAAGTTTAAACATCCTGTTGACTTGAATAAAGACGGATACCGCTCATCTGATGCCTTCTGGGAATTTGATGAATGCCGTAAAGACCAGCAACTGGAACTGATGCCCGACTTCAATGCCAAAACCTACCTGGGAACCGGCAAAAATGGATGTACAAATGAGGTTAAACAGTATAAATGGAATCTTAAAGAAGAACTGGTAAAAGAAGTAAAATACGAAATGGGAAAAAGAGTGGTTGACGAACGTCACCCCACCGTATTAAAACTCAATGATGCCAATGGCGGCACCGATGCAAAAGTATATGTTGTAATTGGTGTTGATGAAAATATACTAACGTTAAAAGGACTTGTTCGCATTGGTAACAATTCGCCCGAAGAAGCTATTCTTATTTACCGAAAGCGAAAAAAATAATCAATAGAATTATACCTGCCTAACGGCTATCTGTTCATTTTACAGATAGCCGTTTTTGTTTTATTAGGAAGCATTCGCACATAGTAGCTACTGATTTAGTATGATTGAAAGTATCGCCGTAATTTCACGTGAATTATGACGCCTGTTATTTTTTATTGTTACGATGCTTATTGCAATTGGTGTTATGCATTTAGTACGGTTATTACCAAAATTGCCCGAAACTTTCGCAACCGGGCACAGTTTGAAATGCTTTCGGGTGGCATGATTATTACCGATACTCCAAAACCCATTGCAGTAATGGCCGATTATATGCTAAACAACTGCAACGTGGTACAGGAACATACCGGCGTTACATTCGGGCAGGACTTTCTGTGGCATTTGAAAAACCCCCATCTGAGCGATTGGTTCCCCAATAGTGAAAAACCGGCAATAGCGTTATGTATATTTAAAGAGTATTATCCCAATAACCAGGTTGCCTTTGCAGCCGATCTGCTATATGCTTTACAATACGAAGGCCGCGATTTAGACGACGACGAGGCTTATCGTCACCTGCTATTGAAATATGCCATTGCGGCTGATGAATTTTATAAGCTGCTTAAAGACCCTGCTTATAAAGAAAAGGCTTATTATGAATTTACTTTATGCAAACAATTGCAGGTAACCGGTTTTCCTACCCTGCTGATGCAGGTTAGTGAATCGAAATTTATAATGCTGGCATCGGGCTATACACCCTATGAAGAACTGAACGAACGAATAGAAAAGGCATTTATGGATTTGGGCTCTGATTAAATCTCAAAATCAAAAAATTGAGTTATGATAGTAACTATTACGATGAACCCCGCGGTTGATAAAAGCACATCGGTAAACAAACTGGTGCCTGAGAAAAAAATGCGTTGTGATGAATTGATTACCGAAGCCGGCGGTGGAGGCATTAACGTAAGCAAGGCTATAAAAGAATTGGGAGGCGAATCACTGGCTATTTTTCCATCGGGAGGTATGAACGGAAAGCTGATCGAAAATTATTTGAAAGGTCGCGGTATACAATTTAAATCCATTGCGGTTGAGCACGAAACACGAGAGAATTTTGTTGTACGCGAAACCGATACCAATTCGCAGTTCCGCTTTGTAATGCCCGGGGCATCGCTTAGTGTGCAGGAAGCCAATAAGTGTTTTGAAGTATTACAACAGTTACAGCCGCATCCTTCATTTATTGTGGCAAGCGGAAGCTTACCGCCCGGCTTGCCCGAAAACTTTTTTGGCGAGCTGGCCAAAGTAGCCAAAAAGTTAAACGCACGCTATATTATCGATACATCGGGCAAGCCCTTGCAATTGGCAGCCAAAGAAGGCGTGTATTTGCTGAAACCCAATTTAAGCGAACTGTGCGCCCTCGTTGGCAAGGAACATCTTGAGCTGAACGAAGTAGATGACGCAGCCATGGAGGTGATAAAACAGGGTCGCTGCGAGGTAATGGCGGTTTCGATGGGCCCCTCAGGCGCCCTGATGGTTACCCGCGATGGTTGCGAACATGTGCCAACGCCAACGGTAAAAAAACAAAGTACGGTTGGCGCAGGCGATAGCATGGTAGCCGGTATGGTATGGATGCTGGCCCAGGGAAAATCGTTACGCGAAACCATTCGTTTCGGCGTGGCCTGCGGTACTGCCGCCACCATGAACCCCGGTACGCAATTATTTAAAAAAGAGGATGTACACCGCCTGTACGAATGGATCAACAAATATGCTGATGCGTATAAAATGAATCTTGACTAAGAGATTTCCATCAACGGTTTCCGATTCTTCTCAAATGCTGTTAATTTCAGGCATCTGGAATTAAACATATTTGTATGAGGAAATTATTCGTTACAACCGGCTCCTTGCTTTCCCTGTTGGCGGCCTGCGCACAAAACAGTGCGCATATGGATTTTGAAAAATACAATCCAACCTCAACGCTGGCTGTGCCGGAGCATAAAGTAACTCATGCAAAATTCCCTTTTATTGATGTGCATAATCACCAGTGGAGTATGTCGGTTTCAGACATTAAAACGCTGGCAAACGAAATGGATAAGCTGAACATGGCGGTGATGGTAAACCTCAGCGGCGACAATGGCAACCGGTTACAAAACAAGATCGACAATATACGCACCGCCGGCCCCAAACGGTTTATTGTGTTTGCCAATATTGATTTTGGCGGCATCGGGCAATCCGGCTGGACGGAAAAAGCAGTTAAACAGCTTGAAGAAGACGTAAAGTACGGCGCCAACGGCCTGAAGATCTTCAAAAACCTGGGACTTTCGGTAAAAGACAACAATGGCAAACGGGTAGCTGTAGACGATCCCCGCCTTGATGCCATTTGGGATAAATGTGGTGAATTAAAAATCCCCGTGCTTATTCACACGGCCGATCCCAAACCTTTCTGGGATCCCGAAGATGAACACAATGAACGCTGGCTCGAAATTGCTTCGCACCCCGGCCGTAAAAGAAATGATTCAGATCCCGCACCCTGGGAAGTATTAATAGAAGAGCAACACCGCATGTTTAAAAAACATCCGAAAACAACTTTCATTGCCGCCCATTTTGGCTGGTACCCCAACGATTTGGGAAAACTGGGTCGCCTGCTGAATGATATGCCCAATGTAAATGTTGAATTCGGAGCTGTGATTGCTGAATTAGGCCGGCAACCTCGCACAGCGCGTAAATTTTTCGAGCAATACCAGGACCGTATATTATTTGGTAAAGACAGCTGGGTACCTGAAGAATATGCCACGTATTTCAGGGTATTGGAAACTGAAGATGAATACTTTCCCTATCACAAAAAATACCACGCATTCTGGGCTATGTATGGTATGGGATTACCCGATACCATTCTTAAAAAAGTGTATTACAAAAACGCGCTGCGCATAATTCCCAATATCGATAAATCACAATTCCCCGACTAAAGTAAAGCTCTGCTCAAAATCAGAACTCTTCTATGCAGGTACAGAATGTAAAGCGATCCGGTTTCCTTCACTATCAATAAATACGGCCATGTATCCATATTCAGGAGATATTTGCATTTTGGGTACCATAATTTTCCCACCCGCAGCTTCTATTTTATCCAATACCAATTGTACATCGGGATTGGCGTTTAAATAAATTAACGGGCCATCGGTGGCAGATGGTTTATGAAAAACGCCGCCTGTATCGGCCAACGCACCGCCAATACCACCCATCGGATTGTCGATAGGGAACATGCACATTTTTATATTGGGCAAATCAAGAGCTGTTAAACTGATACCGAATATGGTTTCATAAAATTTTTGTGCCCGGTTCATATCAGTAACAGGTATTTCGAACCAGCTGATGGCATTTGTCATAAAGCAGATTGGTTTAAGAGTTAAAGATGCCTTTAATTGTTTAGATCCCTAAATTTAAGTTGGCAATCTGTCCCGACAAGTCGGGACAAACTGCCAACTGCTTTTCGTAGCTATACTAATAAGACATTAATTACAAAACATATGCTGGTGCGTTCATCATAATTTAACGCCACGCACCAATGATAGCCCCCATAAGGGTAAGGGCAACCATACTATAAAATCCGTTGATAAAAATCAGTCGCCAGGTTTTTAATTCAAACAAACTATGAATGGCAATGGCGCAAAACGTCCAGATGCCGGCTAAAAAACCTGCCGTAGCGCCCCAGGTAATGTCGGGTTTATTGGCGCATTGAGGAACACATCCTTCGGGTGTAGCCAGAAACATGGCAAGGTTAACTGCCATCAGCAATGAAAAAATAAGGGTGAATCCAAAAACTTTACCTTTATTACTGCCTTTTCTGATCTGCTCCTCGGTGAAGTTATTATCCTTCATCCAGGCTTTACCAAAAAGACCCGGCGAGTACCAGATACCGCCAACTACAAAAGATGAAATGCCGGCAACTAAAACAGCCAGCCAGTTTATTACAGGCATATATGATTTATTTAGGGTTAAAAAAGTTTTTAAATGAATACTTTTTCGAATCTATTTGCTAATTTTTACACAGTCAATAAAAAAGGAATCAGGCTGGAAAAGCAGGCGATCAATAACAATAATGAGCCGATAAAAAAATCACCCGCCGTTGATCGGCTGAACGATATCGGGTTCAGGGTTATACTCATCCCTGTATTTGGTATTGTTGTACCTCTTGTTACCGGTATGGTAAATCATGCAGCGCTTTCGATGTGGACGGTGAAGTTTAGTTTTTTATTTACCATAGGCATTGCTTTTATAATCTGGGAAGGAAACCGGTACCTGCTTTTTACATTGCGTACTTATTTCGACTGGTTTAATAAACCTGTTCGAAAAATAGCCGCCCTGGTGCTTGCCATTTCGTTTTATACCATTCCCGTGAGTGCTTTATTGTTGGTTGTTTGGTACAGGATATTTAACAATGGCATCATCAACTGGAGCGTGATCACCAC
>Ga0114129_10007465_pt1 | contig 15574 bp, 17 predicted proteins | sample RhiMetdeltSRZDD1_FD_80071 | JGI IMG/M metagenome (GOLD analysis project Ga0114129, IMG submission 80071) | Populus rhizosphere microbial communities from Tennessee, USA - Rhizosphere MetaG P. deltoides SRZDD1 (version 2) (version 2) | ecosystem: Host-associated > Plants > Roots > Rhizosphere >...
CTTCGACGGTCGGAGATTCTTCCCCGCGCACAGCTCGGGTGCCTCGGCACCCTCCGGCCGCGACGATCAGGGCAACGGAGCTGTGACCGTCCGGCTGGACTTCGGGCAAGCAGCTCACCGATCCGGCGCGGTACCCGCCCGACCGGCGACTGATCAGCAGAGAGGCCGGCAGCTGGTGAATCGCCTAGCCGAGGCCGCGGCACCTTCGAGGTTCACGTACCTGCCTGGCACGACGATCTCCTACGAGGCGGCGGGGCCCGTGATCCAAAGGTGGTTGGACGGTGAGCCGACTACTGCGTGGCGGTCGACCTGGTCGAGCTCGACGTTGGAGGCGGTGGGCGCCGACGGCCCGGACCTGGTCGCTCTGGTCGGGCGGGATGTCCACAGCGCGCTCGTGTCGCACGAGGCGGACCGCATTTGCCGGGCGTTCCACGTCGACGGCAGTCGACCCTGGAATGTGGCCGTCCCCGAATTGGCACTCGGGGCCGTCCCGTTCGACACCGAGGCGCATGACGCGGAGTTGCTCACCATCTTGATCGACTACGCGGAGACTTCCGGCGCCGTCGACCGGTGTACGCATCGCTCCTCCGGATTGGGTGGCTGAGGCAGATCTGCGTGCCCATGGCTCAAGCGACGGGTTGTCCAACGCCGTCCTCGACCACCGGCCAGACGATCCGAGCTGACCACCAGCCCACAGGAAGGACCCGGGAGCTGCGGCCCGATGGTCAACTCCTCTCCTTGGAGAACGTCCGCACCGACTCGCCGACGCTCGCCGCCTGGCCGGCCGCCTCGCCGAGCCGCGGCGTCGGTTCGCCAGAGGCTGTCGCTGCAACCGCGCGACCGCCGAACTGATCGTGACCGGCGGAATGGCACTCACGAGGACGCGAAGGGTCATGGCGCGCCGTTCCGCCGATCGTCGGACTGCTCATCGCCTGGCGAGCGCAGACCAGATTCAGCAACGGCTGAGACCGGCTCGCTCGACGTCGATCAGCTCGGTGCCGGCGAATCCCTGGATGCGCACCTCGCCCAACTGCGGTAGCAGCGTCCGCTCAGCGATCCGGCGGGTCTCGGTCATCGTGCCTTGCCCCGCGCTGCGGCGGCCACCATCGCGATTGATACGAGAGAATTCACAACTTCTTTCATAATTTTTCAATAGTTTGAGCTTTCTACCAGCAAACATGATACACTTTCGTTGTAAAACATTGCAAGAGGAGATATACGATGCTTGTACGCTTCGATCAATTCCCCGACAACGACCGCCTCGCTCATCAGTTCGACCAGATCTGGCGGCGACCGTCTTCGACCGTCACGATGGACGCCTATCGACACGGCAACGAGGTCACCATCAACCTCGACCTCCCGGGCGTGGATCCCGACGCCATCGACCTCACCGTCGAGCGCGACGTGTTGACGATCTCCGCCAACCGCGAGTGGGATCACAATGAGGACGACGAGGTCTTCGCCGCCGAGCGACCGCACGGCACATACACCCGCCGCGTGCTCCTGGGCGACAGCCTCGACAGCTCCAACCTCCACGCGTCCTACGACCGAGGTGTGCTGACCGTGACGCTTCCCGTATCCGAGCAAGCACAGCCGCGCAAGATCGCCATCGGCTCGGAGAGCGGTCGAGCCCTGATCGAGGCCTCGACCAGCAACTGATCCACCGACTCGCCCGAGAGCCCGATCCGCGAGCGGAGAGTGCCGATCCGACCGGCGCCCTCCGCTCCGTCGCATCCGGGTCGGGTGCCCACGGCAGGACTCGAGCCGGCCGCTACCGCCAAGACTCTGTCGACAGCGGTGCTACATCTACCTCCCGACCTCGTGCGCCGAAGACCTCTTCCTCTACTCCGCTGCACTTTCTTTCTACGGGCTCATCTCCGTCGCCCCTCTCGGCGTTGTTGCCCTGTGGGTCACCAGCCTGCTGGTAGGTCCGACACAGATCGGGCGACCGCGAACCGCCAGCATTTCGCTGCTGTCCGTCATGTACGTGGCGTACCTGCGGGTCGGTGCCAACTTCGAGCGCCGGTACGCGTCCGATGCCCTGGCGGCGGTTGTGCTACTCGGCCTATGGCTCTTCGCCGCCCATACTGCGTTGCTCATCGGCTACCGGGCGGCCCACCGGCGCCGCTCAGCTACAGCTGTCGGGACGACCACAGGAGAGCGGCGAGGACCACTGACGTGAGGCCGATGGCCAGGCCCACAATCCAGCCGGCCACGTTCTGGGCTACGAGCACGGCACCTAGGACGGTGGCGATGCCGATGATCCCGCCCGTGGCCAGCACCCGCATCGAGCCCCGCTCGAGCTTGGTGCGGCGCCGAGATCGGGCCGGGATCATTCCCTGAGGCCGTTCTCGGTGCGCACCCCCAGAGGTCTCGGGTGCTGTCCTCGGGAGTGCCGCGTCGTTCTCAGCTCGTTCGCGGCCCTGCTCGCCGGGCCCGGGACGGGCTGCGGCGCCGCCGGCTTCCCCCACTGGACGATCGGTGTCTTCAGGTCGTCCCACGGACGGATCAGCCACGAGTCAGCTCGACGTCCGCTGTCTCGCCTGTGCCGGCAAGCATGGCTGAGTGGGCGGCGACGAGCGCCACCAAGCACCAGGCTGGGTGAGGTCGCGCCAGCCGTTCGACCCCGAGGGACCGCGACGGGGCGACGTTGGCCTGAGACGATGACCGGGGAACCGAAGCCGCCGATGACTCCGCCGCTCTACTCGGTCGGTCAAGCATCGCGTGACGCCGTGGCGTTGGGCCCGCGCCGGATGTGACTGCCACGTCTGCGCCCCTGTTCGTCTGCGGTCGCCGATGACTCGGCGACGCGGTGCCAAGCGTACCCGTCGTGGTCAAAGCGCAGTCCGCTCGGTCGTTCTCCCTACGACTGGCCTCAGTCACGCGCCAGGCGGAGCGGTACTCCCCGGCGCGCATCATCGTGTCGTGCCGGCTCGCCCGCCAATCGGACAGGCCGTGCCCGCGCTGTGGACGGCGCCAACCGGCGGCGACGGAACCCGGCTGCGGGGTGCACGAGCAGCGACGCGATGAGCACGCGATCAGACCTGCTCCCTCCGGGGAGTCCGTCGGCGTTCGCCAGAGACATCCAGGGCGCACGTCGGAAGGCGTGATTCGAGCGTGGTTCCCACCGACCGCCCTCGGGCGCACATCTTGCGCGGTGTCCCCGGGTCGCGTTTCGTGACCAGGTGGTGACCATCCAGTGCGGTTGATCATCTGGGGTTGATATCCGCTCTCCCTTGCGGTCACGTGCCCCGGCTATGGCCGATCGGGTGAGCTCTGGAACTGCGGAAGGGCTAGAGCGAAGCCTGTTTGTGTCAATCGCATGACCTTGCCGGCTCGAGCGGATTCCTCCTCGGCGGCACCACCGGACCGCGGTACTGTCCCGAGAGCACGAGGACGTTTCCCTCGTGCCGGGCCTCCTACTTTAGGCCCCGCCGGCCGGTGCTCTGGACCCTGGTAACGCGTCGTCGAAACGACCCCGATCCAGGGAGGGTCCATGACCCAAACCACTGCCCCGGCGACGGTCGTGCCGCCAATCAGGCTCCCGCCGGCCGCCAGCCACGATGCCGACACGGCCGTCGTCTCGCTGTGCGGAGAGCATGATCTCACGACCGCTCACTCAATCTCCGCTTCGATCGCCACAGCTGCTGCCGTTGCTGAGACCGATCTGGTCCTCGACCTCAGCGAAGTCCAGTTCATGGACTCCACCACCATCGTCGCCATCCTGCGGGGCAAGGTGTTGCTTGAAACACGGGGCGGCACGATGACGGTGCGCAATCCATCGCGGCCTGCACGCTACGTGCTGGACCTCTGCGATCTCGGCTACATCGTCGAGCCCCCGTTCACCTGATCCTTGGTGGTCGATCGGACACGCGGTTCCGTCGGCCACCCCGCTGATGCGCTCGGATCCGACGTTTAGGACACTTGTGCCTGGCACCGAGCGTCGTTCCTAGGCACCTGCGACGCCAACCACGGAACATGAGGAGCCGACGCATGGCCGGTCTCGCGATCATCACCGAAGCCTGCATCGACGTGAAGGATCGAGCCTGTGTCGATGTCTGCCCTGTGCAGTGCATCTACGAGTTCGAACCGCAGCAGAACGTGCTGTTCTCCGAGGACGAAGCGGGCAGCGGCACCATTGAGACCACCCACGCCGCAGACCCCGTCGCGATCGAAGTCTTCGGAGACAGCATCCTGTACGTGAACCTCGAGGAGTGCACGTCCTGCACTGCGTGCTACCAACCTGATGTCTGTCCTGTGGGCGCGATCTACTCCGAGGAGCATCTCCCCGACGGATCGGCGACGAGCGCGAAGTACAACGCGAACGATCCCAACAAGGGGCACGACCACACATTCTTCGTCCAGCACAGCCGCGACGTGTTCGCGGACTAGGTCGACCCACCAGGTCGTCGTCGCCGAGCGGACGACCGTCCCAGCAGAGGGGCCTGGCCGCCGCGGCGCTGGTCGGACACTCGGTCGCTGACCAGTGCTGCCCCGTTGGCTCCGCTTCCCAGCTGGCTGTGAGGTTCGATCCTCTCCACCCGCTCCACCGCTGTCGGCCTGGTCTTTGCGGGGACGCATACCCCGGCGAACAGGCGTGCCCCCCAGGACAGGGCCTCGGCCTACGCGGGTGCGCCGACGCGTCGGTCTTGCACCACGTACGCCATGATCAGCGCGAGCGGGAAGAAGAGGCTCAGGATGAAGTAGCCGATGAAGCTGTGGCCCTTGCGTCCGGCGACTCGCGCCGGCCAGAACGCAATCGCCATCCAGATGCGTCCGACTCACCCGGCTGTGGGTGACGAAACACGAGCAACTTCACCGGCGAGATGCTGAAGGAGCTGGTGGCGCTCGTCGACAGCGGCACCATACGTGTCATCGACATGCTGATCGTGACGAAGGACGACGACGGCGGGATCGATGTTGTCGAGCTCGACGACCTCGACGACCTCGGCGAGCTGCAGGCCATCGAGACGGGGAGCTCGCGACGCACCTGGAGGGCGGCGATCATCTACCAGCACGCCAGCGACGACCGTGAGCGGGTGATCGCGGACACGATTGGCGCCGCGATCGATGAGTGGCACGACCGCCAGGGCGACGAGGCCGATGGCACGACCGGGGTCCTGGTGCCGGTGTAGGCGGTGGCCTTGTGGCACGGATCTGGCACGAAGGCCCCGGAGGCCTTACCGCCCGGCGGGTCTAACGACGACCCGGAGGTGTCGTGACCAGCGCCGGAGCGGCTGGCACCCCCAACGGGATTCGAACCCGTGCCGCCACCTTGAGAGCGTGATGACAGATCCGCATGGCGACCTCTCGTCCGCATATCGCCAGGTCACAGATCTGCACATCCGCACCCAGCCCCCTTGAGCGCACCGGATGCCACTGAGTAGATGGGCCGATGGATGGGTCGACAACGGAACGGCGCCAAGCCGAACGGTCAGTCGAGCGAGCTGTTCCAGCGACGCTCGGGACACAGCCCGCCGGGACATGACCGACACGCTCTTTGGGCTCCAAGTGACTGGCTTTGACCAGGCGCGGAGCCGGCGCGACAGCCTGGGCATGTCGCGAAGAGGTCACAGGCCGCTTCGACGAGGCCTCGGCGGCTTCTGCCACCGGGTCGTTACCCGCGCCCGCTAATCGGCATTGACAACGGCGTCATCGAGGCTCCGATGGCCCTTTGAGTCGTCCCACGTCATGTCGGCGCGGGCGCCGGCGTGGGCCAACCGGACGTCGTAGAGGTGCCCGTCCTCTCCAGGCATCGTCGGTGTCTCGTCGGCACCGACGATGCCGAGATCGACTCGGTCGCCTTCCACTGCGACGGGTACTCGCTCTCATGCTCGAGCGCCATCGGCACCGCACGCGCACGCACCTCGTCGGCATACCTCCCGACCCGCTTGCCCTCTGGAACACTCCATCCTCTCTAGGCCTGGAGCAGCCACCGAGCCCGGGGCGATTCACTGGGTCGCTACAGCATCGCTTGCAGTGCTCGGGCTGGGTCGTAGTCGGCAATCGTTCGTTCGACCACCATCTCGACTGCGCGTCGGGGTATGAGTCGGCGCCTCGACCATCGGGGCAGCTCGGGCAGCAGGCCCTTGTCGAGGAGCTGGATAGATAAGCCGCTCCGAAACGCTGAGGAGGGCCACTGCCTCTGGCACCCATACAACCAGCGAATCGTTCGCAGTCACCCTCCCTGACAGTTCTCCTCGTGCGGGACCTGGGACGGAATCGGATGATGGTGTTGGCGTAACCACCGCCCGCCCGCGCCCGGTGCCCGATCTCTCCATGGTCGCATCATCGTCGTCAGGTTCCCGGGGTTCCTCCCAGTAGGAGTTCCCAGATGGCTCCCAGCAGGATCTTTTCGCTTGAAGGGCAGGCCGGGAACGCGCCTGGGAGTCGGCCACAGAGTGGCCGAAGCGGCACGTGAACCATGTGAGCAGCTCACGACCGCCGAGCTCAAAGCCCGCGTACGCCGCTCAATAGCCCCACCGGCGCCCTCCTAGCCAACGCGGATCCCGCGGACAGAGGCTCCTCCCACGGTGCGGGTTCGGCGAGCCGACCGCTGCGCCGAGGTGCGCATCCTCATGCGGAGCGCTGCTGAGCGCGACGGCGACGCACGATCTCGAGGACGGCTGTCACGACCAGGGCGAGCAACCCGACAGCCAGGAGCACCTTGGAGGCGGTGTTGGCTGCCGAAGTGTCCTCGCTGCTCTTCCCGGCGCCGAGCACGAGCCCGGTGACGAAGAGCAGGCCGGCGGTGACGATGAAGGGCACATAGGAGCGTCGGTTCATGGCAGTGGGCCTTTCGTGTGTGGATGTCGGCTCGACGGTTCGATCCCCGTGTCGTTGCCCGGGTGTCCACGGCCGCTCGACAGTTGTGACCGTGATCGCGGCATCGTCGTGGTCCCGTCGCCGGGCGACGATGCGGCGGATCATGGTCCTGGCGGCGGCGACGCGCACGTCCCGGTTGACGACGGGGTGGTGGTCGGGCTCATGCCGCAAGTGTCCGCCGGTCGGGCGGCTGCCACATCGGGGCGGGCCCGGACCTTCTGCGTCGGGGCTGTCCCCGATGCTCACACCGGGTGTTCGTGGGACTATGGGGTGGTGCAGGAACGAGGGGGCGGGCGCGCCTTCGCCGGCGTCGCGGTGGCCGCTTGGTTGCTGGCCGCCGCCGGTTACCTCTACACGGTCGTGATCCACGCACGCCTGGGCGGCGGGCGTGAGGACCTCGGGACGGATCCATCCGAGGCGGTCGTGTACGGGGCGGCCCTGTTCAGCGCGGCAACCGTGGGCGTCGTCGTGGCGATCCGTCAGCGGCGGCACCCAGTCGGCTGGCTGTTCCTCGCCCTGGGCCTCGCGTTGTCGGTCGGCGCCGCCGGCGATGCCTACGCGTTGGAGCACGGCGTGCTGCGTGGGGAGGCCGGCGCCGTGGCCGGCCTGTCACTGGTGGCGGGGCAGGCGAGCTTCATCGCCTGGTTCGCGCTCGTCGCGGCCGTGCTACACCTGACGCCGACCGGCCGGCCCCTGTCACGTCGCTGGGGGTACGCCCTGGCCGGTACCGCCGCCGCGGGGTCGGTCGCCCTAGGGGCCAAGGCGGTCCAGGACACTGCCTTCGACCCGCCGTACGCCGCCATGCGGAACCCGTGGGCGGTGCGGTCGGTCGCTGGGCTGGTGGACCTCGTGGCCGCGGTCGGCATCGCGGCCACGATGCTCGGTCTCGTCGTGGCCGCGGCCGCGATCGTCGTGCGGTCCCGGCGGTCGGAGGGGCGAGAGCGCCAGCAGCTGCGTTGGATGGTGCTCATCGCTGTGCCCCTGCCAGCGCTCGTCGTCGTCTCGCTCGTCGCTTCCGTGGGCGACCTGCCCGTGCTGCAGACGGTGGCGACCGGTGGGTTCGTCGCCCTCATCCCGATCGCGGCCGGGCTGTCGGTGCAGCGGTACCGCCTCTACGACGTCGACCGCGTCCTGAGCCGGGCGACGACCTACGCGCTCTCCAGCCTGGTGTTGGCCGGCTGGTACGTCGGCGTCGTGGCGATCGCCGGTCGCACGCTCGCTGGCCTCGTCGACGACTCGGTCGTGCCGGTCACCGTCGCGACCGCCGCCACCGTCGTCCTCGCGGCGCCGGTGCATCGACGACTCCAGAACGCGATCGACAAGCGTTTCGATCGTCGTCGCTATGAGGCCCACCAGCTCGTGCGCGAGCACGTCCGTGCGTCGGCACCGACCCGCAGCCTGGAAAAGACCTTGTCCGAGGCGCTGCACGACCCCACGTTGAGCGTCGCCTACTGGATGCCCGCCCGGAACCAATGGGTGAGCGATGCCGGCCGCCCGGCCACGATCGAGGTGGGCGACATCGAGATCGCGCGCAACGACGAGGCGGTTGCCCGGATCCGCGTCGACCGAGCCACCGTCGACTCGCGGCTCGCCGTCGAACTGGCCACCGAGGCGCTACCAGAGCTCGACAACGTTCGGCTGCGCGCCGAGGTCGCCCTCCAGCTCGAGGAGGTCCGTGAGTCGCGGGCGCGGATCGTCGCGGCGGAGGCCTCCGAACGGCACCGCATCGAACGCAACCTGCACGACGGTGCCCAGCAACGGCTCCTCGCGTTGGCCATGCACCTGCGGGCGAGCCAGCTGCGCGACGGGGACACCGGCGGTGCCGCGCACGACCGCGCGCTCGTTGATCACGCTGTCGACGAGATCGGCACCGCCATCCGGGAGCTGCGGGAGCTCGCCAACGGACTCCATCCGTCGGTGCTGGCTGATGGCGGGCTGGCCGCGGCCCTCGATGATCTCGCCGGGCGCGTGCCGCTCGTGGTGGAGCTCGATGTGGTCCCCGGCCGCTTCGACGCCGTCGTCGAAGAGGCGCTCTGGTTCGTCGCCTGCGAAGCGGTCGCGAACACGGTCAAGCACGCCAAGGCGCACAGCCTGCACGTGACGGTCTCGAGCGGTGGCGACACCGTCCGGCTCGTCTGCCGCGACGACGGGGTCGGCGGCGCGCACGAGGGCGGCAGCGGTCTGCGCGGCATCGCCGATCGCGCCGAGGCGATCGGAGGGTGCTTGGGCATCCACAGCCTGCCGGGCGGCGGTACCACGATCGAGGCCGTGGTGCCGTGCGGATCGTGATCGCCGACGACTCGCTGCTTCTGCGCGAGGGTCTCGCCCACCTACTCGCGCAGGCCGGCCACGACACCGTCGCCGGTGTCGGCGACGGTGAAGCGCTCCTCGCAGCACTCGAGCGGTATCGCCCCGACCTGGCCATCGTCGACATCCGCATGCCGCCCAGCTACACCCACGAAGGCTCCGTCGCGGCCGCCGACGCCCGCAAGCGTTGGCCCGACCTCGCCATCCTGCTGCTGTCCCAGAGCATCGAGGGCCGTCACGCCCTCGAACTCGCCCGCTCCCACCCGGAGCGGTTCGGCTACCTCCTCAAGGACCACATCCTCGACGTCGCCGTCCTGACCGACGCCATCACCACCATCGTCGCGGGTGGCACCGTGCTCGACCCCGACGTCGTCGCCCAGTTCCTCGGCCGCCGCAGTACTCGCGACCGCATCGGCGCGCTCACCGCACGCGAGCGCGACGTGCTCGCCGCCATGGCCGAGGGCCGCTCCAACCACGCCATCGCTGCCCGGCTCTCACTCACCGACAAGACCGTCGAGACCCACATCGGCAGCATCCTCACCAAGCTCGACCTGCTGCCCGAACCAGACGACCATCGGCGCGTCCTGGCCGTCCGCGCCTGGCTCGACCAGTAGCTTGCGCATCCGGGCCAGCCCCGAACGAGGAGGCCGAGCCAGCCCCGATGCCCGGGACGGATCCAGGGGGGAAGGTAGGGGCACAACCCCGACGAGAGGGAAACGACATGCGCACCGCCGCTAGGGCGCCCATCCCCAGGCCCAAGGACGCCGTGATCGCACTGGGCGTGTTGGTCATCGCGTTGGCCGCGGGATGCGGTGGCTCCGGATCCGCCGAGCCGGACCATGAGGCGACCACGACGTCGCAGACCTCAATGAGCCGCGATGCCATGAGCGAAGCCACGATCGACGGCACCTTCGCCGTCGGTGCCGACGCGCACCAGCTGGCGATGAAGTGCTACGGGGAAGGCTCGCCCGCGATCGTCCTGGAGGTCGGCACGGACTCCTCCGGCATCGAGGACTTCCCGGTCTCGTTCCTTCGACCCTTGGCGGGGCAGCACATGACCTGCGTGTACGACCGGGTGGGCACCAGCCAGGGTGGTCGGTGCAGGACGCCCGGGATGTGCAGCGACCGGCCGACCGTGGATCGTCGCACGATCGACGAGGTGGCAACGGACCTCGAGGGTCTGCTGGACGCGGCCGCGGTCCCTGCGCCCTATGTACTCGTGGGGTCCTCGGGCGGGGGGCTGGTGGCGGCGCAGTTCGCAGCCACCCACCCTGACAAGGTGGCTGGCCTGGTCCTGCTGGATGTGGGAGTGCCGAACCCGGACCTCGCGGAGGAGTTCCCGGGCGAGATGGGATGGCGCAACCCCGAGCACGTCGATTGGGTCGATGCCGAGCTGCGGCTGTCGACGCTCGAGATGCCCGTGGGCGACTTCCCGGTTCTGATCGTCGTCTCGGACGAGAGCGACACGCCGGACCAGTCGTTCTGGCTGGAGCTCTCACCTCGAGCCACGCAGATCGTGATGCATGGTGGGCACGACATCTACGAGGACGACCCCGACGGGGTGGCCGAGCAGATCCTCGCGACCGTGGCGCGACGCTGATGGCGACGAGCCCCCGACCATCGGTCGTCAGCTGCTCGGCGTCGCGTTCAACACGGCGAGGATCTCCCTGACCACGAGCTCCGGTTCGTTCACCGGGACGTCGTGCCCGCTGGTCACGACGACCTGCTTGGAGGTCGGGCTCAGGACGAACCAGCCCTGTTGGTCGGCCACGTTGGTCTGCTCGTCGGCCGGGGCGTTCTCGCCGTAGTCGTTGGAGATGACCGTCAACGGGAAGTCGCCGATCTGGGCGCGGTTGTCCCACACGGCGTGCTCGACGGCGTAGTAGTCGCGGTGCTCCACGTTGTTCGGCGCGTCGCAGGCGATCTCCTCCGCCAACCCCGGAGGCATGATGGTGATCGCCTTGGGCGTCTCCACCAGCACCAGGCCGGCGACGTCAGCTGGATGACGGGCCGCGAACCCCACCGTCAGAAAGCCGCCCCCGGAGGCGCCCACGAGCACGTACGGACCCTCGAGCTCGGCCGCGCCGACCAGCGCCTCGAGGTCACCCACGATGTCGTCCAGGCCACGGCAGCCGGTCGCGTCCGCGCTTCGCCCAAGACCCGCCCGGTCGTATGCACACGTGCGTGTGTGGCTCGCCAACCCCGGCATCACCAGCCGCCAGTCGCTCACACCCGACTCGTCGCCGGCCTCCAGAACGATGGTCGGCGAACCCTCTCCGACGCACTCCAGGTAAAGCGTGCGCCCGGCTCCGATGTCGACCACCTCCGAGACGCCCGCCACGGCCGTGGTGGTCGTGCTGTTCGCCCCGTGCGTGGTCGACGGCAACCCCGCCTCCGGCTCGGCGTCGTCCGAACCACAACCAGCGACCACGACCAGCACGGCCAGCGCCAACCCCCGAACCAGTCCTGACATGGGTGCCCACCCTCGTGTGCCGCCGCACGGCGACGTTCACGAAGCTAGTGCCAGACCTGGAACCGAGTTCGCTGGACCTATGTGCGGACAGCAATGTCATCGGCGCCATCAGGAACTCGATCGGGCCCGCGCCAGCCACGATGGCATGGCTGCTTCGGCATGGCGTTGCGCGATCGCACTGAATGCGCCTTGGGAGAGGCGGCGCTCGGTCGTCGAGAGTCGGCAGGACCACGACTTCATCCAGGCGACCTCGTTCCGGGTGGAAGACTCGCCGCTCGCAACGAGTCGGTTGACGTGGTCCCTTCAGCCCGACAGGCTTGCGTCAAGGGCGAGAGCCGCGCGGCGGCTGCGACGAGTCAGGTGCGCGGCAAACCGTTACGGCGCGGCACAACGAAGAGTCCGCACCACCTTCCGAGAGCAGGACTCGATCGCGCGATGGGCGAGCAGATCCGATTGTCCGTGTACCGGCGGTTAGACAACCGCCTCGAGGGTCTCCCGGACACGTCCCAGAGGGCCCGGGACTTGCATGACCAGCGACGAGACGCCCTCCTCGAGGCGCTCGATGGGCGCCAAGACCTTAGGGTGCGCGACTGGGGGGACACCAAGGACACCGAGCCACACGAGCTTGTCCAGCTTCTGGTCGAGTTCGTCACAAGCCCGGCCGTCACCGCCGTTGGCTCGGCAGCACTCGGCTGGCTGGCGACCCGAATCAAGGAAGCGGTCGACGATCTGGCTGTCGAAGGGATCAAGGGCCTAATTCAGCGACTGCTTCCTGAGCAGAAACGCCGCCGAATACTCGACTTCGAGATTGAGCTCCCAAACGGCGCACGCGTGACGGTGCACCCCCACGATGATCACACAGAAATCAAGGTGCTTCCGAGTTCCGACAGCGTCACGATCTCGTTCGCCGATGTCCCCGATGAGGCGGCCGGGCCACACAACTAGGCGGCGGAGACACTTGAGGCCACGCTGAGCCGCTGCCGACGCCGGAAGCGTCGAGCTTGGCAAAACAGAGGGGTCGTGGCTTCTTGGATCGTTACCCGCCATCCGGAGCACCGGTGAACCTCGCTCATGACCTCCCTCGCTTCGCCTTGTCGCTCGCGCTCATCCGCGATCAGCGGCCCGCATTTGGGGCGCCATGGGCGACTACGCCGTGGGACCGGGCGCTAGGCAAGGTCCAGTCGCGGGCGCTGCCTGTCAGCTCATGACCCCCAGCTGATGGGGGTGCGAGGGTCGGGTGCGTAGGCGCAGTACGCACCGGTGCGGATCGTGTGGTTGAGGTGCTTGCCGAGCTGGGGATGGTGATCAGCGACTCGGGTGATCGCCTGGCGGATCGCGCGGGTCACCGCCACTCGAGCACGCTCGGGCGCTGACGCGGCGCGTCGATCACGACCACCGAGACCAACCGCGCGCGAGAGTTCTTGAACGAGGAAGCCTCGTTCCGCGTCTGCTTGCGCGGCCCGCTCGTCGTCGCCGATGGCGAGCGCCTGCTCGATGTCACCTTCGATCTCGGCGAGCCGTCGGCGGTACGCGTCTTTGGCTCGCGCGTCGAGCATCGCGCCCGCATCGCCGAGTACCGAGCGGGGCAGGCGGCCGGCTGGGCTTCTGGCGATCGAGGCAGCGCTGGCGGACTCGGCGGCGACGAGATCCAGCACATGGAACTCGCGGCCAGGATCGGCGAGGAGCCGCGCGAGGTAGCGCATGCCCTTGAGGTCGCGCACACGGACGGTGTGCCCCTCGAAGATGACCGACCAGTAGTCACCCTCGCGGCGAAAGACGTTGACGCTCCCGGCCGGCTGCTCGTCGCGTGCGTCGTGGTGGTCGACGGGTTCTGATGGGCCCACCGACGGCGCGGCCTCGATCGCATCGAGGATTGTGCGGGCCGCGTGACGCTCCAAGACGGCTCGGTTCTCGCTGCCGGTGGCGGCATGGGCATCGGCGAGGCCCATGCGTGCGAGCGCCGCCTCGTACGGGGCGCCGACTTCGTTCCAGAGTTGCACCGCTTCGGACCATGACTGTTCCGCGCCCGCCGCATCGCCGGCGGCGAGCCGCACCCTTCCTCGAGCGACAGCCGCGCCGGCGACCAGCGCCTTGCTCTCGAACCGGGCCGCTACGAGCTCCAGCTCGTCGGCCGCCGATCGGGCCCGGCCGATGTCGCCGACCGCGATCTCGATCTCCACCTGCGCCTCGAGCAGCGGCGCGCGTTGCAGGCCGGTATTCGGTGGCCGCTCCTTCGAGGGCACCCGCAATGGCCGCTCGAGCGCGTCTCGTATGGAGGCCGCCGCAGCGGCGACGTCGCCCTGGGCCAGGCGCACCAGCGCGAGACCCGGTTGGGGATCCCACCCGGCGCGATGAGCAGCCAGCAGGGCTTCCTCCGCGCCCGCGATGTCAGCTCTGTGCAGTCGGATCCGTCCGAGCTCGTTCAGCGGCCACCCGAGCTCCCGTCGCAAGTAGGGCCGCAGTTCGTCGCAGGCCACGAGCACCTGACGTTCCGCCTCGTTGCACGACCCGCGCAGTCTGAGGATCTCGGCGCGGTGCACCCGGCAGCGCCCGTGGAGGCTCCCGATGGCATTCGTGTCACACCACCGCTCCATCGCCTCGGTCCACTCCTCGGCCACGTCATACTGAGCCAGGCCCTGCAAGGCGCAAACGAGTTCGCAGTAGACGACTCCTGTCGAGAGCGGATCAAGGTCCCCGGAGACGGTCGCCACCCCGGCCTCGTCGAGGAGCGCCAGACCTTGCTGGACTTCGCCGTCCAAGATCAGCAGCCGGGCTTCTGCTACCCGTCCGATGGCGCACGCCGCCGGGTCACACTTCGAACCCAGCTCGATGGCGTGCCGGGCCGACTGCCGAGCGGCCGGCAGGTCGCCAGTCAGCATCCGCTCATAGGTGCGGACGGCCGCGAACCACGCGTGCGCCGGCGTCTCACCCCGACCTTGGAGAAGCCCCTCCGCTCGTGCCAACCAACCGCGCACCGGTGCCATGAGCGCGGTGTCGAAGAGGAGGTGCATCGCGACGCGAACGGCGGCACCTGCTGCCGCCAGGTGGTCACCCGCCTGCATTGACCCGGCGTGCGCGCGCTCCCACGCCTCGATGGTCACATCGAGATGGCCGGCCGCGTAGGCGACCTCGCCAAGCACCGGCAGATCGGTGGCGGCGAGCAGGCCCTCCCCGTCCGCCTCCATGAGCAGGTCGAAGGCCTGATGCCAGTCGCCCAGGGCGGCCGCGTCACGTGCGCGCTCGACGAGGCCATGACCAACGCCATTGCTCATCGCACGCCCCCGATCCGAGGCCGATCGGCGACCGATCGCAGCCGGCGCCGGCCGTAACCACGGCGGTTACGGCCGTAACAGTCTTACTTACGCATCTCGGGTGGGGACTACGTGTGCCCCCGAGCCAACCAGGCCATCCCGAGGAGAACTCATGACGAGCGCAAACGCTGCTTCGAAGGAAGAACCGATGCCCGCGAACATCAAGCATGTCCCGCGATCCGGGACCGTCCGCACGAACGGGCAGGAGCTGTACTACGAGATTCACGGAGACGGCCCGCCACTCGTCCTAGTCATGGGGATCGGATACGACTCGTCGCTGTGGACGCTGCAACAAGTCCCCGCCCTCTCCACTCGCTTCCGTGTCGTCCTCCTCGACAACCGGGATGCCGGCCGCAGCTCCCGAGCCAATCACCCCTACACAATCGCGGACATGGCTGACGACGTGGCCGGTCTTCTCGACGCGCTCGATATCCGCCGCACCCACCTGCTGGGCTTGTCGATGGGAAGCATGATCGGGATGGAGTTCGCGCTGCGGCATCCGGATCGGCTGGATCGGCTGGTGCTCGCCGGTCCCGGTGCCGCGCCCGCTCGGAGCGCCTTCGACCCGATCTCCACCTGGGACTGGGTCAAGGCCAAGGACCCCACCGGAGGAGTGTTCGGCGGTCAGCAGCTCACCTGGCTGTTCTCCTCGGCCTTC
>Ga0114129_10007466_pt1 | contig 15573 bp, 10 predicted proteins | sample RhiMetdeltSRZDD1_FD_80071 | JGI IMG/M metagenome (GOLD analysis project Ga0114129, IMG submission 80071) | Populus rhizosphere microbial communities from Tennessee, USA - Rhizosphere MetaG P. deltoides SRZDD1 (version 2) (version 2) | ecosystem: Host-associated > Plants > Roots > Rhizosphere >...
AGAAAAAGATTCCCTCGCTTTCGCGTCGGACCGGTGTTCCTCCCACACAAGCCCGACGTGCAAACGAGGGGTGCATTGTCCCCGCGCCGGCGCGTGGGGCCGGGGTGCGTTTCTTCCCTACCGGGATAAATACCCGCCTCTCAACGCTTGCTGGTGGGCCGTTGCTCCGCCTCTGCTTTGCCTTGGGTCAGCCGGTGGTAGCGGTCGACGGCGAGGCCCTGCCACTTCTGCTCCTTGCCGTCGGGCCAGGTCACCGTGAGGGTGACCGTCGTTCTCGCCGTCGAGGCGTTCGCAGCGCGCCGCGTGCTCGTCGATGGGAAAACGAACCGCTGCTGGATGTCGACCGGACTGTATTTCTTCCCATATCCCGCGAGATCTCCACTCGGCGAGTGACACGTGCTGCACTGGCCTTCGCCATTGAAGTAATCCTGGCCCCCCCTGGCATCTCCGGTGAGGACGTTTCTGGGCTCGTACGCGGCCGAACCCTGGAGCGTGTCGTTGATACGCTGCCAAATGAAGTGGGAGAGATCCGTGATCGTCGCATCACTCAGGCTGGCGCCCGGCGCTCCAGACTGCATCGGATGTCCGCGCCTCAAGAACGGTCCGATGGAGCTGCCGTAGCGATCGCGAAGCACCAGCCGCGATCGAATCAGGTTCGCGCCTTTCTCGGTGCCTCGCGCGCTCGGTCCGTGGCACGTGACGCACTCGGCCGCATACGTCTTCTGTCCTCGCGCGGCCGCGGCATCGTCTACACGATGGCGATCCGCGGCGCCGACGTGCGCGCGCGGTCCTCGAAACGCCGGCGCCTGACCCGCGGCGGCCTGAGCCGACTGCACGATCGACTGCCGTCCGTAATGCGTGCTGAGGTAGTCGAGGATCGTCGTGAAGTCTTCCGGCGTGATTACCGCGCCTCTGGCGGTCTGCATCGAGATCATTGTCGCTTCCCATTGCGCGCGGGAGCGTCCTTCGGCCGTTGCCCATTCGGCCGTGTGGCAGGTCGCGCAGACTCGGAGGAATGTCTCTCGCCCTTTCCTGTCCTCCGCCGTCTCCTGTGAGGGTGCGGCAGCCTGCTGGGCCGATGCGGCGGCACAGAGAAGTATCAGGAGTGGAAGAACGATCGACGTCATTCAGTCAGTGCGATGGCAGGAGTTCTGCGATCGAAACGGGCGCACCGTTCCGTGACTTGCTCAAGTCCGCAGCCTCCATGAATGCCATGATCTCGACGGTCTCGTCCACTGGCACTGGAGACCGGCCTGTCTGGAAGAACTCGACGATTGCAGAAACCAGCCCGTAGTAACTGGATCGTTTCGCACTCGCGTCGGTTGCGCCGGGTGACGGTTCGGACACGACAGCCTTGGGGCCGAAGACGATCTGTCCGTACGTCTGCGCTCCCTCGCGGATGCCTCGGACCACACCGATGCGTCCGTTCTTCCACTGCCCGACGACGACGTCGGCGCCGGCTGTGTGCGTGCGCGTGACCGTCTCGCAACCGATTCCCATGAACGTGTAAAGGATCTCGACCGCGTGTATGCCGTACCAGAACAGATCGGGATGGTGTGGCTCCAGCGTGGCGGGCCCCCACGCGATTGCTCCGAGCACTTCTGCAAGCCGTGGGTCTCGTTTGATGGCTTGAACGTCATCGCTGAATCGAAGCGAGGACGAGCTGAACACCGGCGTCTGATGCTCTCGTGCGAGCCGCGCGAACTCGATCGCGTCGCGGACGCTCGTGGTGAACGGCTTGTCGACGAAGAGCGGCTTGTGCGCGGCGAGCCCCGGCCGCGCCTGCGCGAGGTGAACACGGCCATCGACACTCGTAAGTATGACCGCGTCCACGCGGCGCACGAGCTCATCGATGGAATCGACCAGTTCAATCTTCCATATGTCTCGAAGTTCCGCCGCAAATTTCTCGACCCGCGAGGTACTCGCGTCGATGTCCGGGCTGCCACCCTTGAATGCGGCGACAACCCGCGCGCCGCGCACGTGATCCGGTCGTGCGGGATCGTTCAGCAACTGCGTGAACGCGCCGGCATGAGAGGTATCGAGGCCGATGAGGCCGATGCGGATCGTGCGGCTGGCGTCGCTGATTTGCGTCGGCTCTCCATCGAGCGTGCGCGCCGTCGAGACGAGCGTCGTCGCCAGCGCGATCGCGATTGCGGCTCGGACGCACGTCATGCGCATGTCAGGCTTTGGGCCGTTCAGAAGCTCACCTTCACCGCGAGCTGAATCTGTCGCGGAAAACCGTTCTGCGCCGTGATCGTTCCGAGCGCAGAGTTCGTCACCGCCGTATTCGGGTTCTGCAGATTCGTCCGATTCAGGGCGTTGTATGCCTCGATCCGGAACTGCAGTTGCCGGTTCCCGCCGAGGCTGACGTTCTTGAGGAAGGACAGGTCGAGCACGGCGTATCCCGGTCCCCGCACTTCATCGAAGCGAGACGGCTGCGTACGAACGTTCGAAACGAGCTGTTGCGCCGGGACGCGATTGAACGCGTTGACGTTGAACCATTGATCCACCGTCGGATCGTCAGCCATGATGTCGTCGACGCCCATCCCTTCGGCGAACAGGAAGTTGCCGAACCCGAGCGGCGCGCCGCTCTGCGCCTTGAAGATGTACCCGACCTGCCAGCCGCCGAGCAGCGTGTTCGTCACGCCTCCCCAGTCGTTGCCGAAGCGGCGGTTGTGGCCGAACGGCAGCTCCACCAGACCGCTCGTCACGAAGGTGTGCGTGCGATCGAACGGGCTGATGACCCGCTCCGGCTTTTCATCGAAGTCGTTGAGGAACCCCGTCAAGTTGATCGTCGGGATCGCCGCTTCGATCATCGCGCGCGACCAGCTGTAGGCGACCTGCACGGTGAAGCCGTTCGCCATCCGGCGCTCGACCCGCGCCTGCATCGCTTGGAAGTCGGATATGCCGTTCGTCTCGGTCGCCTGAATCGATGTGAACTGCGGGTAGGGACGCAGGAGCTGATTCCGCTGGACGCTGGTGCCGTTGAGGCCGGTGCCCGGAAGCAGTCCGGCGAACGGATTGGTCACCTGCTGCGTCAGTCGGTTGTTCGTCGCGTCGTCGCGAACCGGCGACGTCGACAAGTACTGCAGCGGGATGCCGTTCAGCTGGCGGAGCACTGGAAGGTTCTCACCGTGCGCGCCCACGTAGGTGGCCTCGATGAGGAAGTGCCACGGCAGCTCGCGCTGGAGACCGAGCGACCACCGGTGGCGACCACCGGTGGGTGCGCGGATTCCTGACAGTGCCCACGTATGGAAAGCTGATCCCCTGGCCGACGTTCGTCATCAAGCCAAGGCCCGAGCCGACCGGCTCGAGCAGTCCGCCCGGAAACGGATTCGCCAGAGTGGCGATGAACGTCTGGCCATTGTCGAGCGATGGATTCAACGTCGTGTCGCGCGAGAACCCGGTCTGGTTCACCGTGATGCGGTTCGTGCCGAGCATGTCGTAGAAGAGGCCGTAGCCGCCACGCACCGACGTTTTGGGTGTGACGAGCCACGCAAATCCGGCGCGCGGCATGATGTCCGCCAGGTTTCGATCGAATGCCTCGTGTGGACCGCCGGTATCGGGATACAGAAGGCCGCCGGGGACCATGAACTGTCCGACCGGCACTTCGGGGATCGGACTGCGCGCGTAGTTCGCTTCCGCTGTCGCTGCGATCGGCGGCGGTGTCTGGGTATCGAATCCGCTCACGAAGCGTCCGTCCGATTCGGCGAGCGGTCCCTCGATCTCCCATCGAACGCCGAGGTTCAGCGTCAGGTTGTTCTTCACGCGCCAGTCATCGTGTGCATAGAACGAAAGCACACTGCTCGGTTCTCTATAAGCCGCGGGGCGGCTCATCGTTCCGCCTGTCGGGAGGCCGAGCAGAAACGAGGCAAAGTCCTGCCCATATGGCGCCGCAGACGAGTTGTCCAGCGGCCCTCGCGTCCAGGTGTTGCTGAAATTGATCTGCGGCGAGGCGGCCGTCGAGAAGCGGCTTCCGTCTTCGATGTAGTGGCGGTACTCCGTTCCGAACTTCAGGTTGTGCGACCGCACGAGCCACACCAGGCCCCCGGTCGCCGAGTAGACGTCGGTCGTGAACCAGCCGTCGCCGGATTCCGACACCCCGAAGTCCTGGAGGTTGTCGTAGTTGATGAACGGGAATGCCGCGATCTCGCTGGGGACGAGCGACACGAGCTGCGGCGAGAAGCCCAGCGTGGAGAGATCGAACCCCTGGCTGCGACGGCGCTCGGGAAACAACTGCCGGGTGAATCCGCCCCGAAGGTTCATCAGCAGGCTGCTCCGGAGTGTGTAGGCATCATCCAGGGCGAGAACGCGGTTCTTGCGATTCAGGAAAATGCCCGTCGCGATGTTGTCGAAACGATCGTCCTTCTCTTCTTCCCAGAAGTCCCAGCTGAAACGGCCGTAGATCCGCTGCTTCGACGAGATGTTGTGATCGACCCGTCCGGTGGCCGTGTAGTACGTCTCGAACGCCACCGCGGTCGGGTTCTGGAAGTTCTGCTGGCCGTCGGCCGTGCCGGCCTGATTCGGCAGCGCGAAGTACCCGAGGATGTTCTTCGCGACGGAGTCAATCATCCCGGGCGGGATGATGTTCCCGGGGAATGGGTCGCGCGTGAAGCGTCCCGCCTGCGTCGGATGCGGACGAATCGTGAAGGGGTTGTAGATCTGATACTGCGGGCCGAGCGCGAGCAGCTCGGAGAAGTCGCCGTTTCGCATCTTCTCCGTGGGCACGGTCACGATGTTCGGCGGGACCTTGAAGGGGTTGGCCTCGAAGTTCGCGAAATAAAACGTCCGGTTCGATCTGATCGGACCGCCGATTGCGCCGCCGAAGCGGTTGTCTTCGTAATCGCGCTTCGGTCGACCGGCCCGCTTGTCGAAATAGTTGGGCGAGTCGAGCGCCGCCCCCCGATACCACTCGTACGCCTGACCGCGGACGGCGTTAGTACCGCTCTTCGTGACCAGGTTGACGACGGCCCCCATCGTGTTGCCAATCGCTGCATCGTACGTCGTCGTATGGATCTTGAACTCTTCGACGGAGGCCGACGGCGGGCTGTAGGCCACGCGATCGTTGGCCACGTTCGACACACCGTCGATCGTGAAGTCGTTTCTCTTCTCGCCCGTGCCGTCGCTCGAAAACTGTGAGAGCCCGTTATTAAAAGCGGCTTTGCGCGAGCGAAGGTCGGTCGTCACCGTCACGCCCGTCGCCAGAATCACCAGTTCCACCGGGCTTCCTTCACGAATCGGCAGCTCGGCGATCCGACGCGCGTCGACGATCTGGCCGAGCTCCGCCGTCGTGCGATCGACGGTCGCAGCTGCCGCCGACACGTGACTTCGTCGGTGACCCCGCCGACCGTCAGCGTCGCATCGACCGTGAGCAGGTCCGCGACGTGGACCTCGATCTTGTCGCTGACGAACTTGCTGAAGCCTTGCAGGGTGACCGTCACGCGATACGTGCCCGGGATGAGGAACGGCACCCGGTGGCTGCCTTCCGCGTTCGTCGTACTCGGCGTGACCACGCCCGTTGCGATGTTGAGGACTTCGACGCTCGCACCCGGAACCGCGGCGCCGCTCGCGTCGACCGCGCGTCCTTGAATCGCGCCGCGAGCCTCCTGTGCATGTGCGGTTACAGTGATCAGACTGGACGCTACCGCGAAGACAGCCAACAGCGTACGCATACACATGGCTTCGTCTCCCCCTTCACTCGAATCAGTGGCGTCACCGCGCTCCGGCCTGCGGCTGCGCCGAAATCGACGCTCCGGCGTCTGCCGGAGCAACGTAACTCTAGCTCACTCGGTGTTCTCGATGTGAAAGGAGACGAGCGTCTTTCTTGAAGACTCAGTCGCTTCTCTCAAGCGCCACCGTCACACGCCTGATGTACATCGGGTGTAGCATCCCGAGGTTCCATCGCGATGGGACGGTTCAGGTCTCCTGCTGAGCTGATCCATCAGCTCGTTCTTTCAACGTGTTCGAGTCCCACCACGATCGTCAGGAGGTCAGCCTTGACTCTCCTCGAATCTCTCACGCAGTTCATGGGACCCGATGTCGTCGGTCAGATCAGACGGCGCTACTCGGCACGATAAAGGAAGCGGTCGATGCCGTCGCATCGCGTTCACCGTACGATGTGCAGACGTGCCGATCGCTCATCATCGATGTCGCGACGAAGGTTGCGGAATCGACGAAAGAGGGCGGCTTCCTCGGGATCGGCGGCACGCGTGTAAGCGACGCGGAGAAGGCCACAATTGAATCGATCAAGGCAGCGATCGGCGCCCGCGCGGCGGGCGCCGGTGCGTAGTCCTTCCAGTCTGGCGTTCTTTCATGCCCGGCCGGGCGGCGTACTGCCGCCGGGTCGTGATCGTTCCGGAGCCGCAGTGAGAAGGAAGGGAGGCAAGTATGTCGGACCCACTCGAGCAGCGCACGACCAAGACCGTGAGCAAAGGCACTCACTATCCACTCGGCGCCACGCTGACACCTGACGGTGTGAACTTCGCCGTCTACTCTCAGCAGGCCACGGACGTGTTCCTGCTGTTGTTCGACAAGGCTGATGGGGCCGCGACCGACGTCATCCGGTTGCCGGAACGAGACAAGTTCATCTGGCACGGCCACGTGAAGGGCATCAAAGCAGCAGAGCTGTACGGCTACAAGGTCCGCGGCGAATACCGGCCCGAGTGGGGACTTCGGTTCAACGATGCCAAGCTGCTGCTCGACCCGTATGCGAAAGCTGTCACGGGGAAGTTCCGCAACACCGACAACCTCCTCCTCGCGTACGATCCGCAGCCCGGTGCCGGCGAGCTTACGGCGGATCGGCGCGACAACACGTCCATTGTCCCGAAGGCCATCGTCGTCGACGACACCTTCGACTGGCAGGGTGCGGCCGCGCCGGATCTGCCACTCGAAAAGCTCGTGATCTACGAGGTACACGTCAAGGGCTTCACGGCGCACCCATCATCCGGCGTCAAACATCCGGGCACCTATCTGGGTTTCATCGAAAAGATTCCGCACTTGACGAAGCTCGGGATCAACGCCGTCGAGTTGCTCCCCGTTCACGAGTACTACGTGGACGACTTCCTCACCCAGAAGGGGTTGACGAACTACTGGGGCTACAACTCCATCGGCTTCTTCGCGCCCGAGTCGTCCTACTCCACGGGTAAAACACCGGGATGCCAGGTCGCCGAGTTCAAGACGCTGATTCGCGAGCTGCACAAAGCCGGCATCAAGGTGATCCTCGACGTCGTCTACAACCATACGGGCGAGGGAAACGAGAGGGGTCCGAGCCTGTGCTTCCGCGGCATCGACAACGCGTCGTACTACAGCCTCACAGGGCCGAGCGAGGCGCCGCGCCGCTACTACATGAACTACACGGGCTGCGGGAACAGCCTGAACTTCGACAGCGCCGCGGTGATCCGTCTCGTCATGGACTCGCTCCGCTATTGGGCCGAAGTCATGCACGTCGACGGCTTCCGCTTCGACCTGGCGTCGGTTCTCGGACGCGCCGGCCAGCAAGGCTCCTTCACGGCCTCGTCGCCGTTCTTCGATGCGGTCTCGCAGGATCCGATTCTGAACCGCGTAATCATGGTCGCCGAACCGTGGGACATCGGTACGTATCAGGTCGGCAACTTCCCGGTCGACTGGTCCGAATGGAACGGCAAGTTCCGCGACACGATGCGATCGTTCGGCAAGGGAGACGCCCGCATGCTGGCCGACGTCGGCTGGCGGCTGACAGGATCCGCCGATCTCTACGGCGAGGACGGACGCTCCGCGTATAACAGCATCAATTTCATCACCTGCCATGACGGGTTCACGCTGAACGACCTCGTCTCGTACAACGGAAAGCACAACGAGCAGAACGGCGAGAACAACCGGGACGGGTCCGACGACAACCACTCGTGGAACTGCGGCGAGGAAGGAGACACGACGGATCGAGCGATCCAGGCGCTTCGAAAGCAGCTGATGAAGAACTTCGCCTGCTACCTGCTCTTCGCCTCGGGCACGCCGATGGTCCTCGGCGGGGACGAGTTCGCGCGGACGCAGCAGGGCAACAACAACGCGTACTGCCAGGATAATGAGATCAGCTGGTTCGACTGGAACGCGTCAGCCAGGAACCAGGATCTGACGGAGTTCTTTCGCAAAGCCATCGCGATGACCCGGCGCTTCCCGGTTCTCCAGCGTCGGAAGTTCGCGCTCGGCAAGGACCTCGACGACGATGGCGTGCCGGATCTGACCTGGTATTCGCAGGAGCTCGGCGTTCCGAACTGGCAGGACTCGAACGCACGCACCGTGTGCGTCCAGCTCGACGCAGCTGAAGACGGCTCGAATATCGGCGTGGACCGCCTCTTCTTCATCTTCAACGGTCACTACGAACCGCAGTGGATCAAGCTGCCGCAGCTGGGCGCCGATCGCGGCTGGCACCGTGCGATCGACACCAGCCTCCCGAGCGGCGAGGACTTCCTCGAGGCAGGGCAGGAAATCGAGATCGATCCCGCCGACCACTACGTCGTCAATCCGCGGAGCACGGTATTGCTGCTTTGCCAGCAGCCCAAGGCCGCGAAACGGAAGGACGCGCCTCAACCGAGAGTCGCGACGGCGGTCGGCTGATGCCGGACTGGAGCTTTACTTCTTCTTGAGGGCCTGACGCTGGAGGTACTCGCCCTAATTCGGAGCTACGGCACATAGTACTTGTAATGCCAAGCCTGGCCGCCTTCTTCGTCATCTCCCGCGCACGCCTCATCGAGAAACATCGGGCGCTCAGCCGCCGGGTTGCAGGATCCGCCCCAGATTCTGATACGACACGCGCGCAGCGGCGAGCGAATCGCCCCACGCAGCCGCGTTGTCCTGCTCGATCACGAAATGCTTCAGGCCGGCGAGTGATGCCTGCGCGAACACCGGTTTGAAGTCGATGTGCCCGGTACCCACGGGCACGAGCGCCATGCTGCTGACACGCGCGTAGGGCCCGAGCGACGGATTGACCGTCTTCAGGCCAAACACATCCTTGACGTGCCACAGCTCGAACCGGCCCGGATGCGCCTTGAACAAGGCAATCGGATCGACGCCGGCGATGAACGTCCAGCCAAGGTCGAGTTGCATCGTGACGAGGGCCGGATCGGTTTCCTCGACGAGGATGTCGAAACCGGTTCGTGGATTGTCCAGTAGTTTCTCGAACTCCCCGGTGTGGTTGTGCACCAACAGCTTCATGCCGAACTTTTGCGCGATCTTCCCGTTGGCGTTGAGTCGCGCAGCCCGCTGCTTGACGGATTCCAGCGACACGGCCCGCTGATAGGGTCCGAACGCTTCGGTTTCCTTGAATGCGTTCCGGACGCGGCCCGTGCCGGCGTCGAAATACGCCCCCGGCGGGAGGGTCGCGGGCATACGGGGATCGGGCGTCGCCCCGCCCCGCGCGGACGCGGGCTCCGCAATCTCGGTGTACTTGATCCCCATGACTTGAAATCCCTCGAGCTGCCCCTCGAGATCCGCTCCGGTGCCGCGCGCGGGCGCGTGTGTGCTCGGCATCGTGAGCTTCAGCCGATCGAGCATCGCGCGAAATTCCTTGGGCGACATGTTGTTATGGCCCGTGGGCTCGACCTCGGTGTATCCGATTTCGGCGACCTTCGCGAGCGTGCCTTCGTAGTCGGTCATCAGCAGATCGCGCACGGTGTACAACTCGAGGCCGATCTTGCTCTTCCAACTGGCGGTCTGGGCCTCTCCCACGCTGTCGCCGAGGCGGGCAGCAACGATGGTCCCGGCGCCGTATGCGGCTATGTCCTTCATGAAATCCCGGCGACTGCGACCTGAGACGCGTGCGACGTCGGCCATCTGGGTTCTCCTGGACGGGATGGTAAAAGGGAAAGGAAAAGGGGAAAGGGAAAGCATGAGAACTGTCACGCTATCTCGCCCCAAGTTTCGAGAACATCCGACGCATCTGATGCCGAGAGCTGAGACGTTCTTTGCGTCGGCAGGATCCGTTCCAGATAGAAGCCAACGCCGCGCTCCCTACCTCGTCGGAACGATTTCGAGAGCCCCCGGAAGCGCGTCGCCGGCCAGCGTCCGAAGCCCCCGGTCAAACGTGGCGAGGACGCCCTTGTATCGGTTCGCAAGCGCCAGCAGGTACGCGTCTGTGAGCTGACGATAACCCTTGAGTCGGGCCTCCATCGGTTGAACGGCTGCAGGGACTTGAACGCTGTCGGCCCAAAACTCGTGACCCGGGTGCCTGACGTTCTCCGCAAGGAGAGCCACGGCTTCGGCCGGCGAGAGGGCATCGCGCGAGAACGAAGGGTTCGAGACGATTCGCACGAAGCCTAGCTGCGTTAGCGCGCTCGTCGCCCAGCGCGCCTTCTCGCGGGCTGCGAACCACCGATGCGCCGCGTCGTGGTGCTCGTGTGCCGGCCACAGCAGCGCCGTGAGAATGTTCAGGTCCAGCAGCGCCGTTTTCACGGCAGCTCTTCGCGGAGTTGGTCCACGCGCGCGGCCGTGACCTTCGGCGACCGCCGAGTGAGACGGACGATACGAAGCCCGCTGCGTTCTTCCGTCAGCAGCGGACGTTCGGCGGCTTTCCTGACCAGTTCGCTAACCGCCTGACCGAGCGTCAGCCTATGCCGGTTGGCGTGTGCCTTGGCGACCTCCATCGCATCGTTATCAAGCTGCAGTGTCGTTCTAGGCACATGATCATCATATCACGGCCGCGATGCTGAGTCATGAATCTTGCATCAATCACGTCTGGTGCGCACCAGAGACGACGGCTCGCGGGCCGGTCCAGGTGGCGTTCAATCGCACAGAATGGACCGTTTCAATGGGCTGCATGCGCGGGTGTTAGGATGTTCGCCATGTTGGACGCCAAGACGAAATCCTGGAGTCAGCGTGTCGACTGGTCGTCGGCGTGTGATAATCGGACCCTGCGCGGGGTTGACATGAACACCGCACATCCGACGGAACGTTCTCGTGCATCCGAGGCAAGGCCGAAAGTCGCGGTCGTGCAAGCTGCCTCGGTGGCGTTCGACCTTGAACGGACTCTCCGGAAGGCTGAGGCTCTTGCTGCCGACGCCGCATCACAGGGCACCACGCCTGAAGGTGTCCGCTGATTCTCGGTGGTCTCCGAGATCGGCGATCGATTCAGTGATCGGCGTGTGGCAGAACGTCCAGGCCGTGGGCCACCCGGACCACGAGGACCGACGTCCTACTACTGGAGCGAGGTCTCACGGACAGCCGACGCTACGCTGCGCCGCCCATCGCTGGACGTCGAGCACCGGCAGCGCGCGTGGGTCAGGGCCGCTATTCGTGCCGGAGCGCGACCAGTGGATCGACTCGTGAGGCGCGGCGAGCCGGAAGCCACCCGGCAACCAGCGCGGTCAGGCCGAGGATGAACGCCGCGGTGACGAAGGTCGAAGGTTGCGTCGGCGTCAGTCCGAACAGGATACTTCGGGCGAGGCCGCTCAACGCGAGGGCGGCGCCAATGCCGACCAGGATGCCCGGCACGACCATGCCCGCGACTTCGCGCAGTATTAGCGCGATCATTGACTGCCGCGTCGCCCCGAGGGCCATGCGCACACCGAGCTCGTTCGTCCGCCGGGACACCTGAAACGCCAGGATGCCGAACAGGCCGATGGCCGCGATCATGAGCGCGAGCACCCCAAAGAAGCTGCCGAGGGTGGCCATGATCCGCTCCGTCGCAATGGACCGATCCACGAGTGTGCCGTAGGTGAGCGTCGTCCGCACGCGCAGCGAGGGATCGACCTCCCGAACCAGGCGCTCGAGGCCTGGCATCACACGCATCGGATCCCCCTGGCCCACCCGCGCCAGGTAGCCGTAGCGCGTCGGCTGGTCCCCCACTCGTTGCAGCCACGGGATGTACATCGTCTTCAGGATCGGCTCGCGCAGATTCTGATACTTCGCGTCGCGGACGACCCCGACGATCTCATAGGTCACGCCGACGGACGTGACGTGCCGGCCGAGCGCCGTCGCGTTGCCGAAGAAATAGCGGGCAAAGCTCTCGTTGACGACGGCGACCTTCGGCGACGTGGCGGTGTCGCGGTCGTCGAACTCGCGGCCGACGACGACCGGTGTGCCAAGGGTCGCGAAGTAACCTGGCGCGATCACGTTGAAGCCGACCGAGTCGGACTCGTCCGCTCGAAACGTGTAGCCTTCAATCTGGACACCGCGCGTCCAGAGCCCGCCGCCGATCGGCAGCACCGCACCAGCGCTCGCCGATTGGATGCCGGGCAGGCTCCTGAGCCGCTCGAGCATCGCCTGCTGGACGGCGAACCCTCGCGCGGCGTCGTACGGCTGCGTGCTGCGCACGTTGACGACAATCACTCCGTCGCTCTTGAAACCGCGCTCGACGGAATAGAGGTTCACGAGCGTGCCCAGGAACAACGTCGCACCGACGACCAGGATCATCGAGATGGCCAGCTGCGCCACGACGAGCAGCTTGCCCAGCCACGGGTGCTTCTGAACCCTTGCTTCCTTCAGCGCCGGGTTGACATTGACGCGAACGCCGTGAATCGCCGGTACCAGACCGGCCACGACGCATGACAGCAGCGCGACTGCAGCCGTGAAGCCGAACACCCGCCAATCCGGCGCGGCCGACAGACTGATGCTGCGTCCGTTGACGAAGAGCGCCACCAGCGTTTCGCTGAACCAGCCCGCCAGCATCAGGCCGAGCGTTCCGCCGATCACAGCGATCACCAGGCTCTCCGTGAGCAGCTGCCGCACGAGGCGGCCGCACCCGGCACCAATCGCCAGGCGAATCGAAATCTCGCGCTGCCTCGACGCCGCCCGTGCCAGCAGCAGACCCGACAGGTTCACGCACGCGAGCAGCAACACCAGTCCGACGATGCCCATCAGGATGAACAGTGACCGCAGGTAGTCGTAGCGAAACGGATTGACGCCGTCCGGCGACGCCACTGCCACCGCTCGCTCCTGCAGGATTCCGGCCCGGTCCTTCTCCCGCGCCTGAGCGGCCCGAGATTGAAGGAACGATCGCCAGAGCACCTGGATCTCCGCGTCGGCCTGCGCGACGGTGGCGCCCGGCTTCAACCTGCCGAGCACGCTCAGCCAGTTGTTGGTGACCTCCGTGCGCTGTTCCTCACTCATCATCGGCAGAAGCGGCAGCACGATATCGGGTTCGTGTCCCAGCCTGACGCTGTGAAAGGCGCCCGGTGTCACGCCGACGATTGTGAAGACGCGGTTGGCGATGCTGACGGGTTTGCCTATTGCGGATGGACTCCGGTTGAAGCGACGTCTCCAGAAGCCATCGCTGATGACCGCCGCGAGCAGCGATGGCGACGGCGCGTCATCGGCCGGGCCGAGCAGCCGGCCTGCCGCCGGCTCGATCCCGAGCACGGGGTAGTACGAGCCGGACACGAGTTCCGCCGTGACGAAGTCCTCCCCGCCGTCGATGGCGATCGCCCGGTCGCCCCCCGACTGCGCGAACGCGCCGGACATCGAAGTCACATGGTCGCGGAAATACTCGAAGAGCCAATACGAGAGGGGATATGGACGGCCTTGCGGCGACAGCCTCGTGATCTGCACCAGCCGGTCGGGCTCCTTCACGGGCAGCGCCCGCAGCATGACGGCGTTGATTAGGCTGAAGATGGCGGCATTGGCCCCGATGCCGAGAGCGAGCGACAGCACGGCGACCGTCACGAACCCTGGGGCTCGGCGAAGCGTTCGCAGCGCGTAGCGTACGTCACGGATCAGATCGTCCAGCCAGCGTCCGCGCGCGTCACGAACGGCCTCTTCGATCTGCATCGCGTTGCCAAATTCCAGGAAGGCGCGACGCTCCGCGTCCGCACGGTCCATGCCGGCGGCCACGTAGCCGTCGATCAGACGGTCGCGGTGGAACCTGATCTCGTCGCGGATGCGAGGGTCACGCCAGCGGTTGAACCACATCCCTACTCCGCTGTGCTGAGTATGCGAGATAGCCGCCGACAGACGATCCCAGTTCGCGCGCTGTTCGCCGAGCTGCTGCCGGCCGAGCTTCGTGAGCGAGTAGAATCGCGCCTCGCGCCCGGTGTCCGATGCGGTCCATTCCGCGCGGAGCCAGCGGCGCTTCTCCTATGAAGTGCAGGGTAAAGCGACCCCTGCTGCACCTAGAGCACGGCGCCCGACATCTGCTGCAGGCGCTGCGCGATCGCGTACCCGTGAATCGGCCCGAGCGCAACCACCTTGAGGACGAGCATATCGAGTGTACTCTGCAGCAGGTCCGATTTCTGACTCTCGCACCCATATGAAGACAATCTACACGTCAATATGTAGAGGGTCAAGGTGTCTGGGATCTGCAGCGACCGGCAGCGAAGACGGGGAGCAGAGTGAAGGTCCGGCGCTCCAGTTGCGCGCCGCCTCTCAGCATTCGCGGCGTAACGCAATCAGCGGCTCGACGCGCGCGGCGCGTCGAGCCGGCAGGAGGCTGGCGACCATGGCCACAGCCGCCAGCAACGCACTGATGGCGCCAAAGGTCAGGCCGTCGGTGGGACTGACGAACAACAGGCTGGCGATCAACCGCGTCGCCCCGAGCGCCGCGGCCAGTCCAATGGCCACACCCAGAAGCGTCAGCTTCAATCCGTGGCGCAACACCATCCGCAGCACGTCAGCATGCGCCGCGCCGAGAGCCATGCGGATGCCGATCTCGTGCGTGCGCTGCGTGACCGAGTAGGCCATGACGCCGTAAACGCCGACGGTCGTCAGCGTCAAGGCCAGCAGTCCGAACACGGCCAGAAGCATCGCGCCCAGTCGGGCGGTCCACAGATTCCCGCGAAGTACTTCCGCCATGGTGAGCACCCTCGGCAAAGGCATGGTCGCGTCCAATTGTCGAATCACCTGTCGCACGGCGGGCAGCACGGTTTGAGGATCTCCGGTGGTGCGAACGGCGAGCGCCATTGCCGGTATGTAGTACTGAAGTGCCGGGTAATAAAGATGCGGCTGCGCCGCCGATCCAAGGCCGCCGTACTTGGCGTCCCGCGCCACGCCGACCACGGTGTAAGGGTTCGGGTTCAGGCGATGCTTGAATTTCTTGCCGACGGCATCCTCGCCCGGCCAGAACATCCTGGCCGTGGTCTCGTTGACGATGGCCACGAGCTCTGTCCCTTCGCGATCGGCTTCGCCGAAGTCGCGGCCTTTGAGAATCGGGATCCCAACGGTTGCAAAGTAGCCCGGCCAGATGCCGTTGAACGGAACAAAGAGGCTGCGCAATTCCTGGGACAGCTCCCGACCCTCCGGGAAAAGGCGGCGCGAGACGGCTTGGCCGCTGAACTGGGGAACGGCTTCGCCCCAGGCGGCGGCCTGCACGCCGGGCAGCTGCCGGACGCGTTCCACGGTATCCCGGAAGAACTGCATCCCGCGCTGAGGTGAATATGCCTGCGCGCCGGCGTTGACGAACATTACCGCCAGCCCCTCGGTGCGGAATCCTGGATTCAACCGTTGCGCGTGCTGAAAGCTGCGCAGGAACAGTCTCGCGCCGATGAGCGCCACGAGCGACACGGCCACCTGGCCGGTGACGAGCGCGTCGCGCAGGTCGAGGCCCAGCGTCCAGCGGCCGCTCGGCGACGGCGCCTCCGGCTGGCTCTTGATCGCCGACACCAGGTCGAGGCG
>Ga0114129_10007467_pt1 | contig 15573 bp, 12 predicted proteins | sample RhiMetdeltSRZDD1_FD_80071 | JGI IMG/M metagenome (GOLD analysis project Ga0114129, IMG submission 80071) | Populus rhizosphere microbial communities from Tennessee, USA - Rhizosphere MetaG P. deltoides SRZDD1 (version 2) (version 2) | ecosystem: Host-associated > Plants > Roots > Rhizosphere >...
CGCGCCGACGGGCACATCCGATCGCAGTCGGATGCGAGTGGCGTCGCCCAACAGTGCGATGAGCTCTTCCTCGTAGCACCGAGCGTCGCTTGGCCTGGACTCTTGCGCGGGGAAGTCGAGCGTACAGTATCTACGAAGCAGCGACGAGTGCGCCGTGATCATCCTCGAATGACCGGGCGGCAGCTCGAAAACGTCACAAAACGACGTGCGCGGCGCCAGCGGCGCCCAGAACGTAAACGCCTGGTCGAGACTCTGAAGATCGACCTCCCGCGTCACAGACGGATGCCGGAACAGGCTCTTGATCTCCGACCCAAACACGAATGTCGTTCCGGCCGTCGTGTAGAACAGCGGCCTGACGCCGAGGCGATCGCGCGACAAGAATAGACAGCGGTTGCGTGTGTCCCAGATGGCGAACGACCACTGTCCGTTAAAGTCCTCTACCGCCCGCTCGCCCTTCTCTTCGAACGCATGCAGGATCACTTCGGTATCGGACTTCGTGGAGAAGCGGTGACCTTTGCGCTCGAGATCTTCTCGCAGCTCGAGATAGTTGAAGATCTCTCCGTTGAACGTGATCCAGAGCGTGCCATCCTCATTGGTCATCGGCTGCGTGCCGCTCACCAGGTCGATGATGCTGAGGCGTGCGTGCGCCAAGCCCGCAGATCCGTCGACGAAGACGCCTTCGCCGTCGGGGCCCCGATGACGGGCCTCCGCGATCATGCGCGCGAGCACATCCCGATCGATCGGCTCACCCGACCAGTTCACGTAGCCGGCGATACCGCACATGCGCTAGAGAGAGATGGCCTTTCCCTTGAGATTCAGCGACTCTTCGGCCGCCTCGAGGAGCCGTACGACTCGGAGCCCAGCGGCGCCGTCATTCATCGGCTTCTGCTCTTTCAGGATGCAATCGATGAAGTAGCTGAGCTCGAGCTTCAACGCTTCGGTCTGTTCGACCTTCGGTGCCCACACATCCCCTGAGCGATAGCTGACCAGCAGATCATAGACGCCCTGGCCGTTGACGATGTCGACGCCCTTGTCGTACACCTTGATCTTCTCGTCGGGTTCGATGTCGTTCCAGACGAGCATCTTCTCCTTACCGCCGATCAACGTCATCCGTACCTTGACCGGCGAGAGCCAGTTCACGTTGACATGCGCGATGAGGTTTCCAGGGAAGTACACCGTGATGAACGCCATGTCGGCGAGATCGTTCACATGCTTCGCGCCAGTCGCCACCACGGTCTCGGGCTTCTCGCGAAGGATGTGGTCCATGATCGAGAGATCGTGCGGGGCGAGATCCCATACCACGCTCACGTCATGCTGGAAGAGGCCAAGATTGACTCTCGTTGAATCGAAGTAATAGAGCGAACCCAGCGTCCCGTTGTCCACGAGCTCACGAATCTTCTTCACCGCGCCGCTGAAGAGGAACGTGTGATCGACCATGATCTGCAGGTTCTTCCGCTCCGCCAGCTCGATGAGCTGCTCGGCCTGCTGCGACGTCGATGTAAAGGGCTTCTCGACAAACACATGCTTGCCGTTCTCGAGCGCGGCCTTCGCGAGGTCGAAATGCGTCCATACCGGCGTGATCACCGCGATCGCGTCGATGTCCGGCGACCTGAGCACTTCCGAGGCGTCGGCCGTCAGCGTGACCCCCGGATACAGTCGACCGGCGCGCTTCAACGCGGCAGGACTCTGATCACAGATGGCGGTCAAATGGCAATTCTCGAGGCTGCTGAAATTCCTGACGATATTCGGGCCCCAGTATCCGTATCCGATCACGCCGACGCGAACGACGGCGGGGCGCTGTCGCCCGGTGGATTCCAGGACGGGAAGACCGGCTGCGCTCATGTCGAACTCCCTGCAGTTGTGTCGATCCGACGAAGGATTCGAGCGGGGTTTCCAACGACGATTACACCAGGCGGCACATCACGAGTCACGACACTGCCTGCCCCGACGATGGCGTGTTCGCCAATCGTCACGTTGGCCAGAATCGTCGCCCCAGAGCCAATCGACGCGCCCTTCTTGACGAGGGTCTTTTCGACCACCCAGTCCTCGGCCGTTTGAAGATCGCCGGTAGAGGTCGTGGCGCGAGGGAACGTGTCGTTCACAAAGGCCACGTTGTGACCGACGAACACATGATCCTCGATCGTCACGCCCTCACAGATGAAGGTGTGACTTGAGATCTTGCAACGACGACCGACGAATGCGTTCTTCTGTATTTCGACGAACGCGCCAATCTTCGTTTCGTCGCCGATTTCGCACCCGTAGAGATTGATGAACTTCCCGAGCGTAACGTCCTTGCCGAGCTTGACGCTCGCCGCAACCGATGCGAACTCGCCTGCGGGCACACTATCGTTGTGTTTCACGAATCGAAGCTCCGAGGGGTTAGTGAACGATGAACGAGGAATGTTTCAGATGCCTGCGTCAGCAGGCGCCTTTACCGGAGATCACTGCGCGCGGGGTAGCCAGCAGGATCTTGATGTCGGTCCAGGCCGAGCAATTCTTGGCGTATCGGAGATCGAGCCGAACCATGTCGTCGAACGTCGTTCGGCTGCGGCCGCTGACCTGCCACAACCCGGTGATTCCGGGCTTCGCCTCGAGCACGCGGCGATAGTGCCAAGGCTTGTACTGCTCGACTTCATACGCGAGGGGAGGACGCGGGCCGACAAGGGACATGTCGCCGAGGAGCACGTTCCACAATTGGGGGAGCTCGTCGAGGCTGGTCTTCCGCAACAAACGTCCGAGCGCCGTGACACGCGGATCGTTTTCGATCTTGAACGGTGCGTCCTTGGTCGCGACTGCGTTCTCGGGCGCCGCGCCTTTGATGAGTTGACTGACGAACGCCTTGTGGATGGCGTGATCGGCGTTCACGTGCATCGTGCGGAACTTGAGCATCGTGAAGAGCTTGCCGGACTCGCCGACACGAGCCTGCTTGAAAAACACAGGACCGGGCGACTTGAGCTTCACCAGAGCCGCGATCAAGAGGAATAGAGGCGACAGCAACGCAAGCAGTGTCACCGCAGCCGTGACGTCGAGAACACGTTTCACGACGGTCCGTACGCGCGATCGAACCGACCGATTGAGATCGCGAAGCATCGGCTCGCCGGCATCGGAGACGGGTGTCGAGGTTGGCTTCGGACCGACATGTCTGTGAAGTCGGAGCAAGAAGTCCGTGCGCACGTCCGCGTCGAGTCTCGCGGCCAACGCCAGCTGCACGCGGGACTCGATCTCGCGCGTAAACGTGGCGTCCGCGATTTCGATCTCGGGCACGATCATTCCGAGCACCGATCCTCGCTCGAACCAGCCGAGCACGTCGGTGTCGCGTTTTGCCGCCGCAAGCGCCTCGACGACGGAAAGCCAGGCAGACGATTCGGAAACACGATCCGGCTTGAGCGCGACGAGAACCAGCACAAATGGCTGATCGAAGCGATCGGCGCGCTTGCGCTCCCTCGTGAGCGCATCACGAAACAGACTCTCACCGACAACGAGCGGACGACCGCGCCACCGACCGCGAGGCCGCACGCGAGCGCGACCCTTCACGGGTGAGCGCGCCGTGCCGCTACGCACGGACGTCGACGGGGAAAGAAAATCGGTGAACGTTCCAGACATGAAATCAGGAGTTTGCGAATCGTCCCAAACGAACGACGCGGATTCGGAGGCGCTCAGACACTGGCTGGGGCAAGCGCTCGCTCAAGATCTTGGTCACCCGCGCGACGATGCGACTGGACGCATCGCGGTCAGGCAGATCGAGTCCCTGAGTCAATACAGCAGCAGCCACCTGGTCCTCTCGGTACCAACCAACGAAGTCCACCTCGCGGACGCACACGCCGAGGCACGAAAACAGCGCCGGCGAAACTGCTCGTGGAACCTCGGCGCCCATCGTCGGGCTCTTCCGAAGGCTAACCAGCAGGAGCAGAAGGGGGCGCTCGGACCGCTGGGCGCGCACGCGCTCGACGCCCAGAAAATGCTGAAAGGCCTCTTCGTCGTAAACGTCACTAGATTGCCCATCCAGCGCGTGGGCAGAGAATGTTGCACGGGACTTTGCGGGTGCCGGTCGGTCAGTAGCCACTTGTCGGATTCGCGAATAGCTGAGTAACGCCTCAAAGACCATACGTGGCGGCAGGAAGTGCAAACGGACCGCCATGAAGTCGAGGTTGTCTTGGCCTACATGGCCTGCTGCCAACATGAACGATATCAATGGTTTATGCTGACTTTACAACCCCGGATCATTGGGTCTAAGGGATAGTCCTTAGCCGAGAGTCACTGAAGGGGCGATGAAAAGTCACCGCGCCAACGGAATTCGGGATCTGCCTTGTGATTGCCTAACTGGAAGTTGCACATTCGAAAGTAAGTTCTGCAGCCTGGATACAGCTTCGCCCTCTCAGTCACAGTTCGACTTCAGAACGTTGTTCAGACGACGTTCCTCGTGACCGGAAGAGGCCCGACGAACCACCAGTAACAGAGCAAGAGGTCTTCCCAGCCTTGGATGGCGGTCTGAGGGCGGCTCCTCTCGACTAAGTGTCTCTATTTCAGATATTTATGTGGATGTGGCGACTGGGAATTCGTCCGGAAGGATCCGAAAGTCTCGCTGGCTAAGGACTTTATCCACAAATGACCAGGATCTTTAGTTCCAGAGCTTAGCGCTGCTTCGGCTGCCCATAATAGTCGCTGTAATAGTTGGTGGCGGGAATCGTTCGTCCCTCGACGCCGTTCAGGACCGTCCCGATAATGCAATCCCGCCCAAGTTCGTTAATTGCCCTATCGACGACTGGAAACGGCGTCGAACCAGCCCTGATCACGAACAGGACGGCCTGAGCCACCCTCACCAACAGCTGCGCGTCGGACAGAAGCCCAATGGGCGGCGTGTCCAACACAACCCAGTCGTACTTCGACGCGAAGTCTTCGACCAGGGTCCGCATTCGCCCGGAGCTCAAGCCGGCCATAGGGTCCTGATTGGGACGGCCTGCCGGCAGCACAGAGAGCTCAGTCGAGACCTGGACGATGCCCGGTTCGATTCGATCGCCACGCAGCACGTCCCCGAGACCGCGATCGTTTGGAATACCAAGCACCTCGTGGACCGAGGGCCGCCGCAAATCTGCATCGACGATGAGCACGCGACGTCGATATGACTCGCTGAGCGTCAGCGCCAGGTTCACGACCGTGAGCGTCTTGCCTTCCTTCGGTACGGCGCTGGTCACCATGACGGTCTTCAGACCTTTGGCAACCTGCGCTTCGTGAAGCGTGGCAGCAAGTCTCCGGTACTGCTCCATAGAAACCGCGTTGCATCCGGCGGCGACGACGAGCTTTACGCTCGATGAAAGACTGGGTTTGCTCGTGGCGCGGCGAGCCTCCGTTCGAAGAGGTGTCCGGGGGGGCGTTTGCTCCACGGGCACGTCCACACGATCGGGTAGCGACACGCTGCTTCGGTTCTCGACGGGATACTCGTTCAGAGTCAATTCGTCCGCGAGGCGCAGTGGCACTTCGGCAGTTCTGAGAGATGACCCTCGACCTGCCACAGGCCCCTGTGATGCCCGCTTCAGCGCTTCGTCAATTCGACTCATTCAAGGACTCTACTGGCGATGCAGTTAACGCGTTAACGTCCGGAACCAAACAAGGTGAAGCGCCGAGGCTTTGACACCTGGCCGAAGAGCGGGTCACCACCGTGCCCATCACTTGTTGGTGACGCATGAGGCTCCGACGCCCCGTGACCATTATCAACACCGGGCATGCCCGACTCGATCGGCAGCGCCGCGCTCGACTGAGTCGGTTCGCGCTTGAAGTGAAAATCTCGACAGACCTCGAGTACGATGTTTCTGTCCACCGGTTGACGCTCGAGAGCCATCCCGCTCACAAGCGCGTTGTCACAAATCACGCTGATCGTGCGCGGAATCCCGCGTGAGAACTCGTGAATCACCGAGACACCTTCGCGAGTGAACAACTTGGACGGCGTGCCGCCGGCCGTCCGGATGCGCGTCGCGATATACGCGGCCGTCTCGGGAAGCTCCAGCGGGGCGACCTCACAGCGCAGTGCCACGCGCTGCTTCAGCTGTCGCAGTTCCGCCTCTTCCAATCGTTGGCTCAACTCGGACTGCCCCGCGAGGACGAGTGGAAGGAGCTTCTCATCGTTCGTCTCGATGTTCGCCAATAGACGAATCTCTTCGAGCAGCTCGTAACTGAGACTCTGGGCTTCGTCGACCACGAGCGCCGTGATCTCACCTTGTGCGCGTCGCGCGGTCAGCACCCGCTCGAGGCCCTCGAGCAGCACCGTCTTCGATTCGGCCGCTTCGGCGCCAAGGTCGAAACGAGTCGCGAGCATCTTCAGGAACTCGCTTCGCGTCAGCGCCGGGTTATTCAGATATACGCACCGGACGTTCTTGCATCGTTCCGATTCGAGCGCCGCCCGGAGCAATGTGGTTTTTCCAGTGCCCGCTTCTCCGATCAGCACGGTCAGCGACTTCGCTGAGAACAAACCGTATTCGAGGTTGCTCAGCGCCTCTCGATGTCTTGGCGTCAGATACAGATACTTCGGGTTCGGCGTGAGCTCGAACGGCGACTCTCGAAGACCGTAATAGCGTTGATACATCGCGTTAATCCCGATTAGAGCTGCGGGAGGCCAAAGACGATCAACACCACGGCCGATGCGACCAACACGACTGTACCGGCCACGTCCAGGACGACTCGGCGACGTTGCTGAGTGTGTCGTTCCCTCTCGGAACTCATGGCCGGCACCAACGCGAGCACAGGTAGCTCGAGGACGCGTGTGACGTCACCTTCGAACGCGAAACTCGAATCCCGGTACTCGAGAAACACCGTCAGCAACAATCCCAACGCGAGGCCAAGACCCGCACCTGAAAATGCCAGTCCAAGCCTCCGCATCTGGTTCGACGGCTTCGCGGGGAGCGAGGCGGGGTCGAGGATTCTGAACTGCTCGCCGATCTGACGGTGCTCGAGATTCGCCGCCAGTTTCGAATCCTCACGCTTCGTCAGCAGACTGTCATAGGTCTTTTTCAACGTGTCGTAGTCCCTGGTCAGATCAACGAGCTCCGACTCGCGCTTGGGAACTGACTCCACCTTGTTCTGATACTCTGCAATCACGGTCTTGAGTCGTACCTCTTCAGCGCTGCCCGTGGTGAGCTGATGATCGATTACCTCCAAATCAGCCTGCAAATCACGAACGCGCTTCAGACGAGCTTGTTCAGCCGGTGTGACCAGCCGTTCTGCGGGCGGCTTCGGCCTCCGAGCCTCATCAGCAACGCGAACCTTCAAGTCTGCGATCGTGCGCTCCGCCTTGCGCACATCAGGGTGATCCGACGTGTAGCGCAGGCGAAGATTATCCAAGTTTCTCTGCGCAGCATCGAGCTGCTGCGCGGATGTCGCAACCTGCGTCTCACCGCCTCCAGGCGCGGTGAACACGACTGACGATTGCGTTTCCGCAGGTAATGTCTGGGCGTCCACCAGCTGACGTTCGAGAAGCAATCGACGCTCGCGAGCGCGATTCAACGATTCGCTCACCGACTGCAGCTGAAGCTGCGCAGACTGAATCGCTCGAAGGTTACCTTCGAGTTGCGACGGAAGTTCGCCAGAATGCAGTCGACGGTACTCCTCGAGCTTTTTCTCATGTTCGAGCAAACGTCGCTTCGCATCTTCGAGCTCAGACTCCAAGAAGTCATTGGTGCTCTCGGCCAGATTCGCGCGATCGAGACTATTCTCCTCGATGAAGAGCGAGGCCAGACGCGCCGTCACCTTCTGGGCGGTCTTCGGATCCTCGCTCACATACCCGACCCTGAATGACTGAGCACCCTTCTGAATCTGTGGAGGGCCGATATCGCCACGAATACGGCGAACGACATCTTCCATAGGGGCTTTTGCGAGCAGCTCCGGATACAGATGGAAATCGTTGATGATGCGTTCGAGTCGCACGCGGCTCAGGATCTGATCGCTGATCGATGGCAGCCGATCCTCGACGGTCGCGGTCACGGTGGACTTCACGTAGCTTTCTGGTACTCGCTGCGGAATCACCATGATCAGCGTTTCGGACTTGTAGACTTGCGGTATACGCTTCGCGATGAAGGGAACGGTCGACAAACCGATCGCAAACGGCAGCACAATCAGCCATCGGCGACGGAGAAGAATTCGACCGAGATCCTCCGCTGTGAACGTTTTTCCTGGCAGCACGGTTACCTTCGCAAGGCGGGCATCCACAGCATGAGACCGGCACGGACTCCATTCCGTTCCAGCCCCGGGGGAAACCCCGGCGCCAGCTGTGTGGTGCCCTGGAATTGGTAGTAGTAGTAGATGTACTCGCCGTACGCTGCCAAGGATCTCTTGAACGCGTATCGGACCCTCAGATTACCGGTGTAAGTATCGAATATTAAACCGTTCCGATTGAGTGCCGACGCACCACTCGAGTACCCAGCAGAGGCTAACACATCGATTCGCCTGGCCACCATCCCTGCCATACTGGCGCCTACGCCGTTTGCGAACACGGGCACCGGGAGATCCATCACGAATTCGAGGGCACGTCTGAAGTAAGCTCGCGTCTGCCATGTCCGCGCAAACTCGAATCCAATCCCAGCCTGGCCTGTGGCACGGTATTGCCGCACGGGCAGGAGCCCGGATGCGGTGACGGTATCGTAATCAGCGCCGGATGCTCCCAGCCGCGCGTCAAAGGTCGCACGTCGTGTGGCGGAAAGCGGCCGTGTATAGTCCATTCCGAACTCCACTCCGTGCTCGCTCGTTTTCCCACCGCCCTCGAATCCAAACTCGCCTGTCCGGTAGTGGTACGCTCCAACCAGCATGAGATTGCGTCCGAGGTTTTGGGAGTACTCGCTGCCCAACGAGTGCGCGTTCGAATCCTGCCACTGTGGAGTTTCGTTGACACGATCAGTGTAGAAGTAGTCGCCAGTGAAAGACAGCCGCACCCGCGACGTGAAGTCGTGGCGCAACGTCATCAACGTCGAATAGGCGTAGGTGTCGAACGTCGAGACGGAATAGTCCGGCGCCGTCGTCGGAGTCGATCCAGGCTCCGTCACTGCGCCCGTTGGAAACAGGTCGTACAAGTACGTGGGAGAGTAAGCGGCTCCTTGGTTGACGAGAAACGTGGTGCGGCTTGGGAGCCGCAGCGTCAAACCGACACCAGCGTTGTGACCCACACTTCGCGTCTCACCGACATCGGCAAAGTAACGAAGGTTGGATGCGCCAGTGGCCCCAAATTCCGCGCGTTTCCCGGCCCAGGCGTAGTTGGCCGCCGCATTCACCATTGTCCACGGGCCGCCGGTCTGAAGGCTGCTCGGATCCAAGGTCGAACCCAACTCCGCTGGTACATCGTCATCGTAGCCCTGTGCCAGCGACGCGGTGACATCCAGTTTCGTCTTCGCACCAGTATCTGGTCGCACCGCGCCAAAGACACCCTGCGGAGCCCTTGGTGCAGCAACGCTTTGAGCAGATGCCGGGCTCGCGACGCACACGACGGCGATCATGACAGGCAGAGCGAGCGGCAAGCGGAGCCAGCGGTTCACAGTCAGACTCCTGATGTCAGCTTAGTTGACGAGGACGGTGTCACTTGGTCGGAGCAGAATGTTCTGCTGTGGGTTCTTACCCTTGACAACCTCGTTGAAATTGAACTTGTAGCGTCTTTCGCGGTCGTTCTCCGTGCGAAGAATGATGATGTTGTTTTTGTCGGCATACTCGAGAAGCCCGCCGGCTGCGGATATGACCTGAAGGACGTTCATGTCTGCATTCAGCGGCACAGGGCCCGGTTTCTGCACCTGGCCAATGACATACACCTTCCGACTGCGAATCTCGCGAACAATGACGGTCGCATCGGGCTCGGCGATGTACTTCGACGCCGCTTTTTCCAGAGCCGCGTTAAGCTGTTCCGGAGTCAGTCCCGACGCCTGTACGTCGTTCAGCAGCGGAACCGATATCTTTCCATCCGGCCGGACGACCACATCGGCCGACATCTGGGTATCTCCCCAAAAACGGACCGCCAACAGATCATCAGCGCCAATGACGTAGCCCGGAGGCGTGGCAACGCCGGCCGGCAATGACGGCGTCGCAGCAGACGGCGCCGGGGCTTTAGGCGCGGACGCAGGCGGTGGAGCGGGTTTCTGGGTCGATCCTCCCTGGGTTTGCGCAGACGCGTGAAAAGCTGTGAGGGCGACGGCTAAGCACGCTCCAGTTACACGCAGAGTATGTCTCTTGATGCTCATCAGCTCGAGCCGAAACCCTGACTCTGCAAGGAGGTCGCCACCAGACACTTTCCAGCGTGAGCGAATTTGCTGGCCAAACCTGGGAGCTTTGGCCACACACTCATGAGGGCGGTTGGTTCCTCCAAGCATTTTGAGGTCCCCACCGTGATTCTACGGAAAAAAGTCCGCTGTCTGAAGGATTATCGGGCGAGCCGCGTTTGGCGGCTAAGGCCCTGAGAGGACGCAGCTTTGCAGCGATTTTCAACTCGTCTATGCGTGCAAACGCTGCTACGTTCCTTCTAAGCGTTGGCAGGCCCGACGCCGTTGCGCTCCGCGATGAGCGTGCTGCCTGGACTTACGCCGACCTGGCGAAGGGCGTGTCTCATGTCGTCGGCCATCTCCGCGAGGCGGGAGGCGTTGAAGGCGACCGCGTCATCCTCCTGGCTGATAACTCATTCTTCTGGGTCGTCTCGTACCTGGGGATCATGCGGGCGGGCCTCATATGCGTCCCGCTCTCGCCGACCATGAGCCCGGACGAGACGCGCGCGATTCTCGAGACAACCGTTCCGAGATTCGGCTTCGTGGAGACGCGTCATTGTCCCCGACACGCGCAGATTCTCGCGAGCATGCATGTGGTGACGGATCAGTCCCTCTACGACTCGGGTCCTGTTGCCGACCTGGAGACGAGCGCACACACCGACGACCTCGCATCGTTGATGTTTACGTCTGGTTCCACTGGCACGCCCTGCGGTGTCATGGTGTCGCACAAGAACATCATTGCGAACACCTCGTCCATCATCGAGTGTCTTCGTTTGACGGAGCGCGACAGCGTGATGGCCGTCCTGCCCTTCCACTATTGCTTCGGCACATCGCTCCTCCACACGCATCTGCGCGTTGGAGGGACGACTGTGATCGAATCGCGCTTCATGTACCCGGAACTCGTGCTCAATCGGCTGGCCGAATCGGGCTGTACCGGCTTTGCCGGCGTGCCGAGCCATTTTCAGATCCTCTTGCGAAACTCGAATCTGGCTGCGAGAACATTTCCTTCGCTGCGCTACGTGCAGCAGGCTGGCGGGTTCCTCCCACCGGCGATCGTCGACGAACTGCGCGCCGCCTTGCCAGCCACGCAAGTCTTCATCATGTATGGCCAGACCGAGGCCACGGCGCGCTTGTCGTCTCTTCCACCCGAGTACCTTGATGACAAGCGAGGCTCGATCGGGAAAGGAATACCGGGCGTGCGACTACGCGTCCTCGATAACACAGGCGCCGACGTTCGACCCGGCGTCGTAGGCGAGATCACCGCGGAAGGCGACAACATTGCCCGCGGCTACTGGAACGCCCCGCAGGAATCGGCGGCGCACTTTCGTGACGGTCGTCTGTACACAGGAGATCTCGCGACGGTGGACGACGACGGCTTCATTTACATCATCGGGCGAGAGAAAGACTTCCTGAAGTGCCGTGGCGAACGAATCAGCTGTCAGCGAATCGAAGCGCAGCTGCTCGAATACCCCGACCTCCGTGAAGTCGCCGTGGTTGGGATGCCTGATGACGTGCTCGGTGAAGCCGTCAAGGCGTTCATCGTTCCGAGAGATCCGCGCAATGAAGGGATTGCTGAGAGGCTTCGTGAGTTCTGCAGGCAGCGTATGCCTGGCCATCTGATCCCGCGGGAGATCGTGACTGTGCCTGAGTTGCCAAAAAGCAACTCAGGCAAAGTGTTGAAACGGGAGTTATTGGCCGTCCAGGGTCGCTGAGCCCGCTGCCAGCGAGGGTCACGCCTTACGAATCTTCTCACGCCCTCGTCGTACGGTCTTCGTCGCATTTCTCGTGTCGAGCACGAACGTCGAATGCTGCACGATGAATTCGTAGTCGTACGCCGAGTGATCGGTGGCAACCAGCACACAATCCTGCGCCGAAAGATAGGCGGGCGACAGCTGTTGACTGGCCAGGACAGGCAGGTCGGGATAGTGACGAACCCGCGGGAGCACCGGCACATGCGGATCGTTGTAGCTCAACTCCGCGCCTCGCTCTTGCAGCAGACGCATCAACTCGAATGAGGGACTTTCACGGGCGTCGTCGACGTCTTTCTTGTACGCGACGCCGAGGACCGCGATCTTGCTGCCGTTGATCGGCTTGCGTTGATCGTTGAGAAAATCCGCAAGGCGATTGATCACGTACTGCGGCATGTGCGTGTTGACTTCACCCGCCAGCTCGATAAAGCGCGTCTGCTCGCCGTGTTTTCGCGCGAGCCACGTGAGATAGAACGGATCGATGGGGATGCAGTGTCCTCCGAGGCCAGGGCCGGGATAAAACGCTTGAAAGCCAAAGGGCTTGGTCTTCGCTGCTTCGATGACTTCCCACACATCTATCCCAAGCTTGTCGTAGAGCACCTTGAGCTCGTTCACTAGCGCGATGTTCACCGCACGGTAAGTGTTCTCGAGGATTTTGCACGCTTCGGCGACTTCCATGCTGGATGCGCGCACGACCTGGACGACGGCGTGGCCGTACATCGCGCATGCGAGGTCACCGCTCTTTTCGTCGAAGCCTCCAACGACTTTGGGGATGGTGGCGGCATGGAAGTCGGGATTCCCTGGATCTTCTCGCTCGGGGCTGAACGCGAGGAAATAGTCGTTCCCACATCGCAAGCCGGTGGCTTCCAGCACGGGCAGCACGTTGACGCGCGTCGTCGTCGGATGCGTGGTGCTTTCGAGGACGACGAGCTGTCCCTTGCGCAGTGTCTTGGCGATCGAGTGGGCAGTGCCTTCGATGTAGCTGAGGTCGGGATCGCGGCTGTCGTTCAGCGGCGTGGGGACGCAGATGATGATGCAGTCGGCCTCTCCCAATCGGCCCATGTCAGACGTCGGGTCAAACGTGTTCTCGCGAACGAGCCGCGCCATGTCGGAGGCGTCGATGTGCTTGATGTAACTCTCACCGGCCTTGAGCTTGTCGACCTTGCTCTGATCGACGTCGAATCCCATGCACCGAAACCCGGCGGCCGTGAACGCACGAATCAGCGGCAGACCGACGTAGCCCAACCCGATCACTCCAACGACCGCCTGCTTCGTGTGAATCAATTCCGCGAGCCGTACGTGACTCATCGTCTCCTCATGCGCACGTCCAACGAGCGACTCTTGCCCGGTAGAGGACGCCCTCTGATCCCGCACCATCGTTTGCTGCACAGCCACTATACCGCTCTCCTTTTCGTCAAACCCGTGTCGAAAGGCCCTATATGAGCACACCCGTTGCAACGGGTTTACTGGCCATCGATTCAGTTTTCGTGCCGCGTGCGGAGACGGCAGCAGCGCGGCCAGACCACGCCGTAACAACAAGGGAAGACTGGACTTTGTCGAAGGGCGCTGGTCTATCGAGACGCGCGAAAGGCGCGCGACTCACGGATTAAATACTTGAGGAAGAACGATGGTGACGATTGCTCGAAACTGCGCGACCGAGTACGTCCACGAGGGAGCTACGTTTTCGTGCGATAAAAACCACCCACGGACTCAGCATTGTCAGACGGCTCAAACCGAGCCATCGTTCAAGCCTGATGAACGTTGGAGCGAAGATCGAATTGCTCGCGCGCGTGAAGGGAAACCAGCAGTAGCCGCGTTCGAAGGAGATCGTGAATCCGGCGGCTCGCATACGCCGCCGCCATTCGCAGTATGAGACGTTGTAAAACGGAGACGCACCCGTGAGGTATTGCTTGACTCGCACGAACGTTCCGCGCAGCGATGTTCGATTGAGCACTACGCCAACGAGGACGCCCTCGTCTGTCAGAACGCGGCTCGCTTCGCGCGCGAACCAGGTGCTATCTATCACTGGGAACACTTCGAGACAGAGCACCAAACTCACGGCGTTGCCCGCGCACGGCAATGTCGTCGCATCGGGAGAGACCAGGATGCAGTTCGCGCCGGGAACGCGACGCTGACAGAGAGACAACACGTGAGGGTCGATGTCCGTGCACGTCAATCCCCAGCCCATGTTCGCGAGGAGTCGCGACCACCGTCCGCCCTCGCAGCCAACCTCGAGCGCCGAGCCCGGATTGCCCGCCATCTCGCAAGCGGTCCAGATGGCGTCTTCGACGACCTCGCTGGTGTAACGTCCCCATCGAGTTGTCGCGACGGACTCCCAGATCGTGGCTGGTTGATGAACGTCGACGGTCGTCACTTCCACTCCTGCTCAAACGTGAGCGGAGATCGACGCGAGCGGAGCGCTGCGCGCTGATCAGCCGGGGATGTGGAGTATAGAGGAGAAGAGTGCCTGAAAGAAGAGCCTCTGTACTCCCGAGGTCGTACTATCCTTCGAAATCTGATCGATCCTGGCCCGCCGTATGACGATTTGGCAACTCGCCGATGACGCGTGAAGGCGAAGCTTGCCGCGACACATGGCTCCGAAATAGAAATCCAATCGCGCTCATCCGAACGCCGTGCTTGTGCGTAACGCCAGCAATATCAGGCGTTTGGTGTCAGTCATTTACGCGGCCCACTTCTTACTCAGAGTTGGCGGGCCTGACCGCGGAGGCCGCACGCCGTTCTCACAGGATGTTCACAACTCACCGTCAGGGAGGAACCCTTCTCAAGTCCGTTTATCGAATCACGGGAAACGCCTTCGCAGCTGATCGCCAAACGCATAGTGGGGCGAGCGGTTGCGCCTCGATGTCGGCTGCCACGATCCAGGTCAGGACGAAGGGCAGACGCACTCTTGCGATTGCGAACAGTCGCGCCGGTCCTCGACGCGGTCGTCTCAGCGAATCACCGTGAAGCTATTGAGCAGCACGCCGGATCCCACGCGTAGATCCCACACTGGATCCGCCGCCGATCCACCGGTCGCTACGCTCACGTTCGCAGTAATCGTGTGGTCGTCTGCGACGACGACGTTGCTTGCAACGGGGGCCTTGCCAGAGCCGTTCGCGAAGGTCACGCTCATTGGTCCCGACAAGAATCCCGAGCCCGTGATGACGACGGGCACAGTCGAGCCCGCGTTCATGAACGGGGGACTGATGCTGCTCACGCTCACCGCAGGAGCCACGTTGCACGTTGTGCCGATGACCATCGCGGAAAGGGTGTTGACGTCGATGCGAACCAGAGCGCAGGACACGTTGTTGGTCGTGTCGGATTCATGCAGCCGGCCCTTGGGATCAACCTGAATCTTCAAAAGATAATCGCCGCTCGGGTTGTTGCCGAACGGAAGGGACTGACCTTCGAGGTAATAGGCGTACCTGTCACCCCATCCAACCGAGAGCCCTTGAACGTCGGGATTGCACGTTGTGTACACGGCCCTCCGTGACGCATTAGGAAGCCGTGTGTTGACCTTGACATTGTCGATGAGACAGAAACTGATCTTCGCTCCTACGAGTGGTGAGGCGCCCTCTGCATTAACGGGCTCGAGCGTGTAG
>Ga0114129_10007468_pt1 | contig 15571 bp, 11 predicted proteins | sample RhiMetdeltSRZDD1_FD_80071 | JGI IMG/M metagenome (GOLD analysis project Ga0114129, IMG submission 80071) | Populus rhizosphere microbial communities from Tennessee, USA - Rhizosphere MetaG P. deltoides SRZDD1 (version 2) (version 2) | ecosystem: Host-associated > Plants > Roots > Rhizosphere >...
AAACACTGTATGACCAGTTTTAAGGTCAAAAAGCCTGTTCCAGTCCATCACTTGAATTCTTGGCGGATGCATCGCCAATTCTTGGATCATCCATTTCCTTCCAAGAATTTGTCGGATTTGATCCGGTCGATCGGCTGGATTTATTCGCCGGGTTGTTCCACGCCATATTTGAGTTTGTGGGCCAGAAGTTCCTCATTCAAAGCAGCGGATCTGGACAAGTTGGTTTTCGACGATCACAAATTGATTCAGCTCGAAACGCTTCGAGGCTGCACGATGCTCGTGCCGCGAGATCAAGCCAGCGTGGCGTTGCGGATTCGTACGCGGACATTCACCGAGCTGAGCAAGCAGGCGCGACAGCAAATGCCTCTCGGCGATGCCGATATGGAGAAGCTCAAGGTGGCGATTATAAATGCCCTCCACTCGGCTCCGAAAACATCGGAACAGCTTCAGCGAGCGATTCCAGCCAATCTGGTGAAGGATTTCGGTCCTGATTTGAAGCGCATCGGTTTGACGAACAGCCTCGCTCTGGGCATCAATTTGTTGAAGGAAGAAGGAAAAGTCCTGAAGCAGCAATGTAAGAAGCGGCTCGATTCGACCGAATACGGTTTCGTATTGACCTCCACGTTATTGCCAGACACCGACCCCTTTAACCTGCGAATGGAAGAGGCATGCACTCAGTTGGCAGCCCAATACTTCAGGGCCGAGGCGCCCGCTCGGGTAAAGGACTTTGCATGGTGGGCCGGGATCAACGTTACAGATGCAATAAAGGGGTCTTCTGAAGTGAAGCCGAAGCTGGTGGCGGTTACTGTCGAAGGTACAAAGGATGAGTTTTTGATCAGTGAGTCCGACGTCGACGCCTTCCTGAGTTTCAAGGTGCCGGATGGCGCCGTTAATTTCATTCCTTACCGCGATACATACCTGAAGGGCCAACGCGAAGTAGTCAACCGATTCGTTCCCGCCGAGCACGCCGATAAACCGTTCTCACGTTGGAAGGGGAAGTTGATCAACGATCCACTTGCAACGATCATTTTTGACGGACGCGTGATCGGAGTCTGGGAGTGGAACGATGGCGAAGAAGAAGTCGATCTGCTACTCTTTGAGTCCAACATTCCCAAATCTGTGGAGAAAGTCATTCATAAGCGCGCCGCTGAGTTGGCGAACTTCATCCGCGCAAATCTGGGTGAGGTCCGGTTGCAGGGATCACATTATGGGCCGCACCAAATGACGGGCATCCACGATTTGAAGGCATTCTGGGGCAAAGGAGCGCAGGTGGATGTTCGGGCCTGACCTACCTGAAGGTCAAATCAGTTCAGTTGAAGCGAATTACTGGTGGCGCGAAACCAACCCCGCCGGCGCGCTTCTGAACAAACTGATGGTGATTTTCGTCGTCGTTCCCATTGCTCTCGTGTGGAAAAAGTTCTTTGCGCTCAGCTTTGGCGTGTTTGTGCTGATGATTCCATACGGCTTTTTTATGCGGTATCTGGCCGTTCGCGCTGTCCGGCAACATCTCCAGGCGCACCCGGAGGAACGCGAACACTTCGAGGAACTGGGCATCATCTCGTGTTAGTGGAGACCTAAATTGCGATGAGAAAAGGACACACTTCAGCTTTTCTGCTTGGCGCAATATTCATTGCGCTATCGACGTTCTATCTCAATTCGCTGGTCGCCGTGCCTACCGCGCGTCCCGCGGCGGAAGTCGTCGCAGATCTTTCCCCAACGCGATACCTGGAGCACGTAAAGTTTCTCTCTAGCGACGAAATGAAGGGTCGTGGAGATGGGTCACCGGAATTGGATAAGGCGGCGGATTATATCGCTTCGCAATTCCGCACCTTGGGTTTTCGTCCAATGGGCGACGACAACACCTATTTTCAAAAATTTCAGCTCACAACCGGCGCGAAGCTTGGACCGAACAACGACCTGCAGCTCAATGGGAAAAACCTCAAGATCAATGATGAGTTCGTACCGATCACTTTCTCCAACACGGCTGCTTTCGATGGACAACTGGTGTTTGCGGGTTATGGCATAACGGCGCCCGAGTTCCATTACGATGATTATGAAGGAGTCAATGTAAGTGGGAAGATCGTGGTGGTGTTGCGGCACGAACCGCAAGAGTTGGACCCCAAGAGCGCATTCGACGGAACTAACTTCACGCGGCATGCCTCATTCATCAATAAGGCCATCAATGCCAAGCAACACGGAGCTTTAGGCATTATTTTCATAACGGATTTAAATCACACGGATGAACAGGTCGGCTCTGCTACGCGCACGGAAGAAACCGACGATCTTGGGATTCCGGCAGTCCATGCGAAGCGGGAACCGCTGCTCAATCTGTTTAAGGCAGCGGGAAAAGACGTCTCAGCGATCCAAAATAAAATTGATGTCGATCTGAAGCCTCAGTCTTTTGATGTGCCGGGGTCTCTGATACATATGTCGACTGAAGTTATTCGAACGCGCAAGACGGTGAAGAACGTCATAGCCGGTCTTCCAGGTTCCGATCCGGCGCTGCGAAACGAATGGGTGGTTGTCGGTGCCCACTACGATCATCTCGGGCTTGGAGATCGTAATTCACTGGCACCTTCCCAGATCGGGCAGATACACCACGGCGCAGATGACAATGCTTCGGGAACCGCTGGTGTCCTCGAGATTGCCCGACTCGCGGCAAAAAACAAACCGCAATGGAAGCGTTCGGTTTTGTTTATTACATTTGCCGGCGAGGAACTGGGCCTATTGGGATCTTCTCAATTCGTGAATCATCCGACGATTCCGCTGAATGGCATTGCCGGCATGATTAACATGGACATGATCGGGCGTTTAAATAACGATCGGTTATTTGTCGGAGGCGTCGGCACGTCTCCGAGATTCAAGCCCTGGCTTGCGGAGTTCAACGAGACGATTCACCTGCAGCTCGACTATTCGGATTCGGGTTATGGTGCCAGCGACCATATGTCGTTCAATGCGAAAAAAATTCCGGTTCTGTTCTTCTTTTCCGGTTTACACAGCGACTATCACAAGCCCTCCGATACGTCCGACAAGATCAATCCGAATGGAGCTGTGAAAGTTCTATCGATTGTTTATATGATGGCCGACAGAATGGCGACAGATGCAAACCACCTGGAATATACCGAGGTTCAGCAACCGAAGCCTGCAACGGCCGGCAGCGGAGGCGGGTATGGTCCCTACTTCGGTTCCATTCCCGACTTCCGCGACGATCTAAAAGGGGTTCTCTTCGCCGACGTTCAGAACAACAGCCCGGCCGCCAAGGCCGGATTAAAACAAGGTGACTTGCTGGTCGCATTTGACGGAAAGCCGATCGAAAATCTTTACGATTTCACTTACGCGTTACGAACAAAGAAAGTTGGTGACGTTGTCGCAGTCGTCGTTAAGCGCAACGGGCAGGAACTGAAGGTCAACGTGACGTTAGAGGCCAGGAGGTAGATTCGTATGAGACTCACGCGCATTGTTATTCCTGCGCTCCTTACAGCATCTGTGATGGCAGGCATCTACGTCGCGCGCCCACAGAGTATTCAACCGCACCCTAAAGAAGTTCACATGCGCAATATTCGCCAACTCACATTCGGTGGCGAGAATGCGGAAGCCTATTTTTCTCTTGATGGCCAGAAGGTTATTTTCCAATCAACGCGTGAACCCTACAAGTGCGATCAAATCTTTACCATGAATCGGGATGGTTCGAACGTGAAGCTCGTCAGCACCGGCAAGGGTCGCACGACCTGTGGATACTTCACGCCTGACGGCAAGCGGATTATTTATGCGTCGACCCATCTGGGTTCGCCGGATTGCCCGCCGCCGGCCGATCGTCGCGAGGGATATGTCTGGCCTATTTATCGGACATACGACATTTTTTCGGCCAAGGTCGACGGCACGGACCTGAAACAGCTTACAACCACAGATGGTTACGATGCCGAGGGTACGATTTCTCCGGATGGCAAAAAGATTGTTTTTACTTCCGCTCGCGACGGCGATCTCGATATCTACGACATGAACCTTGATGGAACGCAGCAGCGCCGGTTGACCAACGAACTAGGTTATGACGGCGGAGCTTGGCATTCACAAGATAGCCAGTGGATTGTATGGCGCGCCAGCCGTCCGAAAACGCCGGAGGAGGTCGCCCAATACAAGAGTCTGTTCGCTAAGAACCTTGTGATGCCGACCAAGCTCGAGATTATGGTCATGCGCGCCGACGGGAGCGATAAGAGGCAGCTCACGCATAATGGGGCCGCAAATTTTGCCCCTTATTTTCATCCGAATGGCCGCCAGATTATATTCGCCTCCAACGTGAATAATCCGAATCCGCGCAGTCCGAATTTCGATTTGTTTCTCATCAACCGCGACGGGACCGGACTTCAGCAAATCACATTCGATGAAGGTTTCGATGGCTTCCCGATGTTTACAAATAATGGCAAACAGCTGATCTGGGCGTCCAATCGGCATGGAAAAACGGAAGGTGAAACGAACGTTTTCATAGCCGACTGGATCGATAGCGCTTCTTCCAGTAATTGAGGGTCTATGCCGATCTACGAGTACATTTGCAAAGATTGCGCCCGGCCGTTTGAAAAAATCGTTCCGCGCTACGATTCCGACGTCGATTGTGTCCACTGCAGTAGCGCCAATGTGGAAAAGCAACTTTCTGTGTTTGCTGTTGCGGGATCTTCAGGGGACCAAGAAGCCTCAGGCGCAGGTTGCGGTCGATGCGGCGCTGCCCAACCTGGCGCGTGCGGCCTGATGGATTAATCCACTACTGCAGGGCCTGTAACGAGGTTATTGCGGTGACGTCGATAATGTCGTCCACCGAACAGCCCCGGGACAGATCGTTGGCGGGTTTGTGGAGCCCCTGCAGGACTGGTCCAATTGCCCGAGCACCGGCCAGACGTTCTGTCAGCTTGTAGGCTATATTTCCGGAATGTAGATCAGGAAAAATAAGTGTATTCGCGTGGCCTTTGACAGTGCTGGTCGGCGCTTTCGCTTGAGCGATCTCAGGAATCAGAGCCGCATCGGCCTGGAGTTCACCATCCAGAATCAGTTCAGGCGCACGTGCCTTCGCCGTAGCGACCGCTTCGCGAATCCGATCCAGTGATGGATGCGACGCGCTCCCCTTTGTCGAAAATGCTAGAAACGCCACTCGAGGCTCGGCTTGCAAAAAAATGCGCGCGTTCCGGGCCGCGTCCAAGGCGATGTCGGCCAGTTGACTGGCCGTAGGTACCGGAACCACAGCACAATCGGCAAATACCAAGACGTTTGAAGGTAGGGCTATCACGAAGAAACTCGAGACGGTTTTTGAGGCGGCACTCACGCCGATGCAGTGAATTGCTGCGCGAACTGTATCGGCTGTGGTCGTTGCCGCACCGCCCACAAATCCATCGGCGTCGCCGGCCCGGACCATCGCGGCGGCGAAGTATAAGTGATTTCCGAGCCGCTTCAATGCCTCGAGTTCCGTTATGCCGCGAGACTTCCATTCAGGCAACAGCAAGCTTCTATAACGGTGGATTAACGCCAATGTTTTCGGATCGACGATTTCGATATGAGACAGATTGATGCCAAGTTCGTGCGCTTTCGCTTCTACTGCCTGAGGCGTGCCGACGAGAATGGGTTTGGCCATGCGGCGCTCGACAATCCGTGCCGCCGCTCGCAAGACTCTCTCATCACCGGATTCAGGAAAGACAATGCGTTTAGGTGTTTTGGCCGCCCGTTCGCGTAATTGCGTTACAAAATCGAGCATGGACAGCTATTTGGTAGGAGTGGGAATTCCAGCCGGGCGCTCACGCTTCTTTTTGATCTCAATGCCGTGACGTTTGATCTTCTGGTTTAGTGTCGAAAGCGGGATTTTGAAATTATCCGCTGCTTCTGTTTGGCTCCAGCTGGTCTGCTCGAGCATTTCCACAATGACACGCCTCTCAAAAGCATCGAGAATCTCGAATAGTGATGTGTTCTTGGTCAACGGGAAGGACGAGAGCGTCGCATAGCGTGTTGCTGGTGAGACAATCGATTCGGGCAACAAGTCACGGCCAATGATTTCGTCCTGCGAAAGCACGACAGCGCGCTCAACAACGTTTTCCAATTCGCGGACATTACCGGGCCAGTGATAGTCCATCAGCACCTTTAGCGCCTCTGAACTAAATCGATATTGAGCCTTGCCATTTTCTTCACAGTATTTCTTCGTGAAAAACTCGACCAGAGAGGGAATATCTTCTTTCCGCTCGCGAAGCGGTGGCAGTTGAATGTGGATAACATTGAGACGGTAATAAAGGTCTTCACGAAACCGGCCCTCATCGACGAGCTTCTTCAAGTCCACATTCGTTGCGGCAATGATCCGCGCGTCGACCTTGATCGTCTCTGTTGCGCCTAGCCGCATGAACTCCTTCTCCTGGATCACGCGCAGGAGCTTAGCCTGAGTCTCCATGCTGATAGTTCCGATCTCGTCGAAGAAAATCGTACCTTGGTCAGCAACCTCGAACAGTCCTTTCTTCGAGGCGATTGCGCTGGTGAAGGCGCCGCGCACGTGTCCGAACAAAGTACTTTCCAGCAAATCAACCGGCATGCTTCCGCTATTCACGGCAACAAAAGCCTTGTCAGCCCTTGGACTCTTAAGGTGAATGGCTTTCGCGATGAGTTCTTTTCCGGTGCCGCTCTCGCCTTGTATCAGTACGGTGCTCTTGCTCGTCGCAACCTGCGTCACGACATCGAGGACTTTAAGGATCTTTTCGCTCTTGCCGATGATGTTGCTATAGCCGAAGCGCTCTTTTAACACGCGGCGAAGCTGCAAATTCTCGCTGATCAACTGACGCTGCTTGATGGCGTTGTTGATGATTACCAGGAGCTTCTCGTTATTCCAAGGCTTGGTGACGTAGTCGTAGGCCCCATCCTTGATGGCGGCAACCGCAGTCTCTACAGCACCGATTGCAGTGATGATTACAACGGGCAATGTGGGATCGACGCGCTTAATTTCCTTCTGAATTTCCATGCCGGATTTCCCGGGCAGCATGAGATCCAGCAGAACAGCATCGTACAGGTTTTCTTCGATCTTCTTCAGGCCTTCCTCGCCGGTCGCCGCAGTCTCTGTGGTCAAGCCTTCAGAGGTAAGTAGAATTTCGATGCTCTCGCGGATTTCTTCCTCATCATCAATGATAAGGATGATTCCCTTTCGCTTAGACATTCACGGTTTTCCTAACCAGAGGCAGTTCGAGTCTGAAGGTCGCGCCCACACCTGGTTTACTTTCCACCGAAATGGCTCCGCCGTGCTCCTGCACAATTCCGTAGCTTACGGATAAACCTAGGCCGGTGCCTTTGCCTGGGGCTTTCGTCGTGAAGAACGGATCGTAGATCTTCTTGATATTTTCGGGACTGATACCCGTCCCGGTGTCTTGCACGAGAATTTCTATCTTCGAATTCATAGTGTCCGTCATCACTCGCAGCTCGCCTCCTTCTGGCATTGCATCTCGGGCGTTCACGAACAGATTCAAGAACACCTGTTGAAGTTTGCCGGCATTTCCAAGTGTGACCGGCTGCTCGGCCCGAAGCTCCTGCTCGACTCGGATGCGACCGCTCCTCAATTGATGGTGAAGCAGCGCAATCGTTTCAGTGATGACTTGGTGGATGTCCACCTCAGCGAACTCTGTGGCATTGGTCCTGGAAAAATTCAGCAGGCTATTCACGATCTCGGAGGCTCGGAATGTTTGCTTGGTAATCTTTTCAAGGAGCTTACCGCGGCTATCTTGCGGACTGATTTCTTTTCGCAGCATTTGTGAGTAACTGGAAATGACAGCGAGCGGTGTGTTCACCTCATGGGCAACTCCGGCGGCAAGCAGTCCAATCGATGTGAGCTTCTCGTTTTGAATGAGCTGGTCTTCAAGCCGGACTCGATCGGTGATGTCGTCGATGATGATGAGTGTTCCACGGGTGTTTCCGACTTTGTCGACCAACGATGTGGCAGAGAAATTGACTGTCAGGCCACTCCAGGGTTGCTTATAAAGCTGCCCGTTCTCGAGCAAACGCCGCAGAAACTCTGTTGGAATGAAATTTTGCGTTCTGCGGCCGATCGCATCATGCCGGCTGCGACCCGTAAGGATTTCGAGAGCGCGATTCCAGCCTACGATGCGCCCGTCTACGTCCTCGACAAGAACGCCGACATTAATGGATTCGACGATATTCTCGCTGAAATCTTTCAGGCTTTGATACTCGGCGGCTCTTTGCTCGAGGAATCGGTAAAGCCTGGCGTTTTCGAGTGCGATCCCAACGTAGTCGGACACAGTTTCGAGTAGTTCCAGATCTTCACTTGTCAGGTAATCGCCGTTCTGCGTTCTACCCAGTGCGATATAAGCGATGACGCGATCCTTGACGCGGCAAGGAATGAAATAGTTCAGGTCGTAAAGGTCTGCTTCGAAAAAGAAGTGCGGCCTATCGGTGTTTGCTTTCAAGAAGCTGAAGTCGGCACTTTCTGGAATCGTCAGTCCGGAGGTCCGCGCGGGGACAAACCGGGATGGATCGAATTGATGCTCCATGAAGATCGCCGAACGGCCGACAAACAAAGCACGACCCAGTCGATCCACAATACGGTCCAACATCTTTTCGAGATGTACTTCCGACCCGAGCGTCCGCCCGAAATCGATTAACGTTTGGCGGACATCGTATCGATCACGATAGAAAAATTTGTCCAGCCAGATCTGAAATTGATCTTTGATTGGTGCGAACAACAACGCAGCGACAATCGTTGCCACTACACGCGCGACCATGCTCAGCGGTTCAAAACGGGCTCCAAGCAGTTCACCTACGACTACGACAACCGTGGCGTACAACCCAATTACACAAGCCGTAGCGAGTGTGTAGGTCACGCCTCGTTTAAAAATGATATCCACATCCATCAGGCGGTATCGATGAATTGCATATCCAAACGAAATTGGTATCAACACGAGTGGGAAAATCGCAAAATCGACGTAGGTTTCAGTAGCGATGCCTGACAGCCGGGGAATTGTTTGGAATGCAAAGTACGGAATAACGGCCAGAGCCGTGCCGCGCGTTACCCATTTCATTTGCTGTCGCAATTCAGGCGTTCGCACCGTCCGATAAGTCTGAAGTAAAACCAGGGCGCTGAGCACGAAATACAGACCGAAATGGAAATCGCCGAGGTTGTCCAGAATTTCCCGCAGCATGATTGGAGACGGTGAGAATCCAATTACACCCTTAATAAACGCCAGTTGTGCCAGAAAGAGAACGACAGTCGGGGCGTATATCAAATACAGCAAGCCGCCGCGTTGTTTGAGCCACCTGCTGCGCAACGGAAATTCGAGACAGAAATGTAAGAACAACGGTGGCAGGAGCAGGCTTGCACCCAGATCGAACCAAAAAATCGTCCAGTCGAACGAGTTGAATTTCCCGGTCGCGTGGAATGCGTAAAAGACGAAGGACGTGAGACAAACAAAGTAAAAGTGGAGGGCGCTCGGAGCCCGCGACCTTTTCAGAAGTACGAAGATGCCGACCAACAGGTAGATCAAGCCGATGATTTCCAGATACCTCTGATGCTGGAGGAATTGAGGCGGAGCTTCCAGAACGACCGTGGTGGTGATTTCTTTTTCGTTCCGGACGATGGTGTACGTCGCTTTTTGCCAGCTGCCTAGTTCATACAGAATCTGTGTGACGTGCCGGTCGTTTCGGATGGGTTGATCATTAATGGCTTTCAGAATGTCGCCCGGTTGAATGCCAGCCTTATCAGTGGCTCCCCCCGGAATGATCAATCGGGCCTGTACGCCTTGCGAACCCTGAACCCAGGATGCACCATCATCAGGCGGAGTAAAGCGGCGCTTTTGCTGAACGTTCAGACCGCCTAAAATCAAGACGGCAATCGTCAACAAAACAGTCGCGACATACCTGAACGAGAAGATCTTCCGACTCATTTGAGCGCGATTCAGCAACCGGTATTCCAAAAAATCATACAGATAACGCTAAGCTTAACCATATCAGCAAGAGCCGAATATGAATTATGGAACTTTGAGTATTAAACCACAGAGTGCGGACTGTTGCCGGAAGGTTTAGAACTTGATGTTTATTCCGCCTTTGACCAGCCGTGGGTATTGTCCGGCTTGCGCTCGCGGAGATCCGAACGACTGGTCCAGCAGATTCCGCGCATCCAAAATCGCTTGAACCTTGCCTGGAAACATTCGCCCCGTCGGCAGGTTTTGCGCGATAGAAAGGCTAAGAGTCGGATCGTTGTATTCCATTACTTTCTGGTACGGATCGAGATGCGAGGCCGAGAAGGCGGAAGTCCATCGATAAACGGCTGTGATTTCGGTCTGAGTTGCATCGACGTCGGCTTTAAAACGGGCCGCGAGACTCTGAAACCCTCGCCGCACTAGCTGCGTCTGCATCTCTTCAAAGGTCACTGCGTGCCGGTCAATTCCGACGCCTGTTACATTTGTATAGCCGATGCCGGCTTCGAAGTTGCGAAACTGCCGATTGACGTTCACCCGAATACCATCGGACGGCATGTTTCTGGTGTCGAGCATCAAAATTCCTCGCTGATCGTCAGCTGTGCGGACGAACAATGCTTCGGTATCAATCCGATCTCGAAAAGCCGCCGCACTAACTTCAAATCCGTCGCCGAAAATGTGCGTAATACCCGCTTCAGAATGTAAATACCGTTCGAGCGCGGGTGGTACAAGGATGGCGCGGTCGTAATACTCTTTCCCCCGTACCGGATCGTCGGCTGTTGTCGGAGCCTGGGATGATGCCGCCAGTGTAACTGTCGTGCGTCTCTCCGGGACCCAAGAAATGCCAAATCGCGGACGCAAATAGGTGGTTCCCGTAAACACACCCACCCGACCGACTTCAGCTCCGTAATTGAAAACCAAGTGGTCGGTCCATTGAAAATCTTCTCCGTACTTAAGCTGTAGTTCACGTAATGCGTCGGATTGCAGCGGATCTCCGAACAGAGCCCCCTGGCGCACATTTATGCCAACGGCGGCTTTGTGGCGGGCGGCCGGGACGAAGTCGTAAGACGCACCAATGCCACGAGGCTGCATTGGTGACTCGTTATATTGGCCATGCACGGTAACTTTGGAATTGGGATCCAGAGGCATGGTTACTGAAAATTGCGAGCCTACACCTTCAGTCGTTCCGGAAGTCGTTTCAACCGATTTGGAGTACAGCTGAAAATATCCGGTGTAACCCGGACCCATAACGGCCTTCAGCGGTTCCAGCTTCTGTGGACTTTCGACGATGCGGAGAACAGGCTGAGTAGATCGCGAACTTCGAAGCGTCCATACGATATCGTCCGATTGCGCTTTTTCACCGGAAGCGGCCCGGCGCACAATGTCCATTGCGTTCTGTAAATTCACTGTGAGGATGGCGGTTCCACCGGAGTTCAGCTCTATACCCTGCTTCAATGCGGGCAGGAATCGGGGCATCGACACCTTAACGGTGTATTGCCCGGCAAATAGGTTGGCGATTGAGAAGGCGCCATCGCGGTCGGTAAGCGCGATTCTTTCGGGCAAGATGGGCGATGCTGCGATTGCAATAACTAACGCACCGACAATTGGCGTACCGCTGGAGTCGCGAACGCGGCCGCTTATCGTCGCGAGATCATTTGCAGCAGCCGCAATATCCGTGCAGAGGAGAAGACCGGCAACCAAAACCGCAGCTGCCGCAAATCCTTTCCGCATTGTTGGCATCTTTCCCCGTTAATTAACGGACAGTGAAATTGTCTTTTGACGCAATGACGTCCTTCGTCAAATTGTCCGTGACTTTTACCTGGACCGAGTACTGGCCGGGTTCAAAATCAGACACCGGCAACGATTTGATGATGGTCATCTGCGCTGCCGCGTTTGAAAACTCTGCTGCCTGTTCGACGATCTTCTTCACTTCTTGATTGTTCTTAGTGAACACCATCTCTACGGTAGCCGATGGCTTTTTCGTCGCTTCGTCGAGCTTCAAATTATATATCTGGAACCACAAATTAACGTCTTTGTCGCGAGTGCGTAAGAATTCGCTATCGACACTCGGCCGGACTTTATTCGCACCCAAGATGAACGGCCCAGTTCCGACCTGACTTGGGGGGAGGGTTTCAACGCGATCCGCCAAAATCAGTGAACTCAGAGTCAACTTTTCATCCGGATATCGCGGTACCGGCAGGGCGTGGTTAACCACTCCAACATTGCCGCTGTTCATGTCCTTTACAACAATGTCGATCTTGTAGAGAGAAGGCCGAAGCGGAATAACCTTTTGGTAGAGTGAAACACCTTCGAGTTGCTGTTTGAACAGAGAGTCCGGAATCTTCAGTTCAATATTGTCTTCGACGGTGCCACCGGGAGCGGGCCGACCATTTACGCCTGTCACCTTCATCAGGACATGCCCTGTAAAACTGTGAACGCCATCTTGCTCCTGCCACGCCAGATCCTTGTTGCGCAAGAGAATGGTTACGGGAGTGAGGACCGTCTCCTCAGTAACGCGCACGAAGTCCGTCCTCCAGTTAAACGGCAGAACATTGTAGGAAAGTTTCGTGGTGATGACGGCTTCCAGGTCTTTGTACTTGATCTCGGGCGGTTTGAAGATATCCGCCATCAATTGCAACTTATCAAATGGGTTATTTCGGGAGGTATTACCCAACGCGTTTCCGATAGATGCGCCGTTTTGGTTCAGCCGTTCAGCCTTGTCGACTCCATAGAACTGCTCATACCACGTCAGTCCGGCACCGGGCACGTGTAGCAACGCATCTTTTTCGCTCGGGTCAATTGTCATGCGATATTCGCCGGACATCGATGGATCGACGAACTCCAGCAGTACCTCATTTCCGATCCCTTCAATGTAGCGATATCGCCATATTTCGAATGGAAACGTGCTGGTGGTACCACCACCTTCTTCAATCGGCCTATCGTATGTTCCACCAGAGGGATGTGATTCAATTTCGTCGGGCTTTCCATACATGATGTAGATGCGTCCCCGATCGGTTTTCCAACCTGGTATCCCCGACGCAAAGTGCTCGTTAGCGTAAGCAATTCTCTCGTAATGAGTGTCTCGGAATTCATTATCGATCGTATCCGGCGTCGGATCTCGCCGGAGCCAGAAAGATTCAATGAAGCTCTCCCGCTCTTCGTCGGTCTTGAGATTCTTCCAGGTCGCTCGTTCTGGGCCGGTGATGATGTAGGAAACATCCTCATCGATCCATTTCTTGAGGGCGCGACTGGCATCCTCTAACTGACGCGACTTTGATTTTGCCTTGGAGTCTTCCTTTTTCTTGTCCTCTTTCTTAATTTCTTCCTTCTTGGAGTCATTCTTCTTCTGACCAAGGACGGACAAGGACGACGTCAGGAGAAATAGGGAAGTGAGGGCCGTAAGGACACCCCTTGGACTCATAAAACACCTCGAGTGGAGACTGGTAAGCATCCCGCAAGTATTAACGAGTAAAGATCATAGCATTAGTGGTTTTACAGTCAAGGCTTTGGACAGTTTTTGCTACCATTTGACCGGAGTCCAACATGCTAGATCTGGCCTATTTGCGCGAAAACCTTGAAGTTGCCCGCGACCGTTTAGCTCACCGGGGTTTTTCGTTCGACGTAGAGACGTTTCAGAGGTTGGATAGTGAGCGCAAAAAGATAATCCTTGAGGTGGAACAACTCCGACAACGGAGTAAAAGAGGTTCCGAAGAGGTAGCCAGGCTCACGCGCGAAAAAGTTGACGTTACCGAGAAACGTAACGAAATGAAGGCCCTGTCGCAACTCATCAAAGACCAAGAAGACACGCTCCGCTCTGTAGAAGATCAGCTTTACCAGTTTGTCTCGACCATTCCCAATCTGCCTCACCCGGACGTGCCTATTGGTTTAACCGATGAGCAAAACGTCGAGATACGCCGCGTTGGCGATGTTCCGCGATTTGAGTTCGAACCGAAAGCGCATTGGGACCTTTGCCCGGCGCTCGGAATATTAGATCTCGAACGCGCTACAAAGATCGCCGGCTCACGGTTCCCTTTGCTTGCGGGCGTCGGCGCCAGGGTGGAGCGCGCTTTAATCAACTTCATGTTGGACATACATACGAAGATACACGGCTACAAGGAAATCGTCCCTCCGTTCATGGCGAATTCGAAGAGCCTTTTCGGCACCGGCCAGTTGCCGAAATTCGAAGAAGATTTGTTTAAGTTAAGAGACACGGATTACTACCTCATTCCAACCGCAGAAGTTCCCGTCACAAATATCTACCGGGACGACATTATCGAAGGGGAACGCCTGCCAGTTAAGTTCGTTGCATATACGCCTTGCTTCCGAAGCGAGGCAGGATCTTACGGTAAGGACGTTCGCGGAATTTTCAGACAGCATCAATTCAATAAAGTCGAACTCGTGAAATTCACTCGCCCTGAAGATTCTGATGCAGAACTGGAATCCCTCGTTGCAGATGCTGAGGAGATTTTGAAACGCCTTAAGATTGCATATCGAGTGGTCATCCATTCAACCGGCGATATGGGGTTTGCTGCATCCAAAAGCTACGACATTGAAGTTTGGCTTCCGGGTCAGAATGCGTATCGGGAGATTTCGTCATGCAGTAACTTTGATGCATTCCAGGCCCGGCGCGCTAACATCAAGTACCGGCCGGCGGCAGGGGAGAAAGTACGTTTCGTACATACGCTGAACGGCTCCGGCCTCGCTGTGGGACGCACCTGGATTGCAATTATGGAAAATTATCAGCAGAAAGACGGTACGGTCGTCGTTCCTGAAGCCCTGCGGCCGTACGTTAATGGACTTACGGTGGTCCGGCCAGAAAGCACTCTCTAAGTCTCACGACTGTGAAGAACAAAACCCACATCGCCTTGGTTGTCGGGTCGATGCTATGGTGCGTGAGTATCGTTGCCGCGCCACTTCTCGGTTTGTCTTGGGTATACGATCTCTTTTCGAGAATTTGTCATCAAGATCCCTCTCGGTCATGGCACCTTGCCGGGGAGCCTCTGCCTGTCTGTATACGATGTGCCTCAATCTATCTCGCTTTCAGCGCGTCATTGTGGGTGGGCGTGAAAGCGAATGTGCGATGGTTACGGGTTTCGATTCTGCTGATGCTATGTGAGTTCGTCTTTGCGCGTCTTGTTATTGATGCGGAATTCCTGCGCTCGCTTTCCGGGGTCCTCGTTGGATTATCCGCCGCGCCCTTCGTCAGGCAAGCGATCGAGGAGATCTGTGAAACAGTGTAAATTGTGCGGTGCAAACTTACCGGACGAAGCACGGTTCTGTCTACAGTGTGGTACGGCTGTTGAAGCGGAACAACCGGCCGTACAGCATCCCGCGCAGCCACTGGATTTCATTCAACCGGCACTTGCTGGTGGAATGTTTTTAGGCTTTTTCTCATCGCTCCCATTGATCAGCGCAGGGAATGCGATTTGCTGTATGTGGGTCCTGCTCGGCGGATGTATTGCTGTAGTGTTGCTAACGAAACAACGTCCGTCTGGAATCACTTATGGGGACGGAGCATTTGTCGGTGTGTTGAGCGGGCTATTTGGAGCTATTGTCGGAACGGCGGTCCAGATTCCAGTGCAAATTATTTCCGCGCGCTTGTTTCAATCCGAGCAGCAACGGTTCGAAGAATGGTT
>Ga0114129_10007469_pt1 | contig 15570 bp, 14 predicted proteins | sample RhiMetdeltSRZDD1_FD_80071 | JGI IMG/M metagenome (GOLD analysis project Ga0114129, IMG submission 80071) | Populus rhizosphere microbial communities from Tennessee, USA - Rhizosphere MetaG P. deltoides SRZDD1 (version 2) (version 2) | ecosystem: Host-associated > Plants > Roots > Rhizosphere >...
AAGGAGCGGCGATATGCCCCGTCGGCTGAACGCCGGCGAACCCGGCGTCCCACGTGCCGGAGAGATCGCGCCGTGGAGCCGGCCCTGAAGGTCCTGAAGGGGGCCCCGACAACCCTGCGTTGTTCCAGGGCGCCATCTGGGCACGTGGAAGAGCCGCCGCGAAAACTGCGACTAACGCTGCGATGAAGACGACGAGATGTGGTCGCATTGCGGAGTCCTCCTGTCAACGCGCGCGCGGATTATACGCCTATAATCCGGCCGAACTGAGAGGCTGTCATGAAACGCAAATCTGTGTTCACCGCCGTGCTGCTCGTCATCATCGCGGCTACCCTGTCAGGACAGACCAGGCCGAAGAGATTTCTCACTGCACCGCTGACGATTGAAGACCAGGGCAGCTTCTTCGTCGGCGGCGTGAAAAAGATTACCGATCACGCCAGCGTCCCGCCGTTGCCCGCCGCTCCCACGCCTCCGCCTGACGCGCCGCATCAGATCACGGTCGGTCAGATGTACGTGCAGTTCCAGATCCCCGCTCGAAAGTACGGCGGCTGGCCGGTGATCATGGTGCATGGATCGTCCCACACAGCCGCGGCTCTCGAGTCGACTCCTGATGGCCGCGAAGGCTGGTATCCCTACTTCGTCCGCAAAGGCGTTCCGAGCTACGTCGTCGATCAATCAGGACGCGGACGTTCGGGCTTCGACGAATCGGTCTTCAACGAAGGCAACGGGCCGGGCATTCCGCGAATCACGGACGATGGCGCGTGGACGAACTGGTTCGGTCATCTCGTGCCAGCCAATTCGACAATCCGCACGGGACGCCTGATTCCACACGGCGATCCCGCGGATCCGGATCCGAATCCCGACAAATTCCAGCACGTGTCGCCGCTCTTTCCACTCGAAGCGGTTGACGAGTATTACAAGCAGCTCGTGCCGAACGGGGAGGTGACGCTGCCGGGCTCGACGTGCGAGAGCTGCGATCCGAAGGAGCTGTCGCCCGCCAATACGTGGACGCCGCAGAATCTCGCCACGCTCGTCGAGCAGTTGGGTGGCGCCGTCGTGGTCACGCACTCTCAAGCAGGAATCATGGGACATCACATGGCGCGGATTCTCAAAGAGCGTGGTCATCTGAACCTGCTCAAGGGCCTCGTGACGCTCGAAGGGTCGTGCTCGCTGCCGAACAGTGGATTGACCGCTGCGGATTTCGACAACATCCCTTACATGGCGCTCAAGGGCGACTACACGGCGACGAGCATGGTGTGCCAGGAGACGGTTGACGCGATCAATGCGCGTCGTGCGTCGAAGCAGGGCACCGCGAAGGCGGACTACCTGAAGCTCGATGAGATGGGGATCCTCGGCGTCACGCACATGATGATGCTCGACAAGAAGAACCTCGAGATCGCGGACGTTATCTACAACTGGATTGGGAAGAACGTTCCGACCACCAGGAACCGCCAATCACCGTCAACGCGGTAGACACGATTCCTGAGACGTAGCCTTCGTGGTTGAGTCGTGAAGCGGATTCTCGTCACAGGCGCAACTGGCAATGTGGGACGGGAACTTGTGGCTCAATTGCGCGCGGCCGGGCGCGGCGTCCGCGCGTTGACGCGCAATCCGCAGTCCGCCAACCTGCCGGGTGACGTCGAAGTCGTCGTCGGCGATCTGAGTGCGCCACATACGTTGGACGCGTGCCTCGACGGCGTTGACGATGTGTTTCTCGTGTGGGTCGCACCGTTTGCCGCCGCGGGCGCCGCGATCGACCGTATCGCGTCACATGCAAAACGTGTCGTGCTGCTGTCGTCGCCACATCGCACGGACCATCCGTTCTTCCAGCAGCCAAATGGACTGCGCGCGGTGCACGCGGGGCTCGAGCAGCTGATCGAGGCGTCCGGGCTGCGCTGGACGGTAGTGCGGCCCGGGGTGTTCGCGCTGAATTCGGTCCACTGGTGGGGGCCGCAAATCGCGAGCGGCGACGTCGTCCGCTGGTTCCACGCGAACGCCGAGACGGCGCCGATTCATGAACGAGACATCGCCGCGTCCGCGGCCCGCGTCCTCTGTGAGGAAGGTCACGACGGCCGCGACTACGTGCTCACTGGCCCGGAGTCACTCACGCAGCGCCAGCAGGTGGAGACCATCGGGGACGCCATCGGCCGGCCCTTGCGTTTCGAAGAGATCTCAGAGGAAGCGGCTCGCAATCAGATGCTGGTGATGATGCCACCGCCGATCGCCGACATGCTGCTGCGTGCATATGCCGCCACCGTGAATCGGCCCGCGTTTGTGACCACAACTGTTGCCGAACTCACTGGAACGGCCGCGGCAACCTTTCGCCGGTGGGCCGATGACCACGCCCAGGATTTTCTACCGCGGTGAGTCAGACTCCTCACTGTAAGCCTTGTAACGAGCTTGACCGCAGCCGCGATCGCAGAGGCTGAGCCTCGGCGAACATTCGCGTATCCTTGCAACCTCCGAATACTCGTCGTTACCTGAGGGTCTCGACATGGTGGCGCATCGCGTACCGAAGCTGTAATATCGCGCCGCCGGTATCCTGTTTGGCGCGCCTGTGCCCTCATAACAACGCCGGGCCGGCTGAAGCCGGTCCCTACGTACAGCAGGCCGGCTGGAGCCGGCCCCTAAGTACAGGAGTCCCTATGCGAACCATGACAGCCTTGGTCGCCGTTCTCGCACTCACGGTTGCGCTTTCCGGCTGCAGTGCCAAGACCGGCGTGGCGGCCGCAGCCGACGCGATGGGCGCAACGAACCTGAACTCGATCCAGTTCTCCGGCAGCGGAACCAATTACGCCTACGGGCAGGCCTATACACCCAACGGACCGTGGCCGCGGTTCGAGGTCAAGAACTACATCGCGGCGGTGGACTACCAGGCGCCCGCCATGCGGCTCGAGATGCTTCGGGCGCAGGGCGAGCACCCGCCGAAGGGCGGCGGCGCGCAGCCGTTCGCGACCGATCAGCGGACGATCCAGGTCGTCAACGGCGAGAACGCCTGGAGCGAAGGCGGCGCGCAGCCCGCGCCGAATCGCGGCGCCGAACTTGAGCGGCGGCGCGCGATCTGGTTGACGCCGCACGGCCTCGTCAAAGCGGCGATCGCCAGCAACGTCGCCGGCGAGGGCAAAGCCTTTGTCGTCAAAGCCGAAGGGCGCGACGTGAAGGTGACGCTCAACGATCAGAATCTGGTCGAGAAGGCGGAATACCTGACGACCAATTCGGTCGTCGGCGATGTGCCGGTCGAGGTCACGTATTCCGACTACGCGCCGTTCGGCAACATCCAGTTCCCGAAACATATCGTCGAGAAGCAGGACGGCTTCCCCACGCTCGACATCACCATCAGCGACGTGCAGCCAAACGCGGCCGTCTCACTCCCTGTGCCGGAGAACGTTGCCTCGGCACCCGCGCCTCCGGCAACTCCGATGGTCACGATTGAAAAGGTCGCGGATGGAGTGTGGTCGGTGAACGGCGCCGGCACGCGGAGCACCGCGGTGGAATTTGCTGATCACATCGTGATGCTCGAAGGCCCCACGAGCGATGCGCGGTCGAAGGCAGCCAACGATCTGGTGCGGATGACGATACCGAACAAGCCGATCAAGTACGTCGTCAACACCCACGCTCATTACGATCACGCTGGCGGGCTGAGGGAATACGTCGCTGAAGGGATCACGGTGATCACCCACGAGAGCAACAAGGCGTTCTACGAGCAGGCGTGGGCAAGACCGCGGACAGTCGAGGATACGGCGCCGACGACCAACAAGCCGATGATCGAAACGGTCGGCGACAAGCGGATCCTGAGCGATCGGACGCACACCGTGGAGCTGTACTTCCTCAACGGCCATCAGCATCATTCGGGGCAGCTGATCGCGTATCTGCCGAAGGAACGCATCCTGATGTACGGCGACGCCTACAACCCGCCTGCAGGGACCGAGATTCGCACGCCCGAGCGCGGGCCCGAATATGCGGCGCAACTGGTGAAGATGGTCAACGAGTTCAAGCTGCGGCCGGACCGCATTGCGCCGGTGCACGGCCGCGTCGTGCCGTATAAGAACCTGCTGATCGCCTTCAACCTGGAGGAGGCGGCGGCAACGAGGGGCACGAAGTGAGGTGGTGTATGCCAGTGAGTAAATCCCGAATCCCAGATCCCAAATCCCAAATCAAAAGAAATCGTTGGGATTTGGGCTTTGGGATTTGGGCTTTGGGATTTGTCTTGCTCACGTCCACGCCTGCGATCGCGCATCATGGCGCGGCATCGATATATGACATGGGCAAGGAGACGACGATCAAGGCAACCGTCACCGAATACGTGTGGACCAACCCGCACGTCGAGCTCGGGATCTCGACGAGCGGCGGCACCAAGACTGAGCTGCTGCTGGAGCTCGGCTCGCCGCCGAATATCAGGAACAGAGGCTGGACGAGCCGCACGGTGAAGGCCGGAGATGTCGTCACCGTTACGTTCCATCCGGGGCTCCGCGGCGCCAAGATCGGCGTTGTCATGAAGATGATCACGGCGGACGGCAAGGAGCTCCAGGCGTGATCCGCCGTCTCCTCCTGATCTCAACCGCCGCCGTGATATTCACGGCGGTCGCGTGTTCCAAGCCAGCGGCAGCACCCGCGCCGCCGGCGCATCCGAATATCTCCGGCTCGTGGGTGCGCCCTCTGCGCGATCGGGACGTAGGAGGATTGCCACCGCTGAATGAGATTCCACTCACGGCGTGGGCGGCGGCGAAGCTGAAGGCCGAGCGGCCCGCAGGCGGCGAGAACCAGGACTTCGCGAACACCACCGATCCCTCGCTGAGGTACGCCGATCCGAACGGTTACCCGCGCATCTCGCTGCATCCGATGCGGTTCAAGATCATTCAGACCGACGACTACGTCTACCAGCTCTGGGAATACAACCAGAACTGGCGGCAGATTGCGTTGAACGTGCCGCAGGATCCCGATCCCGCGCTCAATTGGTACGGCAACGCGGTCGGCAAGTGGGAAGGCGATACGTTGGTCGTCAATTCGGTCGGCTACAAGGATTCCACGTGGCTCGACGCGCGCGGCCTGCCGCACACGCAGGATCTCCACCTCGTCGAGCGCATCCACCGCATGGGCGAGAACCTGGCGTTCGACATTACGTTCGAGGATCCGGGCGCGTTCACGAAACCGTGGACCGCGCATTTGATCTACAAGCCGTCGCCGGATGGATCGATGACGGAAAACATCTACACGATCTCCGACGAGCTGCGGTTCCGCGAGCGTTTCCTCAATCAGAAGGTGAACATCCCAATCCGGAGGTAATCCCATGAGACGGACGCTTGTTGCGGTCGCGTGCGGTGTGACCCTTCTGTCGAGCGCTCTGGCGGCGCATCACGCAACCGCCGTCTTCGACCTCGGCAAGCGGCTCACGCTGACCGGAACGGTGACGGAATGGTTCTGGGCCAACCCACACTGCCTTCTGCGATTCGACGTGAAGACGGATAGTGGCGAGACGACGCACTGGGTCGCCGAGACGCAGGCGCCGCCGAACATGACGCCGTTCGGCTGGTCGAAGCAGTCCTTTGCGGTTGGCGATCAGGTGACGGTGATACTCGAACCCGTGAAGAACGGTCAGCCGCTCGGGCGCATCCTTCAGGTCAAGCTACCTGACGGCAAGACACTCGTCGCAGGCGCGCCGGCGATTCCGGCCGGCGGAGCGCAGCAGTGAAACGGGGATCGGGCAGGACATCAGTAGGCCGGACCATCATCACGGCAATCGCAGCGATTGCGATTGTGGCGCTGTCCTCGGCCGTGATCCGCGGTCAACAGGGGTTCCGCCGCACGCCAGGAGCGGTGTACGACCAGGATTTCCCGGGCAAGAAGTCAGGTCCCGCGCCGCGTCGTGACATCTCCGGCATCTGGGAATTCGCCAAGGGCGGCGCTGACGGAATCCAGGCGGATGGCGCGAAGGCGATGCCGTCAGACGGCAAGCCGGAGCATGAGCTGCCGTTCACGCCGGAAGGACGCAAGGCGTTCACGGCCAACAAGCCCACGTTCGGCATCACGCAGGTGGCGTCGGCGCTCACCAACGATCCGATGCCGGGCTGCGACCCGCAGGGCTTTCCGCGCATCGTCCTCCACAACGCGCATCACGAGCAGATCATTCAGACTGCCACGCAGATCGTGATCCTTTATCAGTTCAACAAGAAGTGGCGCGCGATCTGGACCGACGGCCGAACGCTGCCGAGCAATCCCGAGGTCCCCGGTTGGGCCATCAAGGACTCACCTCCACCGGAAGCCCGGTTCTGGGGCTACTCCGTCGGACGGTGGTCGGATGACTACACGTTCGTTGCCGACTCCAATGGCTTCGACGATCGGAGCTGGCTCGACAACGCGGGACGTCCGCATAGTGACGCGCTGCACGTCATCGAGACGTATCGCCGCGTCGATGCGGATCATCTCGAGAAGACGATCACCATCGACGACCCGAAGTACTACATGCGTCCGTGGGTGGCGCTCGACAAGATGCCCTATCGGCTGCAGTCACCCAACCTCGAAATCCCCGAACAGGAGTGCGTCCCGTCGGAGACCGCGAAATACAACCAGCTGTTTGCAAACCCGGCCGCGAAGTAGCTCGTTCCCCGACAGGTATCAGGTTTCAGGGATGGTCCAGGTATCAGCCTGATACCTGCTATGTGACGTAACACCGCCGCAGCGCCGATTTTGCGCAAAGGTCATCGCCGTTGTTTACAGTCGGGCCTCGCGCAGGCGCGCACGCACGCGCGCGAGGAGGCGATGTGAAACAGGCTTTCGTGACGGCGGCGACGATCGCGTGGCTCGCAACGGCCGCAACGGCGTCGGATCAGGCAACACTCATCGGATTCGCCAAGTTGCCGCCGGACACGTTCACGGCCGGACCTTCGTCCGGTCATCAGATCACACCGGCCAACGGACGCATCCCGCCGTTCTCGAGCCAGCCGTACCAGGGCATTTCGGCGATCCTCCGTGCGTCGAACGGCGACTTTCTCGCGATGCCCGACAACGGATACGGCCAGCAGATCAACTCCGCCGATTTCGTGCTGCGCCTGTATCGGATCTCGCCGGACTTCAAGATACGGAACGGCGGCAGCGGCACGCTCGAGATCCAGTCATTCATCACGCTCCGCGATCCGGACCACCGGATTCCGTTCGTCATCACGGCGGAGCGCGCCACTTATCCGGGCACTGCAACACCGGTCGACTCGGGCATCGCCGCGAATCGATAGCTGACGGGCGCCGATTTCGATATCGAGTCCGTGCGCGAAGCGCACGACGGCACGCTGTGGTTCGGCGACGAGTTCGGGCCGTTCCTCCTCCATACCGATGCCACGGGAAAACTCCTCGACGCGCCGATCCCGCTGCCGGGCGTCAAGTCCCCACAGAATCCCTATCTGGCGCCGGGCGAGGTGCCAAACCTTCCGCGCAGCAAAGGATTTGAGGGGATGGCGATTTCGCCAAACGGCCACACGCTCTACCCGCTCCTCGAAGGGCCGCTGGTGACGGACAGCGATCAGCGACGGCTGACCATCAACGAGTTCGATCTGGGCACCGAGGCGTACACCGGGCGGCAGTGGTGCTATCGCCTCGAGGTCTCGACCGCAACCGGCCAGTCGATCGGCGACATGACCGCCGTCAACGATCACCTGTTCATCGTCATCGAGCGCGACAACAACGAGGGCGCTGCCGCGCAGTTCAAGAAGCTGTATCTAATCGACCTGAACGACACCGACGTGAACGGCTGCGTCGCCAAGCACGAACTGGTCGATCTGCTGAACATCGCTGACCCGGATCATCTCTCGCCGTACGGCGGCACGGTGTTCCGCTTCCCGTTCCAGACCATCGAAAGCGTGCTGCCGCTCAGCCAGAACGTGCTCGCGGTGCTCGACGATAACAACTATCCGTTCAGCGCGGGCCGTCTAGCCGGACAGGCGGACCCGAACGAATTCATCCTCCTCCGGCTGCAACGTCCCATCGTGCAGTACGCCAAATAGGACTGTTCGCTACAGGTATCAGGTTTCAGGTATCAGGGGTGGTCCAGGTATTAGGGCTTCGAGGTATCGGGCGCCTAATCCCTAGATCACGCCTGACACCTGATACCTGATACCTGTCGGAATTCGCGTTCAGGCCACCTTCCGTTTGCCTTGCTGGCAGAACGCGAGCAAGTCGCGGTTGACCAGATCCGCGTGCGTGGTGGTGAGGCCGTGTGGCAGGCCCGGATAGTAGAGTTCCACAGCCCCCTTGATCAACTTGGCCGACCGATGCCGCCTCGGCGAACGATGGAGAGTTCGTGACATCGACGACAACGGAAGCGTCCTGGAGGACGTCGCTCAGTCCCTCACCCGTGAGCGTGTTGACGCCGGAATCGGGCGAAGCCCCGACCACCTCGTGACCCGTCAGAGCGTCCATATCGCCGATTCGCGGTCAACGAGGCGTGTCGGAAATCGTTCCCGTCGTCAGGCGACGCGATTCGCAAGAAAGGCTCGTGCCCGATCCAAGAGCGGCCGAGCAGGATGATCCATGAGCAACAACGACGCGTCACCAAACGAAGTCCACCTGCGCTCCCGAATGCCCTCTTCCGGCCACTGAGCGTGCTCCTCGAGAACTTCCAAGACAAAGACGGCCACCAGAAATTTCGTGTGCCACTTCTCGTATTCGTAGGTTCCAACGGCGTCCTCAAGCAATCGCCCCTTAAGGCCGGCTTCCTCCCAAGCTTCATTCAACGCCGTTTCTTCAGGCATCTCTCCGAGCTCAATCATTCCTTTGGGAATTCCCCAGCGCTTGGATTCTCTCTTCCGAATGAGACACACCTCGAAGGCGTCGCCCGTGCGCCTAATCGCGATGGCTGCTGCTTGTTGGGGAATCCCTGTATCCCTGATGGGCACTCTGCGCCTCGACTGCTTTCGGTCGCCTAACTACTTGGAGTTGTCTACCGCTTATGGTCGGCCTCGACTGCCGTACTCGGCCTCAAGCCGCCTCGTGGCAATCTCAGCCCCGTCCCATGTGACCTGCGCAGCGAGCCTGCGCGCGCGGTCCATCACCGCCGAATCGAATACTTCCCGAAGGGCGCCAGTCAGCGATTCCTCCGTGATCGTCGTGTGTGTTGTCTTCGCGCCAACCCCGAGATCCACGATTCGGCTGGCCCAGTAAAACTGGTCGCCGAACATTGGTGTGATGACCTGGGGAACGCCGGCGCGGGCTGCGGCCGCGGTGGTACCGGCGCCGCCGTGATGGACGACGGCCGCGACCCGCGGAAATAAAACGTCGTGGCTCACATCGCCGACGGCAATACAGTCGCGCGCGTCGTCAATGAGATCGAGATCGGCCCAACCTCTCGAGACGATGATCCTTCGGCCAACGGCGCGCACAGCGCCGATCAGACAACGAGTTACGTCGCCTGCGGCCGGCATGCTGCCGAAGCCGGCAAAGATGGGTGGTTCTCCATTTTCGATGAATGCCTGGAGATTCGCGGGAAGGGGTGTGTGATCCGCGAGTACCCACGTGCCCGTCTGAAAAACCTGCCGGCCTGGTGTCGCGGGCAGCGGCGCGAGCGCGGCATCGGCAGCGAGCCAGGTGTGGTCGGTGAGGACATAGTCGAGCACGTCATCGATCGGGGCCATGCCGAGCCGGCGGCGGTTGTGATTGATCCGATCGAGCGCGCGCTCGTTCCAGGCGTTGGCCGTGTTGCGCCACCGCTCCATGATGGTGGTGGAAGCAGGGTCAATCGCCTGGCCTGGCGGAGGTGGCGGCGCCAGGTCAGTCGAGGGTAGCGCAACCGGTGCGTAGACAGCCGTGACGCAGCCAATGCCTGCGTGTTCGGCGATCGACGGCGCCGCATACTGGTGCGCGTTGGCGCCGACGATGACGTCACAGCCATGGGCGGCGGCGCCGATGGTCTCGAATTGATCTGTAATAAGGTCGGGCATCGACTCCCGCAACCGACGCAGCTCCTCGGGAGTCAGTGTCGGCATCGACCCGGACGTTCGGCCCGGCATGCGCATCTCGACGCCCATCGGCACTGCCTCGAGTCCGAGGCTCTTGGCCCAGTCGACGAAGTTCGGCGATATGCAGAGTCGTACCGCGTGCCCGAGTTTTCGGAGTTCGAGTGCCAACGCAAGCGCGGGCTGCACGTCGCCTCGGGTTCCCACGGCCGCTACCAGTGCGCGCACGGAACGACTCGAACAGTATCAGGCTGATACCTGGACCACGCCTGAAACCTGATACCTGATACCTGCAGGGAACGTAGCTATGGCCAGCGCAGCCGCGCGGCGCTGAACTTTGGCTCGTTGCCGGTCTTCTTGCGCAGGTCGCCGTACATCAGTTCCTCGACGAACTCGACGCACTTGAACTCGAGAAGCTGTGCGCGCTTCTCCTGCCTGCGGTACAGCGGCATCTGAATCTTCCACGGTCGCGTGAACACCTTCGGGTCCTCAATCGTCGCCTGATAGTCGAGCACATCCGCGCTCACGGGCGTGAATCGCTCGACGACGTGCAGTGCCTCGCTGTGAAAATTACCGGCGCGGTCGAACCACGTCTGGTCGTTGAGACCCGTGACGTCGACGACGAGCGTGTCGCCTTCCCAATGACCTGCCGACTGACCCATCCACGTGTCCACGGGCGGCGGCTCCGCCTTCCCCATCTTGATCACGCGACTGGCGCTCGCGTACTCGTACGCGATGAGGATGTCGTTGCTGGCGGTCTGTAGGATCTGAAACGGGTACGGCATGTAGGTCGCGCGTGGAATCCCCGGAAGGTAGCACTTGACCTCCGGATCTCTGCTCAACCAGTTCTCGTAGTTCTCCTTCTGTCTCGCCGCCGCCCACGGCTGATACGGAATCTCGTTTCCATCGACGACGCTGAGCCCCGCCGGGACCGCAAGCACGGCTCCCAGTTCGAGGACCGGACCGCTCCGCGCTTGATGATCCAGCAGATTCCAGTTCGCCGACCCGACGGCCTGCCAGATGCCGTTGAGATCCGGTTTTCCGTCGGTGGTTCGCAGCACGTTGACATCGGGCGCGCGTCCCTCCACCGGCGATCGCAGCATCTGCGAAATCGCGATCGTCCCCGCAACGGACACGACCGCGATGACGGCACCTTTCAGCCAGTTCTGCATCGGAGATCTCCCCGCGTTAGTTCGACGCCCGCGCGGTCCGGTCTCGCGCGCGACCGCCACTGAGCGTATTCGGCACCGCGCGGTTGCCTTCGTGACAGGCGTACTCGAAGAGCTGGTAATCCGGTTCGCGGTGCAGCGGCATCGCCACTTTCCAGGGCGAGGTGAAGACCTTCGGATCCTCGATGGTCACCTCGTAATTGATCGTGTTCTCGTCGACGCGCGTGAAGCGCTCGACGGCGTGCAGCTGCTCGCTCTGCGGGATCGCGCGAACGCGCTGCGTGGCGACGTTCGTGGCAACGGTCCCCTTGTCGTTGTAGCCGGTGACGTCCACGACGAGCGTGTTGCCCTCCCAGCGCCCTCTCGAATCGCCGTTCCACAACCGGAAGCTCGGACCGAGGTGCGGCCGCCCGTCGATCGGAATCATGCGCGCCTCGTGGATCATCTCGTAGACGATCGCGACGTAGCCGGGACCCTGGAGGATCTGGTATCCCGAGCCATAGCCCGCGGGGAAAATTCCGCCCGGCACGCCACGGGTGATGCACCGCTCCCACGGCGTGAAGTTCACCCAGTCGTCCTGGATGTGCGTGAGCCTGTAATTCCGGACCTCCTCCGCCCACGGCATGATCGGCACACGGCCGCTCGGTGGGTCCACGACGAGCGATCGTGCCTTCGTCAGCTTCCGATCGCTGGTGTCATTGAGGAAGGACGAAGGACCGGTGCCGCGCCCCGTTCCGTCGACATCGCCGCCATAGAAATCAGGTCGGTCGCCTTCGTCCGCAACCTCGAACGGCGTGTTCGTGTAGTTGGTCCAGATGCCCTGCATATCCGGCTGACCGTCCGGCGTGCGTGGCTGTGTCCAACTCTTCGCCGATTCCGGCTGCGCGGCGGCCGCCGCGAACGCGGCGAGCACCATCGCGATCATCATCGCGGTGAGCGTCTTCATTTCCTGCCTCCCGCATCGCCTGGTGCGCCGGTGCCGGTGGATCCGATGAACAACTTCTTGCCGTCGGGCAGCGTGACGTCACCGCCACTCGCCCTGTTCGACCCGTCCCTCGCGCGAAACCCCTGGACGACGATGGCCGTGCCCGGAGTGACAGATTCTTTGTTCCATCCGCGGCGGAGCAGCGCGTTGGGCGCACCCCCTTCGATCATCCAGGCGACAACCTTCCCGTCCGGCCCTTTGACGTCGATGTGCAGCCACGCGTGGGGGTTGGTCCATTCCATCTTGGTGATGGTGCCCCTGAGCGTCACGGGTTTGCTGCCGTCGAACTCCGCCGCGAAGGAATGATGCGCCGCGATCGGTGCGCCGGCCGCGAGTATGACGCCGAGCGCGGCCGCAACGATGTGTGACGTTCTCATCGAGGTGCCCTCCGCGCTATCTCAAAGAAGCCCAGTTGATGCAGCCAGGTCCGGAATCGGCGCCCATCGGGAAGCGGTTCGCGACCTCGAGCGTCTTCAGGTTGACCTCCACCACGCTGTGGTCGTCGCGCAATCCGAGATACGCGCGCGAGCCGTCGGGCATCACGAAGACGCCGCCGTCGCCGGTATCGCGATCGGCGACCTTCAACTGCTTGATCTCCTTGCGCGACTTTGCGTCCACAACGGTGAGCGTACCGGTGCCGCCGTCGAGAATCAGCACCTTGCTGCCGTCCGGCGTGAATTTCAGCCGGTTGGCGTCGACGAGCCTCAAGCCGAACGACTGCTTCACCCGCCTGGTGCCCGTGTCGATGATCGACACGGCGCCATCACCGCGTGTCGCCGTCCAGAGCTCGCTGCCGTCGGGCGACAAGTCGATACCTTCCGGAGTCAGGCCCGGCACCGGAATCGCCATCACCTTGTATCTGGGCGGCCCTCCCGTCACACCATCGATCACCGAAACGCTGTTGGACCCGCGATTCGGCACCCACATCGTCTGTTGATCCTTGGCGAGGACCAGCAGGTGTGTGCCGTCCTGTCCGATGCCAAGCATCCATTCCACTTTGTTGGCAACCGGGTCATAGCGGCCGATCGACTTGTAGCCCTCGGCGGTGAAGTACAGCTTCCCCCCGGTATAGAGGACGTCGTGCGGCGCGCTGGCCGTGCCCGTATCGATGCGCCGGATCTCCTTCATGGCACGCACGTCGATCATTGAGATGCCGACACCTGGACTCGCCACGAATGCCGTCGTCCCATCAGGTGTCACAGCCACTTCGTGCGGATCCCGGCCAACCGGGACTTTTCCGAGCACGTTGCCGGACGCCGCGTCGACGATCGCAAGCGCGCTGGCGTTCCGGAGCAGCACGAGCAGACGCCCGGCCGGCAGGCTCTGAGCGGCGGCGACGCTGACAACGGCGAGACCGATGCCGAACGACAGGATGAGCCGAATCGAACGCCGAATCATTTGGAACATGCGAGTACGACCTCCGCGGGGCGGATCATCGCACGGCCGAGCCGTGATGTCTGCGAATAAACGAGCGCAGGCGATCAGCGTTTCGATACGAGGCGCCTCAGTCCGCGCTTTCGGCAGCCGGCCTGATGAGCAGAAACCGCCTGCCGTCGAGTGAGACGTCGTAGGTTCGACCCTGGAAGGACAGGTCGCCGAAAAAGTATCGACCGCCGAAAAAGTATCGACCGTCGAAGAGCTTTCGAGGCTTGCCGATGGAGAAGACCGTTGTCGTCTCGATCGGTACTGTCATGAGCCCAACTGTTGCCAGATAAAACAATTCCCGACCGTTTCGTGCCCAGAGGGGACGTTCTCCGCCACCAGTCGATACCTGCCAGCGGCCGCCATCAATGTTGGGGAAGGGTCTCACGTAGACCTCCGCTTGCCCGGACTCGTCCGACTGATAGGCGAGCCAGCGACCGTCCGGTGACAGTTCTGCGTTCAGCTCTCCAAATGGCGAGTGGATCAATGGCGAGGGTTGATCGCGACGTCCCGGGGTGAGCATCACGATGTCGCTCGACACCCGAAAATCGCGCGAGCTCGAAAACAGCAGCTTCAGCGCATCGGGTGAGAATGCAGTCGGAAAGAAGTTCCTTCCTGTCGTGAGACGTTCAACCTGCCCGGTCCCGTCCGCCGCCTGCCAGAACAGGCCGCCTCCGTCTCGGTCCGACGCAAACGCGATCTTCCGGCTGGTTGCGTACGTCGATCGAGATGGCGATGCGCGTTCCGTCCGGCGAGATTCGAGGATAGAGGTATTCCCGAACGGGTACGTTGATCGGTTCTTCACGGCCGTCGCGCTCGACCCACACCAGCGTGTGCGCCAGCCGTCGATTCAGGTGCGGCACGTAGACCAGTCCGCCGCTCGATGTCACGTCGAAGTGAGACGCACCGGTCGTGTCCCCGTCCGCATCCGCCACGCTGTCGAGCACGGTGGTCGCGCTTCCAGTCACACGAAGGTCGGCGGCGTCGAACGGCACGGCCACGAGCTGCCTTTTCAGCGCATAGACAAGATGTCCCGTATTCACATACCGGGCATCGTGACCTCCGCGAATCAGCACGCGCCGTTCGCTGGTCCGAATCGACTGCGCGACAATCTGCGCCTGGTCCCACGACCGGGTGTCCCCGGGCAGGAGCGTGAACAACACCCACTCGCCACCAGGAAGCAGGTGGGGCCCGTGTGCCGCCTCGCCGGCACCGACCTTGACGATCACGTCGGGCGCTCCGCCGGTGTCAGGTACACGCCAGATTCCGTCCGGCCCTTCACCGAACAGAATCGTGTTGTCGTTCTCCCAGCTGACTCCCCACGGAAGGGGCACGTCAGCGACGACGATGGGAGTGCCTCCGGGCACGTCCACTTTCTTCAGCTGATCGGACGACCAGAACCCGACATGCTGGCCATCGGGCGAAAAGAACGGATTGCGGACTCGATCTTCGGTGCCGGCAATCATCTTGGGCTGGAGTTGATCCAGGGGACGCAGGTAGAGCGCACCATTCGCCGTATACGCGATGGAACGGCCGTCGGGTGACATCGCGAGCAGGTGGCGGCCCCTGAAACGGAAGCTCTCGCCGGCGCCGAGCTGGATGACGAAGCGCGCCAGCTGTGGGGATTCGGTGTGGATGCGACTCCAGATAGCCACACCTGCCAGAAAGAAGCCGAGTAAGGACACAGCTGCGTATGCGGCGAATCGCGTTCGCGTCCGTCGAGTTGCGGACGACGCGAGCGCGTCGGGTTGCGTCCGGGCGGACGTGTCGAACGCGCCGTCCATCACCAGCCGAGCGTCGCCGAAATCCCGCAGCCGCTGTTGAGGGTCCTTCGTCAGGCAGCGCCGCAACAGGTTCAACACTCGCGGCGGCGTATCCTGCGGCAACGCGGACCATTCAGGTTCGTCGCGCACGACCGCTGCGAGCGTGTGCGTCTCATCGTCACCGGCGAATGCCGGCTTCGCCGTGAGCATCTCGTAGAGCACGCAGCCGAACGCCCAGATGTCGGTGCGCTTGTCGACCGCTTTGCCTCGCGCCTGCTCCGGGCTCATGTATGCCG
>Ga0114129_10007470_pt1 | contig 15570 bp, 18 predicted proteins | sample RhiMetdeltSRZDD1_FD_80071 | JGI IMG/M metagenome (GOLD analysis project Ga0114129, IMG submission 80071) | Populus rhizosphere microbial communities from Tennessee, USA - Rhizosphere MetaG P. deltoides SRZDD1 (version 2) (version 2) | ecosystem: Host-associated > Plants > Roots > Rhizosphere >...
AGACATGGTCCATCGGCACGACGCCCATGCGTTCGTCTACGTGCTCGAAGGCCAGATCGTCATGCAGGTGAAAGGCCAACCTGCCGTCACGCTCAAGGCAGGGCAGACGTTCTACGAGGGGCCTACCGATATTCACGTCGTGGGGCGCAACGCCAGCAACACGAAGCCGGCCAGGTTCGTCGTGGTGCTGCTGAAGGGCAAGGGGGCCCCCGTCCTCACGCCGGTGAAAGAATGATGCTCGGCACCGTGCGACCCACCCGCCACCCATCAGCTGGCGTTGATGTCCACTAGCCTTCGCTAACATCACCGCGCGTGGCGTGCCGCCTCTCAAGGGAAACCACGTGCCTACCGTCGCGAGCGTAACGCCAGAGACGAGTGTTGCGTACCGGCTGCACCCGAGCGAACTGGTCGCCACGCTCCGGACCGCTGAGCGACAGGGGTTGGGCGACGAGGAAGCGCGCGCCCGGCTCGCCCAGTACGGACCGAACGAGCTGGCCGCGCACAAGCCTGTCCCGGCCTGGCGGAGGTTCCTGTCGCAGTTTCAAGATGTACTCGTTATTCTGCTCCTCATCGCGACCGGGATCTCCGCCGCGCTCTGGCTCCTCGAGCGCGACGCGGACCTGCCTTATGAAGCCATCGCCATCTTTGCCGTTGTGCTGTTGAACGCGATGATGGGATCCCGCTTCGCAGGTCGTTCCGGGCGACATCATCCTCATCGAGGAAGGCGACACCATTCCGGCCGATGCGGGGTTGATCGAGTCGGCGGCGTTGCAGACGGCGGAGGCGCCGCTCACTGGTGAGAGCTTGCCCATGACGAAAGAGATCGCCGCTCTCGAACGCGAATCCCTTCAAGCGCACCTGGGACCATTTCCGCGCCAAGCTCAGGTGAGTGCCCCAGAGGCGCGGCGGTGACCAGCGACGCCTTCATCAGCTACGCGCGCGAAGACGCCGGCGTCGCCAAGCGCCTTGCACACGCGCTCGTCGCGTTGCGCGGCTGGTCCGTGTGGTGGGACACCAGCTTGCGAACGGGCGAGCAGTTCCCCAAGCGCATCCAGGAAGCGGTGGACGGCGCACGCTGCGTGATCGTTCTCTGGTCGCGCCACTCTATCGAGTCCAACTGGGTCGTCGCCGAAGCTTCCGAAGGCTGGAATCGCGGCATTCTCGTTCCGGTCCGGCTCGATGACTGCGAGCCGCCGCTGCCGTTTCGCCAGACCCACTCGCCGGACCTGTCGTCGTGGAAGGGCTCGACCGGCGACGCCACCCTGCTCGCGCTCATCGAAGACATCCACCGCATCCATGCGCGGGGAAATGCCGCGACGCTCGAGGAGGTCGCGGCGCGCGAAGCCCGAAGGCGCTCTTACCGGCGGCGTCAACTCCAGAAGCGCTTCGGTCTGGCGGCAGCACTCGTGCTGCTTGGCGTCGCCGGCTGGTTTGGCTGGCAGACGTATGATCGCCGGCAGTCCGCCGAAACCCTTGCCCAACGCGCGGATGAAATACGCAAGAAAGTGCTCACCCTCACGCCGGAGCAGGACAAAAGAGTTTGGGCGGCCAATCTTCTCGAGCAGCGCGAGCGCCTCGATCTTCTCGAGTTGAGCGTCCTGCTCGCGACGCAGGCCGTGCAGCATGCCAGGACAGACCGCACGGAACGCTCGCTGCGCGATTCGCTCGCGCTCCTGCCATGGTCGGATCAACACCTCGAGCTGGAACCCGCCAACGAGCCGATGGCGCTCGCCTTCGGCCCTTCGGGACAGCTGCTCGCGGCAAGCGGCGGCTCGCGAGGCACCCTCGTCTGGGATCTCGAGCGCGACGCGGTGATCGCACGCATCGATCACGGCGACACCGGCGGCCTCGATCGCTGGCGCGACAAGCGTGGCGCATTCCTCGGCGGCCGAGGATCCCGCCAAACAATGGCGTTCCATCCCGTGAAGGACGTGCTCGCCACGGCGGGCCCGGACGCCACCGCGCGCCTCTGGGATGCGCGCTCCGGCCGCGAGCTGTCGCGATTGCCGCACGACGCGATCGCCACCGCTGCGGCCTTCGAGCCGAAAGGGCAGTGGCTCGCCACCAGCGCGGAGAGCGGCACCGTGTACCTCTGGGATGCGCAGTCGGGCCAGCTCCTCCGAAGCATGGCCCACGGCGCCCCGGTCTACTGGATCGGCTTCTCGCCCTCCTCTCTCTATCTCGCGAGCGTCGGGCGGGACAAGGCGGTCATCGTGTGGCGCGTTGCGGACGGCACGCAGCTTCAACGGCTCGCGCACGACGGAGCAGTCAAGGCCGCGCGCTTTCATCCGAACGAAAAGCTGCTCGCGACCTTTGGCGAGGACATCGAGACACGGGCCTGGGACTTGAGCAGCGGCGCGGAGCTGTGGCGCGTGCCCGTGGAGAGCTACGGCGACGCCGGCGTGATCTTCGACCCCTCGAGCGGCACGATGATCGTCGGCGGGAGCGATGGCGCGATCCGCTGGTGGGACATTGCGGACCGTTCCCTGCGATTCTCCATTCCGTCGGGGTCGTCCGGCGTGTTCGCGATGGCGGCTTCGGCCGATCGTCGCTTCCTCGTCACCCTCGGCAATGATGAGGCGCGCGCCTGGGAATTCGCGACCGGCCGCCTCCTGAAACGCATTCCCTATACCCACACGGGGAGTCTCGCCATGAGTCCCGACGGAAAGAGCTTTGCCGCCACCGGCAGGGAGCTGACCATGGACCGCGTCATCGAAGTCATGCGCATCCAGCCGGAAGACCCGGTGGCGGCCGCCTGCGCGAAGCTCACCCGCAACCTCACCCGCAACGAGTGGCAGGAGTATCTGGGGGCGCAGCCTTACCGGCGCACATGCCCGGGCATCAAAGAGGAATAGCTACGATACTCTGAGAGTGCGGCGGTCGCGACGTCCTTGCCGATAGCGTCCCGACTGAATTCGTCAAAGGCCACAATGTCGGACCCACTGGGGTGCTCGCTAGAAGGCCCGGAACGGATTCTTCTGGAGAAGCAGATGCCGCATCACGACTCCGACCCGAATCTTTACCTCGCAACGTGGGAAGCGGGCTGTCAACCGGGATTCCCGATGTGGACTCATGCACGACTCACGTTTCCCCGGTCGGTCACTCCGAGCACCTGGGAGGCGATGTGGACCCCGGCCTTCTTCCCGCTGATCTTCCGCGGCTGGATTTCGACGAATTCTATTCCCTTGAAAGTACCAGCGGCCACGGCGGAAGCAAATTCTGGGTGATATCTTGGTAGACGAAAGGGGTTAGCTGCTCCGACGTCCGCTAACCCCTCGTCGTTCATGGTTGCGGGGGCCTGCAACCACCCGCAGGCAAAACAGCGCGCAGGATGCCGCCGGCGCCGTGCCCAAGAATGGGCCCCCGCCCGCAGCGCTGTAACCGGTATGGTAGGTCTCCCGTCCAGAACGCGACGAGTTATTGTTCTTGACAGTCTCGGTCAGATTAGTTAAGCCTAACTCCGAGACTGAGGCTGGACTCACACGACGGAGGTGGCAACCCTAATGACACGGTCGCCCTGGATGTGGCTGGGAGTGCTGGGGGCAGCGGCGCTGATCCTCGGGATCACGGGGGGCGCGGCCGCGCAGACCGCCGAGATCCCGCTCACCATCGAGAAGAATCGCTTCGACCCCGAAGAGATCCGCGTCAAGGCCGGCGCGCCATTCGTCCTCGTCATCACGAACAAGGATGGGGCGCCCGAGGAGTTCGAGAGCCGTGATCTGCGGATCGAGAAGGTGATCCCCGCCGGCAAAACCCTGCGCCTCAGGATGCCTGCGCTCAAGGCGGGCACCTATTCCTTCGTGGGCGAATACCACGAGAAAACCGCCAAGGGCAAGATCATCGCCGAGTAGCCATGGGCGCGACGTTCGTCATCACGCTCCGCGAAGCGTTCGAGGCATCGTTGCTGCTCGGCATCATCTACGGTTGTCTCTACCGGATCGGAGCCCGGGCGAGCTTTCACTGGGTGACCCTCGGTGCCGTCCTCGGGCTGGCGGCCAGCCTGGCCATGGGACTCGGCGTGAGTTTCCTCTCCGGCCCCCTCATCGAGCTCGGGCCCGACGTGGTCGGTGCCGCGATCATGTTCCTCGCGGTCGTGCTGTTGACCTGGCACGGGTGGTGGATGCGGCAGCATGCCCGAACCATCAAGGGCGACGTCGAGCAGCATGTCAGTGCGGCGCACGGGAGCCGGCGAATCTGGGTCGTCGGTCTCATCGCCTTCACAGGAGTGTTCCGAGAAGGCGCCGAGACGGTGCTCTTCCTCTGGGGGCTCATGGTGGAGGCCACGTCGGCCGCGGGATGGGGCAGCGTGGTGGGCGGCCTCGCCGGGGTGGCGGTGGCCGCCATCCTCGGATGGGCCGTCTTCCGCGGTGGACAGCGCGTGAGCTTGCCGAGATTCTTCGCCTGGACGACCGCGCTCATCCTGCTCCTGGCCGCCGGGCTGTTCAGCACCGGGGTCGGACGCCTCGAGGGCCTGGGGCTGTTGCCGATAACCGATCCCGTGTGGGACACGTCCTGGCTGCTCAGCGACAAGAGCGTGGTCGGGAGCTTCCTTACCGGCCTCGTCGGCTATCGCGCTCGCCCGTCGCTCTTCGAGGTGCTGGCCTACTGGGTGTATCTGATTGGCGCGGGCACGCTGCTGTTCCGCCGGCCGCCCGCCCCGCGCCGGCCACCCCTGGCGCGGATCGACCTGCCGCCCGCGCCTGACCCTGCCAGTTCTCGTCGCGGCACCCAATGACGCGCCTGCCCTGCGCATCGCGGACCGGAAAGGACATCTCGACGGAATAAGGGACAGACCCTCTCTCCTCAGCCAGCCAGCGCCGGGCCACTCGGTCGCAGCGAGCCACGGGCGCCGGATCTCCAGAGATCCGGCGAGAAAGGAACGCCCATGCTGGCTGCCCGGCGCTTCTTGGCTGCCGCGCTCACGCTTCCCTCGGTCCTCCTGGCGCTCGCCTGCCCCGTGCCGGCGCAGGACGAGGAGGCCAGTCTCGAGTTCTTCTACCCCGTCGTGACCCGACGGCCCATCATCGAACGGGAACTGGAATTCCGGACGCTCTCCGCAAAAGGGGATGAGGGCACCGAGCACAACATCGTCGGCGCGCTCGAATACCCGATCCTGCCCTGGTGGCAGATCGAGCTGGAGGTGCCCTTCGTCATCTCGAATCCGACTGCGGGCCCGTCCAACGCGGGCTTTGGTGACCTCGTGCTCGAAAACAAGTTTCTCCTCTGGAAGTCGGTCCAATATCGCGCGCAGGTGGCCGGCGGCTTCGAGTTGACCTTCCCGAGCGGATCGGCAAGCCGGGGCCTCGGCGGGGACTTCAACATCGAGCCCTTCCTGACCGCGGGCATCGCCCTCGGGCCCTTCGATCTGATCGGCGAGCTTCACTATGAGTGGAATCTGAAGGGCCCCGTCGAAAGCCAGCGCGAGCAGGAACTGGCGGGCAATCTCGCCCTCGGCTATCGCGCCACGCGCTGGCTCACGCCATTTGTCGAGATGAACAGCGTAGTCCTGGTCCGGGGCGATCACGACGCGCTCCGCGGCGCCACCCAGATCTACCTCACGCCTGGCCTCAACATCCGGCCGCTGCCCGGCATGACATTGCGCGCCGGCGTCCAGCTCCCGGTGACGGGGACCCGGGAGTTCAAGTGGGTGGTTCACTCCGGCTTCGTCTGGGAGTTCTGACCCGTCCCCTCCCCGGGTGGGTTCGTCCTGAGCCAAGCGGGAACACGACGGCGATCGACCCCGGGGGCTCGATGTCGGGTGCGAGTTCTGCGAGTAGCCCGATGGCCGACCGCGACTAACACCGGCAGACCCGCGAGCATAGAGAACTTCCAATCCCGGGTGCACGCAGCTCAGCCCGGACGGCTGGCGAGCTACCCCGTGTCGCGAGAAGTCAACCGCGACCAACAGCACCTTCCGTCCTGGGAACAATCAACGACGTGCATGCGACCCGCCGGCTTCCACGGCGGCCATCTCTCGGAGCTTGAGCTTGCTCGCTTGAAGGCCGCCCCCCTCGCCGCGATCACGACGACCCGCACACCCGGGTCCCTGCAACGCCTCGGCGAGGGCCTGCTCGAGGCCCGCCATCATCGCTTCCGAGAGGCTGTCCCGGCGACCGGCCTCCCGACTCCCGGTCGCGTCAAGACCCCTTCAAGCCAGTCGCTGCCAGGCCGTGCCCTCCCACCGGACGGGGGACCGGCGCGGCTGGATGATCTCCAGCAGAATCTCCAGACCGTCCACGATTCGCGGGCCGGGCCGATTGAAGTACGCCGAGCCGTTCACCGCGTACACATTCGGGGTGCGGCCCGTGCGCCGGCTCCACTCCTCGACGAATCGCAGCCGGGCGGCCTCATCCACGGTCTGCTCCAGGGTGAACCCGCACGGCATCAGGACGATGACGTCGGGATCGCCATCCATGGCCTGGGACCACGCGACCTGCGTCGAGGGCCTCCCTTCGTCTCCCAGGACGTCACGGCCCCCGGCCAGCCGGATCATCTCCGGCACCCAGTGACCGGCCGTGAACAGCGGATCGAGCCACTCCACCGCCAGGACGCGAGGCCCGGCCGCCACATCGCCGGCCTCCGCACTTACCGCTTCGATCCGGCGCCGCAGTGCGCTCACCACTGTCGTCGCACGGTCGGGGACACCTGTCGCGTCCGCGACCTGCTCGATGCTCGACAGGATGCCACCGAGGTTCGTCGGCTCGAGCGACAGGACCTGGCGCTTGCCCTCGAGCCGCAGCACGGCCTCCTCGACGAGCGCGTAGGACACGGCGCACACGTCACACAGCTCCTGCGTGAGGATGAGCTCCGGATCGAGTCGCTCAAGGAGGCCCTGCTCGAGCACGTAGAGACTGCTCCCCTCATGCAGCGCAGTCGTGATGTGCCGGTGGATATCCCGGCTGTCCCGCACCTCGTGGCCCAGGACGCTCCGGGTCACGACGGGCAGTCGCCGGGCCGCCTCCGGAAAGTCACATTCGTGCGTCACGCCGACCAGCCGTTCATCGAGACCGAGCACGAAGACGATCTCGGTCGCGCTGGGGAGCAGCGAGCAGATCCTGTCTATCATCGGTGGCACGCCTCCACGAAGCTTGCGGCCATGCGAGGGTTCGAGGCGAAGTGCAGGTGCACGTAGCTCAGGAGCGCATTCCCGATCTGGTACCCTTCGTCACGCTCGTCACCTCGGCGCCGGCGCAGCCGGTACGCTCGGCCGACGGACTCCGGCACCGGGTCAAGGGACGAAAAGTGAAACTCGTGGCCGCGGGCGATGGTCCCGGGCGGACCGAGCGGCGAGTCGGCCCGCAGCGTGACCTCCGTATAGCTCAGGGACAGACGCCGCGGACGCATCCGGACAGTGGCAGGTAGTAGCCCTACCATCGGGTGCGTCTTGCCGTCCAGATCCTCGAGCGCCTCCGCCAGATACATCAGACCGCCGCACTCGGCATAGATCGGCCGGCCTTCGTCGGCGAACACCCGCACTGCATTCCGAACCGCTTCATTCGCTCCGAGAGCCGACGCGTGGAGCTCCGGATAGCCGCCACCCAGGTACAGGCCGTCAACAACCGGTAGAGCAGTGTCCGTGAGCGGACTCCAGTACACGAGCTCGGCGCCCGCCTCTCTAAGAAGGGTCAGGTTGTCCCGATAGTAGAAACAGAATGCGGCATCGTGAGCGACGCCGATGCGGACCCTCGGGGCTCGCGGTCCTCTCGCGGTGACATTTTGTCGCAGTCCTCGCACCGGGGCGGCCAGCTCCATCAGGCCGTCCAGGTCCACGCTGCGTTCGATGAGGTCCGCCAGTCGGGTTCGCTTGTGGTCGGTGAGACCCCCTTCCCCTGCGGTCACGAGCCCCAGGTGACGTTCGGTCAGCGTCACCTCCGCTTCGTATGCGAGGGTGCCGACGACACGCGCTCCGCACCGAGCCGAGATGGCCTCCCGAATCCCACGCGCGTGCGCATCGCCCCCGACCCGGTTGGCGATCACCGCCGCAAGGTTCAACTCCGGATCGAACATCTCGAACCCGAGCACGACGGCCGCCGCGCTGCGGGCCTGAGCCTGGACATCAATCACCAGGACGACGGGGGCGCCGAGCCACTTCGCGACCTGTGCCGTCGACGCCTCGTCACTGGTGGCGTCGAGCCCGTCGAAGCAACCCATGACACCTTCGGCGATTGCCAAATCAGCGTCCGAGGCATGTCGGGCGACCGTCGCGAGCACATGCTCGCGGCCGCACATCCATCCATCGAGATTGTAGGAGCCCCGGCCGGTGACGACCTCGTGGAACCCGGGGTCGATGAAATCGGGACCGATCTTAAACCCCTGGACGGCAAGCCCGCGGCGTCGGAACGCTTCCAACAACCCAAGCGTGACGGTGGTCTTTCCCACCCCGCTCGCTACTCCCGCGACCACAATGATGCGAGGAGACTTCACGGACGGACACTACCAAGCGCTGGGTCCGGTTGCAAAAGGTCGCCTACTCGTCGACGAGACGATGCTGAAGGAAGGTGCCGCGAAGCTGCAAGCACTGCACGAGGCCCAGGCGCCCGCCACCCCTGTCATCCCGCTGACCACGGCTATCACCACGAAGCGCGTCGGTCCGAGTACCGGCCGAGTCAGCCGTGCGTAGCGTGTTACCCTGTGCGGGTTGAGTGTAACGTATCCGGGCGCGTCGGGGTGGACCGGGCTGCCTACAGACGCGTCTCCCGGGCGCGCTCGGCACGGAGGCGATCCGCGCATTCGAGCAGGGCGTCGTAGTCGAGCATCGAGACCAAGCTGAACACGGCCTGTCCGTCGCGCCAGGACACGGTCCGGAGGCTCTTCCGCTCGCGGGTCAGATACTCGTGACCGCGGTAGCTCACCGCCTTTCCGGGCAGGGTCTGTGCCTCCGCCGCGTCGGGAAGCATGAAGACCGACATCAGCATGTGCCCCTTCTCGTAGAGCAGGTAGGCGAGCTTCCGCTCGTCGGCTTCTGCGATGCGCGCCCCGACCAGACGGATGCCGGCATGGGAATAGTCGGGCACCGGGACACGCATCCCGATCCGATTTCGGAGCCACGCCGCCACCTGGCCGGGCTCGCCCGACGTGAACTCGGCCGGACTTTCGATCTGCGCATAGACCAGGTGCTTATCCACGAGCGTGTCAACGAACCTGGGCGCACTCGGACCCGGTGGTATTGCACGGGTCATGAGAAGTGCGGCCAGCAGGACGGCCGCGATGGCGAACGCCGGCACGCCCAGCCAGACGCGCAAAGCCGCCCGCCGACGCTCCCAACGAGCCACCGCGAGTAGGCGCGCCCGGAACTCCGGCGGCGCCACGTCCTGGGGCTGCTGGCGTAACAGAAGACGGAGGCGACGCTCCCCGTCCACCCGTCCGTGACACTCGGGGCAGGACGAGACATGAGCCTGTGCCGCCGTCGTGGTCTCCACGTCCAGCTCACCGTCCACGAAGGCGTGCAACATTGGTTCGAACTCCCGGCAGGTCATCGCGATCCCTCGCTGTAGCCGTGCTCGCGGGCCAGCGCCCGAAGCTCCTTCCGGAGCAGCTGCCGAGCGCGGGACAGCCGTGACATCACCGTGCCGATCGGGCAGCTCAGGACCTGGGCGATCTCTCTGTACGTGAACCCTTCGAGGTCGGCCAGCATGATCACCTGCCGAGACGCCTCAGACAGGGTCTTGAGCGCGCGCTCGACGTCGCCGTGGAACACTGTCTGAAGGAACTCCTCCTCGGGTGTCGACCGGTCCACGGCCGAGTCCTCGAAGTTCGCCGACCCGGCGCTATCGCCAGCGGCCTCGCTCTCCAGGCGCTCACGGCCCTCCCGGCGGAGTTTGTTCAAGAAGGCATTGCGCAGGATGGTCACCAGCCAGGCCCGGCAATTGCTCCCGGGATCGAACTGGTCGAAGTGCCGGAGGGCCCGGAGCCACGTTTCCTGGACCAGGTCCTCGGCCTCTGCCCGGTTGTGGGTCAGGCGGAGCGCCGTCCGGTACAGCAGGTCCAGGTGGACCAGCGCCACGTCCTCGAATTCCGGCGCCTGCCCGCGACCTCTGACCCACCTGAGCATAGGTCCTCCCTGGGCGAACCTCCACATGGTAAACCCCGATACCGCCTGTTTTATTCCCCGGATTCTGGGAAGGCCCGAGCTTCGGTGGGGTGCCTGGGAATAATCGGCCGGCGGTGGGTGTTAGAGAACCGAGTTGAGGCGTCCGCGATCGGACACTCCCATCCACCTGTAACCAGGAGGACAGACCACATGAAGACGACCCGTGCGCTCATCACGACCGCCGTCGCCGCCGCATTCTCCGTGCCGCTGTTCACCAGCGCGCAGACCGGCCCGGCGCCGGTCCCGAAGTTCGAGCACGAAAAGTGCTTTGCCATCGCGCGGGCAGCCAAGAACGACTGCCAGACGGCCAATTCGTCCTGTGCGGGCACCTCCAAGCGGGACAAGCAGGGCGATGCCTGGGTGTACGTCCCCAAGGGCACCTGCGAGAAGCTCGTGGACGGCAGCCTCCAGCCTAAGAAGGCGTAGGGGAGGGGCGCGCCAGGCGACGGGTCGGCGAGTGTCGGGATGACCGGAGGCGATGCAGACGTAGCTGGCGTGCCGGCGGCGGCCGGCATCGGGTTGCGCGCGCCCCACGTCCAGGAGGTCATCACCACTCGCCCGCCCATCGCCTGGCTCGAGGTTCACGCGGAGAATTACCTGGGAGGGGGTCCGGCGCTGAGAAGGCTCGACCATCTCCGGCCCGAGTATCCAATTTCGCTCCACGGCGTCGGACTCTCGCTCGGGAGCGCAATTGGCCTGGACGAACGCCATTTGCAACGGCTCGCGGCGCTGATCGAGCGCATCGAGCCCGTACTGGTGTCGGAGCACCTGTCCTGGAGCGTCACAGGCGGGGTGTACCTGAATCATCTTCTCCCGCTGCCTTACACGGAAGAGAGTCTCGAGATAGTTTGCCGGCACGTCGACCAGGCCCAGGTCACGCTTGGTAGGCAGATCCTCGTCGAGAATGCGGCGAGCTATCTCCGCTTCCGGCATTCGCCCATTCCGGAGCCCGAGTTCCTGGCCGAGCTCGTAAGGCGAACCGGCTGTGGGCTTCTCTGTGACGTGAACAATATCTACGTCTCGGCCCACAACCTGGGTTTCGATGCCGTAGCCTACGTGGACGCTTTGCCGCGGGAGTTCGTGTGTGAGATCCATGTAGCCGGCCATGCGCGCAATGACGCTGACGGGCTCACCATCCTCATCGACGACCATGGCTCGCGGGTCTCACCCGAGGTCTGGAGCCTCTACGCCCATGCCGTCACGCGTCTCGGTCCGGTAGCCACCCTCGTGGAATGGGACACAGACATCCCGGCCCTAGACGTTCTGCTCGCCGAAGCGAGCGTCGCCGATGGACTCTTGTACAGGGCGCGCCCAAGGACGCCTCATGCCGCTACTGCGTGAGCTGCAGGCCGTGTTCGGGGAAGCTCTCCTTGGCGGCCCGACGGAGGCGGCCGCGGCGCAGATCCTGGAAGACGGCCTGAGGCCCCAGGCGCGGCTTGATGTCTACCGGCATCATGTGTTCACAACGCTCACGGCGGCGCTCCAGGCGACCTATCCAGTGGTCTGCCGTCTCGTCCATGAGCGGTTCTTCGGGTATGCGGCGGATCAATATATCCGTGCCGACCCGCCGGCCGGGCCCTGCCTGTTCGAGTACGGAAGCTCGTTCCCGGCATTCCTCGCCGACTTCGAGCCCTGCCGGCACTTGCAGTACCTGCCTGATGTGGCGCGGCTCGAATGGGCGCTGAACACAGCCACGCATGCTGAACAATCCGCGGCGCTCGATCCGGTGGTGCTCTCCCAGCTGCCCGTGGAGGATCTGCCCGGACTGACCCTTCGCCTTGATCCGTCGCTCTCGCTGCTACGCTCGCCCTGGCCGATCGACCAGATCTGGCGGGTCAACCAGCCGGAGGGCGGCCCCGACGCCACGGTGGATCTGGGCTCAGGTGGCGTGAGTCTGGAGGTGCGGCAGATGGGGGACCATGCCGTGTTCCGCCCGCTTGATCGGGCGATATATGCGTTCCGCGGCGCGCTTAGGCGAGGCGATTGTCTCGCTGAGGCGGCCGACGTAGCTCTCGAGACGAATGGCGCGTTCGATCTCCCGCAGGCATTGCGGAACCTGTTCGCCGAGCAGCTGCCGGTCGACTATGAAGTCTCGTCGAAGGGTCCGGAGCACGGTTGATGGCTGACGGTGCCCCGGACGCTCAGGCCGTTCCGGCGTCGCGCAAGCTCGTCGAAACGGTGACCGATCTGCTCGGGCGCGTGCCGCTCTCCGTGCACCAGCTTCTGTTGCGTTGTTCCAGGACGAGTACAAGGTTCCGCTGCTCCCGCCGGTCATCGCGGCGATGCTGGCCACCACGTTCGAGCTTGGCTGCTCATCCCTCCTCATAGCCGGGCTCGCCACCCGACTGGCCACGCTTCCCCTGCTCGGACAGATTGTCACCATCCAGCCCTTCGTCTACCCACAAGCGTGGCACGAGCACCCGGTCTGCGGTTCCATCCTGCTCTTCTGTTGACGCGGGGCGGGGGAACGATTTCGATGGATCACCTGCTCCACCGCTGGCTTGGACGCCGGCCCTCCTGAGTCGGCATACAGGAGAGCCGTCGCGTAACTCCCACGACGCGGGGGACTGAACCACGACTTTCAATCGCCGTGGACGCTGGCCTCCAGCTGCGAGTCGCGATCGCAACTCGTGTTTGTTCGGGCGAGCGCCTTCTAGCCTCCAGCTTTCAGGGAGGCGCGAAATCCGAGCTTGTCGACAGCCTGGATGAGCTGATCGGTGGTCACTCGCGCGGGATCGAATGTCACCCGCGCCTCCTTGTCGCGGAAGCTCACGTCCGCTCGCTGCACCCCCGGGAGCCCTTCCAGGGCTCGTTTGACCGCAACCGGTCAGGCCCCTCAGGTCATTCCTTCAACCGCCAGCACGACAGTCGACTGTGCCGCCAGCACGACTTGCGCCGCCAACAGCAGTACAAACGCAGCGAACCAGAATCCGCGCCTGCGCATTATCGCCTCACCTCCCGCCCATGCCCTTCATGTCATGCCCGACTGCGCCGTGACCGCTTGCGTCACTCAAGCGGGCCAGGAGGTCGGAGGTCGCCTCGGGGAACCGGTCTAGCACAATGGCCGTCACCACGACGAGGCTCGCCAGGGCCAGCAGAACCAGGGTGGTCCGGCCTCCTGCCACGCGGCAGGCGAGCGCCTCACACCGGCGACGTTCTCGGATGTAGAGGGCGAAGCCCGCCATTACGCCAAGGATCCCCGTTGGGATCAAGATCCATCGGTATTGCATGGTCACCGCCATGAACGCGCCGCTCCCGAGGCCGAGGGCGATGACGGTCAGCGGCAAGAGACAGCAGAGCGACGACAGCAGGGCGCCGGCCCAAGCGACCACACCCGCGCCCAGCGAGCCGAGTTTCATGGCTTTCTCTTCCGAACCTGTCTGTACCGGTACAGAGCGAACCCGGCGAAGCCCACGAGCAGAGGAAGCACGACCAGATCCAGGCGACCCGTGAGCGCACCGAGGCCAAGTGCCCCCAGCAGCAGCACCAGCGCCGGGGTGAGACAGGCCAGGCACGTCAGCGCCGCACCGATCACACCGAGGACCAACCAGCGATCACGCCACATCGCTCCTCCTAGAGCGCCTCCGCGGCGTAGGCCCCGTATTCAAAGGTGAGCCGATAGCGCCGCCCGCAGCACTCGATCACGTCTCCCGCCTTGGCAGCTTCCGGGAGCGTCAACATCCCGTCGCAGTCCGGACAGCTCACCCGATACGCGAGGGTTGCCGACCACTGCCCTCCCTCCTCTCTGATGCGCAGGGCGTGGCCCGCGCAGTTCGGACAGTCGAACAGGTCCCCGGACTTGACTCCAGGAGGCAGCTCGATCTCTTCCCCGCAGTCAGGGCATCGGACCTTCATCGCGATTAGAGCCCCAAGAGGCGCTTCAGCCGGCCCCGGTCGAATCCGAGAATCACTTCGTGGTCGACCGTGATGACGGGCACGGCCATGCGGCCGGTCTTGGCGACCAGCTCCTCCCGAGCCGTCGCGTCCTCCGCGACGTTCTTCGCGACAAAGGCGATCCCCTGAGACGAAAGAAACTCTTTCGCCGCGTGGCAGGACTGTCAGGTGGTCGACCAGTAGACCGTGACCTGCCGGTTCGTCATGGTTTCTGGCCCCTCAGGAGCCCTCCAAAAACCCGCTCGCCGAGCTTGAAGGCCTCGGACACCGGAGTCCCCGCGCCTTCCATCGTGGGATTGGCCTCCCACCACGCCCTCATATGCTCTTCCGACCGGAAGAAGTTGAGGGCCGTTCAGAATGTCGTCGAGGCTCGCCGCTCGCCTTCGCACCGTTTCCCCGCCCAGACCATGACCCCTTCGGCGCCCGGCCCCGGCCCGAATGGATCGGCCGACAACTCAAGGGTCATGCGCATCCGCTCCAACGTCTTCGGTGACCGTCTTTCGAACCCCTGCCATAACGGTACAGTCTGTAGTAACTACAGACTCAAGCGCTTTCTTTGAGGGGGTGGAACCAGGCATGAACGCCAGATCAGATGGGTTGCCCATCGGAGCCCTGTCCAAACAGACGGGCTGCAACATCGAGACCATCCGCTACTACGAGAAGGCCGGCCTCCTACCGACCCCGCAAGGAGTCCAGCGGGCTATCGGCGATACGGCAGCACTCATCTCAAACGCCTCACCTTCATCCGCCGCGCCCGGGCGCTCGGCTTTTCCATCGAAGAGGTCCGGAAGCTCCTCAAGCTCGCCGATGAACGCAAACGGCCGTGCGCCGAGGTCCGGGTCGTGGCCGGCGTGCACCTGAAGGATGTCGAAGCCAAAATCGCGGACCTTCGAGCCATGGAGCGCGTCCTCCGGAAGACCGTCGCCGAGTGTACGAGCGGCAGGAGTCCCGACTGTCCGCTCATCGAGTCCTTGTCTCGAGAGGAGCCGGGCAATCTTTCCACGTGAACGGCGAGTGGCTTCCGAGCGCATAGGAAAGTGTCAGAACCAATCGGCCGGGATTCGAACGCGACTTCGAATCCCCGGCCTGGCCACCAAGGTCCGCGTTCTGCGCTGATTCACATCACGGGCCCGCAACCACCGAAATCGACTCGCTGGCAGGTCATGACCGCAGATCCTGGCTAGAGATGATGGTGGCCGAGAACGTGGTCGTGGCGGTGGGAACCGAGGGCGCGGGCGTAGCGGCGGGTCATCTCGGGCATGATGGACTCGCCCTCCGGCGCGCGGGCCAAGCCGAAGACGGTGCGGGGAAACTCGAGCGTCTTCTGCACCGCCCAGATGCGCTCGTGCTCGTGGGGCGGGAGAATCTGCGCGGGATCGCCTACTGCCACCCAGTCGATCGGCACCGTGGCTCCGGCCGGCACGGCCGTATTCACGTGCACGACACCGTTGATCCGCACTTCGGAGCGGGCGCCGAGACGCGCCCCATTGAAGACGCAGGCGCCGGTGGCAACGAAGACGGAATCTTCCACGGTGCAGCCCGAGAGATGCGCGTGGGGGCCGACCAGGACATGGTCGGCGAGGCGG